>Ga0247737_1000074_pt1 | contig 27402 bp, 30 predicted proteins | sample UWRJL028104C2_FD_180937 | JGI IMG/M metagenome (GOLD analysis project Ga0247737, IMG submission 180937) | Plant litter microbial communities from Arlington Agricultural Research Station in Wisconsin, United States - UWRJ-L028-104C-2 | ecosystem: Environmental > Terrestrial > Plant litter >...
AGACTCTCCCAGCCGGGGGTCAGACCCAGCAGGGCGGCGCGGTGTTCATTCGGGTCGAAACGGATCGCAAGGGCCAGCTGGGCCGGGTCCATCCGGGCGCTGAGGGCCGCGAGACCCTTGGCCGACAGGTCGCCTTCGGTGATCCGCGCCACGGCCTCGGCCGTGCGATCGTTGGCCGGACGCACCGTCGAGCTCGCCGCCATGGCGACGCCCAGCGCCGCCAGCGCCGCGGGAGCGGCGGCGGCATAGCGACGACCCAAGGTCTTCACCTTGGTCCAGTCGATGGTGGTGACGGCGGGAAACGGCATCAGGCTCTGGGACTGCGGCGCCGGAACGCCGGGAGGCGGGCTCTATCATCCCGCATCACGGCGCTTTTCGGGCCGGAGGTTACGGGAGGTTTACCGACCACCCAGGGTGGACCGCAGCATCCAGGCGAATTTCTCGTGCGCGGCCAGACGCTGAGTCAGCAGATCGACCGAGACGTCGTCGCCTTCGTCGTCCGCCACGGTCAGGGCCGCGCGGCAGGTGGCGATCAGGGTCTCGTGGTCCTTCATCAGTTCGGTGAGCATGGCCGGCGCATCCTTGTCCGGGTCGCCGTCCTTGATCGAGGTCAGGTTGGCGAAGGTCGAATGGGCCTGGGGCGCGAACTCGCCCAGGGCGCGGATACGCTCGGCGATCTCGTCCAGCGCCGCCCAGATGTCGCGGTATTGCTGTTCCAGCAGATTGTGCAGGGTGAAGAACTCGGGACCCCGCACGTTCCAGTGATAGCCGTGCGTCTTCAGATAGACGGCGAAGCTGTCGGCCAGCACCTTGGACAGCTCCTGGGCCACTTCGCTGCGCTCGGCCTTGGTCAGGCCGGTGTGGATCGTTGCGGTCATGCTTGCTCCTTTGGCGACAGTCTCTAATCGTTTGCGCAGGTAGGCGTTCCGGCCGCCTCCGCCAAGGCCCGAAACCCAGACGGGACGGGCCTTCTCGGGGCATGGAACGCAAACCATTGGAAAGCGTTGCCGTTTTTCGCGCGTGCGCGAACCGGGGGTTATTGATTGAGCGCATCCGCGTTCCCGAACGGCATCAGAGGCACGGACGCGCTGTTGGCGCGCCTCGCGGCCGTGCGCCCGCAGCCCCTGTGGCGAACCATCCTGATCGGCCTGGCCTGGACGGCGGCGTCCCTGCTGCTCCGCGCGGCCCTGTCGGGGCTCTACAGCGGCAGCGGCATCGCGGGATCGACCATCCTGTTCCCCGGCGTGATCCTCGCCGCGCTGACGGCGGGCCGGACGGCGGGCTTCGTCGCCACCGTGGCCTCCCTGTTGGGGACATGGCTGATCGCAGGGCCTGACGCCGTCGGGGTCGGTGTCCTGACCCAGACGGGACGGGTCGCGACCTTCAACTTCGTCATGGTCGGCGCCTTCGTCACCATCGTCGCGGCGTCGCTGCGCAAGAGCCTGGCGCGGCTGGGCGAGACCGTCGCGGCCCTGGAGTCCTCCCAGGACGCCCTGACCCGCAACGAGGGCGAGCTGACCGCCATGGTCGATCAGGCCGCGGCCGGCATCGCCAAGGTCGGGATGGACGGCGCGGTGATCAGCGCCAACGCCCGGTTCGCCGAACTGCTGGGCCATACCCAGGCTTCCGTCATCGGCCTGACGACGCGCGACGCCAGCCATCCCGACGACGTCCAGGCGACCATCGACCTGTTGTCCAATGTCGTGGCCGGCGGCGACGGCGGCCAGCTGGAGAAACGCTATGTCCGCCCCGACGGCACGGTCGTCTGGGCCCTGACCAGCCTGCGAGCCCTGCGCGACGAAGACGGAAACCAGTCCGGCTATATCGCCGTCTCGGTCGACATCACGGACGCCAAGGCGGCCGAATCCGCCCTGCGCGAGAGCGAGACCCGCTTCCGCCTGATGGCCGATACGGCGCCCTCTCCCGTCTGGCTGACCAATGCCGACGGCGAGGTCGAGTTCGTCAACGCCGCCCTGGTGGAGTTCTACGGCAAGCCCGCCGAGACCTTCATGGGCCACGCCTGGAAGGCCTCGATCCACCCGAACGACATCGCCGACGTCAACGCCACCCAGGCCGAGGCGCGATCCCGTTTCCTGCCCTACGGCTTCGAATGCCGGTTCCTGCGCCATGACAATGTCTGGCGCTGGATGCGGGTGTCGGTGAACCCCCGCTTCGACGGCGACGGGGTTTTCCAGGGCTATGTCGGCCTGTCCTTCGACGTCACCCCCCAGCGCGAGGCCCTGGACGCCCTGGCCCAGCAGGAGCGTCGCCAGAGGTTCCTGCTGGAACTGTCCGACGGCGTGCGCGATCTGAACGATCCCGACGACGTCATCGACCATGCCCAGAGCGTGCTCGGTCGCGTCCTGAACGTCTCCCGTGTCGGCTATGGCGAACTGGATGCCGAGGCCGGCGTCTATCGTATCCGGCGCGACTGGACCGAAGGCGTGCCGAGCGTGATCGGCGCCTTCCGGATCTCCGACTTCGGCGACAAGGACAAGGAACTGCTGCTGGCCGAGCAAACGGTGGTGGTCGGTGACGTTTCCGCAGATCCGGCAACGGCGCAGGATCATCTGAATATCCAGATCGCCGCCTATATCTGCGTGCCCCTGTTCCGCTCGGGTCAGTTGCGCGCCTTCATCAACGTGCACAGCGCCACCCCGCGCGACTGGACGCCGAGCGAGGTCAAGCTCGTCGAAGAGGTCGCCGACCGCGCCTGGTCCGAGGTCGAGCGCACCCGCGCCCAGGCCGAGGTGCTGGAATCGGAGGCCCGTTTCCGCGACATCGCCGACACGGCGCCGGTGCTGATCTGGGTGACCCAGCAGGACCGCACCCGCGCCTTCGTCAACCAGGCCTATGTCGAATACTACGGCGGGACCTACGAAGAGACCCGCCTCGCCGACTGGCGCGCCATCGTCCATCCCGAGGACCAGGCCCGGATCATGGCCGAGTCCGTCGCCGGCGAGGCCACACGGCTGCCGTTCTCACTGGAAGCCCGCTACCTGCACAACAGCGGCGAGTTCCGCTGGCTGAAGTCGTTCTCGCGGCCGCGCTTCGGGCTGGGCGGCGAGGTGATCGGCTTCGTCGGCGTGGCCTTCGACGTCACCGACGCGCGCCGGGTCGAGCACGATCTGAAACGGATCAACGAGCTGCTCGAGGACCGTGTCGGCGACGCCCTGGCGGAAAAGGCCAAGGCCGAGGCGGACCTGATGCACGCCCAGCGGATGGAGGCGGTCGGCCGCCTGACCGGCGGCGTCGCGCACGACTTCAACAACCTTTTGACCGTGGTCATCGGGGCGCTCGACCTGATCCTGAAGTCGCCGGAGGACGCCGCGCGTCGGCACAAGCTGGGCGAGGCGGCCCTGTCGGCGGCGCGGCGCGGCGAGCGGCTGACGCATCAACTTCTCGCGTTCTCAAGACGTCAGGCCCTGCGGCCCGAGGCGGTCGACATCAACGCCCTGATCCGCGAGAGCGACCCCCTGCTGCGGCGCGCGGTCGGAGAGGCCGTCGGCTACAGGCTCAAGCTCCGCAGGGGCGGCGCCCGGGTCATCGTCGATCCGGCCCAGTTCGAGGCCGCGCTGCTGAACCTGATCGTCAACGCTCGCGACGCGGTGGCCGAGAGCGGCCAGACCGACGGCGCCCAGATCACCGTCCAGACCCAGGCCTGCGAGGTCGGTCCCGGCGAGGTCATCGAAGTGACGCCCGGCGACTACGTCTGCGTCACCGTTTCGGACACGGGCGCCGGCATGAACGCCGAGACCATGCGGCGGGTGTTCGAACCCTTCTTCACCACCAAGGCCGTCGGCAAGGGAACGGGTCTGGGGCTCAGCCAGGTCTATGGTTTTGCGCGCCAGAGCGGCGGCGGGGTCAAGATCACCTCCACGGTCGGCGAGGGCACGGAGATCCGTGTCTACCTGCCGCCCGCCCCCGTCGAGGAGGCCGTGCAGGAGGCGCCCCGTCGCGTGCTGGGCGCCGTGCAGGCGGGTCAGGCCCTGTTGCTGGTCGAGGACGACACGGGCGTGGCCGCCATCGCCATGGAACAGCTTCGGGGCATGGGTCTGCAGGTGGAGGCGGCGGAGACCGGCGCACAGGCGCTGGCCCTACTGGAGAAGAAGACGTTCGACGTCATGCTGACCGACATCGTCATGCCCGGCGGGATGACGGGGGTGGAACTGGCCCGGACCTGCGCCGAACGCTGGCCGGCCATGTCGATCATGCTGACCTCAGGCTATGCCGGCGACGACGTCGACCTGGCCCTGACCGATGCGCCCTGGCCGTTCCTGAGGAAGCCCTACTCCGGCGAACAGCTACGCGAGGCTCTGGGCGACCTGCTGATCACTGACACGCCGCGCAAGCGATAGCCGCCTGCGCGGATTGGACGGCAAACCAGACAAGCAAAAGCCCGCCGCGGCGTCGCGGCGGGCCTTGAACGCTCAGTCCGGCCTGACGCCTACTTGCGCGCCTTGCGGGCGGCGTACTTGGCGTCGCGGGCGGCCTTCTGTTCTTCCTTGGTGAGCTGCTTGCGCTCCTTGCGATTGGCGCGCTTCTCGGCCTCGATGGCCTCCTCGGATTCACGTTCGGCGGCGGCGCGCTCGGCGTCGCGCTCGGCCTTGATGCGGCGCTCTTCGGCCTTCACGGCCTCATGCTGGAGACGCAGGGCCTCCTTCTCGGCCGCACGCTTCTCGGCCAGCTTGTCGAATTCGGGATCAGGCGCGGCGGCCTTGGGCTTGAACTTGGCCAGCAGAGCCTTCTTGGCTTCCTGCTGAGTGGTGATGCGGTCGTTGAAGCCGGTCTGTTTCAGATCTCTCATGCGGTCGGTCGGTCGTCCTTCGGTGGATGGGCCCGCGCCGGATGCGGCGTGGGCGGGGATCGCTGTGGCGTCCGGGCGTCGGCAAAGCCGAAACGGAGCCGTAAATCAAGCTTGCGGGCCTCTTAATCGGCGAACAGGGCCGTTCTTCGGCGAACCGTCATCGCCGGGACGCACCCGCGCAGCGGTCCCCAGATAGGCGCCGGGAGCGTCCGCGCCAAGTCTTTCGGTTCAGTGAGGGCGCGCCGCGCCCGCTGCGCCGCCGACGGCCGCGCCGACAGGACCGGCGACGACGGCCCCGGCGATGGCGCCCGTCGCGGCGCGTTGTTCGGTGGTGTGGCCACAGGCTGAAAGGGCGATCGCGCCCAGAGCGAGGGCGGCCAGGGCGGAGGCGGAGACAATGGAGCGGCGCATGGGCATGTGTCCTGATCGGGTAAGGTCACGCTTCAACGCCGCCCCGCCGACGCCGTTCCCTGAACAACCCAGACGACAGATCAGCGCCGATTTCCCGGCCACCCGAATACAATAGAAACGACACCCGAAAGCATGCCCGGCCACATTGGTCAGGTCCGCAAGTCTGACCTGTGCAAACCGATACGGCATTCATGACGAAACCCGTTGCGCTGTGCCGGTATTGGATCTCGCCGACCTTGAGGAAACCTGCGCGTCCGCCGCAATTGCTGCGCTGCAGCGACATCTTGCGAATCAAACACATTGAGGACATAAACGGATGGCTTAAGGCCCATCCTTCGGCGGTCAGGCGTTCACCGACCTCCGATTCGCAAACCGGCACGCGACTCCCCATATCGCCCGGTTCTGCAGACGACCCGAGGGCGACTTTTCCGCCCTGCTGAATAGGACGACGCCTTTGTTCCAATCCTCGCAACAGCGTGCGACTTCGCATGCCGACCGTGCGGCCAAGATCAGGCCCGTACAGGCGGCGGCGGCGTTCGGCGCGCTCGTGGGGTTGGGAATCGGCTGCGCCTATCTGGGCGGGACCGTCGCCAAGGCGACGACCGTTCGCGCCCAGGCCGAACGTCTGGAAGGCGCCACCGCCGCCGGCTTCACCGAAGAAGCTCTGGCCGCCGCCGCCGGAGGCCTGGACGCCAGCGCCCTGGCCATCGCCCGCCGCCACGATCCCTATACCGTCGCCGGCGCCGCACAGCGCGACCGCCAGGCCGAGCTGATGACCGCGCGCCTCGAACAGCTGCGCCCCGACAACGCCCGCGCCGACCTGCGTCGCGCCAGCCTCAACGACGTTTCCGCCGCTGCCCGCCCGTTCCGCATCGACAATGCGCTGGACGCCTCGCGCGATCTCGAGTGCCTGACCCAGGCCGCCTATTACGAGGCGCGCGGCGAAGGCTCCGACGGCATGCGCGCCGTGGTCCAGGTCGTCCTGAACCGCGCCCGCCACCCTGCCTTCCCCCGCAGCGTCTGCGGCGTCGTCTTCCAGGGTTCGGGTCGCCGCGTCGGCTGCCAGTTCAGCTTCACCTGCGACGGCTCGATGCGCGGACCGGTCAATCGGGCCGCCTGGAACCGGGCCCGCACCGTGGCCTCTGCCGCCCTGTCCGGCGCGGTCTATGCCGGGGTGGGCAACGCCACCTTCTTCCATACGACCGGCGTCTCGCCGTCGTGGCGCAACAGCCTGTTGCGCGTCAGCCAGGTCGGCAGCCATATCTTCTATCGTTTCGGCGGCCGCGCCGGGTCGTCCAACGCCTTCAGCTACGCCGCGCGCGGTTCGACCGGTTCGGACATCCAGCGCACCGTCTATGCCGGGATCGATCCGTCCGAAACCGTGCGTCAGGCCGGTCAGGCCATCGCCTATACGGCGCTGCTGGCCCAGGAGAACATGAGCGGTTCGACCACTCAGGCGGCTTCGACCGAGGCTCCCGTTCCCGCCCCGGCCGTCGCGCCCGCGCCTCTGGCGACGCCCGTCTCGGTTCCGGCTCAGCCGGTCGTGTCGGACTCCGCTGTCGTCAGCGCACCTCAGGTCTGATCAACGATCCTGAACGTTGCGGATCGCCGTCAGGTTCTGGTTCAAATTCCCGAACCGCCCCTGCTCTTTCAGATTGACGTCCGCGTCACCGGGCTGACCGGACTGCACGCCCGTCAGATGGTCGCGACGGTCCGAGGCGGCTGCGTCGTCGAGCGTGAGCGCGCCGTGGTCGGCGAAGCTGCGTTGTTCCTTGGGAATCTTAGGGGCCGTGGCCATGGGAATCTCCTCTGATCTGAGAAGAAAACCCCTTCGCCCCCGGCCTGTTCCTCAGAAGGCGTCGAGGCCGATGTCCAGCACGGGCGCCGAATGGGTCAGGGCGCCCACGGAAATCACATCCACGCCGGTCTCGGCGATGCCCCGAACGGTCGTCAGATTGACCCCGCCCGACGCCTCCAGAACCACCGCGTGGCCGCCCCGACGCTTCACCGCCTCGGCCAGTTCGGCGTTGTCGAAATTGTCGAGCATGATGACGTCGGGGCCCTGCCCGTCCGCGACCATGGCCAGGGCCTGATCGAACTGGGCCAGGCCGTCGACCTCCAACTCGATCTTCATCAGGTGGCCGACGTGGGCGCGGGCGGCCTTCACCGCCTCCACGACGCCGCCGCAGACGACGACGTGGTTGTCCTTGATCAGGATGGCGTCATCCAGACCGAAGCGATGATTGACCCCGCCGCCGCAGCGCACGGCGTGCTTCTCCAGCGCGCGCAGGCCCGGCGTGGTCTTCCTCGTATCCGCGATCCGCGCACCGGTTCCGGCGACGGCCTCGACATAGGTCCGGGTCAGGGTGGCGACGCCGCACATCCGGCCGAGGAGGTTCAGCGCCGTCCGTTCGGCCGACAGGAAGGCGCGGGCGTCGGCCTCGACCTCGGCCAGGACCGCGCTCGCCTCGAAGGCGTCGCCGTCCTTCATGCGCAGATCGATTGAGGCTTTCGAATCCATCTCCAGAACCGTCAGGCGGACGCAGCCGATGCCCGCCAACACGCCCGGCTTCCTCGCCGCGAACCGCGCCCGCATGCGCGCGCCCTCGGGGATGCAGGCGGCCGCCGTGACGTCGCCCGCGCGGCCCAGATCCTCGGCCAGGGCCATGCGGATGACGGGCAGGATCAGGGTGTCGGGAAGTCCGCTCATGCCGCCGCCGTCCGCAGGATTTCGCGCCGGATGCGCGTGTGCACGGGCGTCGCCGCCGTCTCCGGATAGTCCGAGCGATAGTGACCGCCCCGGCTCTCGTGCCGGGCCAGGGCCGCCTCGGCGATCAGCCGCGCCGCGACCAGGGCCGGCGGCGCGCCATGGGCTGCCTCCAGCCGGTCGATCAGGGCGATCAGCCGGGTCAGGCCCGCCGCGTCGCGCACGACGCCCGCGTCCGCGCTCATCGCCGCGCGTAGTTCGGCGTGGGCGTCCGCAGGCAGATCGGTGACGACCGCGCCGACGGTGACGGAGCCCTTGGCCGCGACCTGTCTGGCCGCCTCTCGTCCCGTCCGCCGTCCGAAGGCCGCGGCTTCGAGCAGGGAGTTTGACGCCAGGCGGTTGGCGCCGTGCACCCCCGTCGCCGCGCATTCGCCGACGGCATAGAGGCCCTCCAGCGAGGTGCGCCCGTCCGGATCGGCCGCGATCCCGCCCATGTGATAGTGGGCCGCCGCCGCCACCGGGATCGGCGTCACGCGTGGGTCCAGACCGGCGCGCATACAGGCCGCGAACACTGCGGGAAACTCGTGCGGGAAATGCTCGCCGATGGCCGTGCGTGCGTCCAGGAAGGCGCCGCGTCCGGCCGCCCGCGCGGCATGCACGGCCCGCGCCACCACGTCGCGCGGCTTCAGGTCGGCGTCGTCGGCCTCGCCCAGCAGGAAGACGCCGTCCTTGTCGATCAGCCGCGCGCCCTCGCCTCGCAGCGCCTCGGTCGCAAGCGGCATGGGGTCGAGGCCGACGTCGATGGCGGTGGGGTGGAACTGCACGAACTCCGGGTCGAGGATCTCGGCCCCCGCCGCCCAGGCCAAAGCCATGCCCTCGCCCTTCAAGGCCACAGGCGTCGTCGTCGCGCCGAACAGGCCGCCCGCCCCGCCGGTGGCCAGCACCACGGCGGGCACCAGAACTTCAACGATACGGCCGCTGGGGTGTTCGATCACCGCGCCGCGCACGCGGCCGGTCTCGTCCTGGATCAGGGCGCGCAGCCGGGCGTCTTCCCAGACGGTGATATGCGGCGCTGCGCGCACCGAGGCCACCAGCGCCGACAGGATCGCCCGCCCCGCGCCGTCGCCGCCGACCCGGGCGACGCGCGCCATCGAATGGGCGGCCTCGAGGCTGACGGAGAACTCGCCGGCCGCATCCCGGTCGAAAGGGGCGCCCAGCGACGCCAACCATTCGACGGTGGCCTTGCCCTCGTCGGTCAGAACCTCGGCTGCATGGTGATCGACCAGACCGGCGCCGGCCGCCTCGGTATCCCTGAGGTGCAGGGCGGGCGCGTCGTTCTTCGACAGGGCCGCCGCCACGCCCCCTTGCGCCCAAGCGCTGGAGGCGGCCTCCAGCAGGGGCGCGGGACTGATGACAATGACGGGCGCGGGGGCCGCCGACAGGGCCGCAGACAGACCGGCCAGGCCGCCTCCGATGATCAACGGACCGTCGTAATGGATACGGCTCATCGGCCGATCCCGATGAACCGGGCGGCGATGTCGATCGCGCCTTGGGGCGACCCCTCCGCCAGCGGCAGCAGCACGCCGATGGCGGCGGCGGCGCACAGAGCGGCCGTCAACAGGAACAGGACCAGCGACTTGCCGGCCTCAGGCCAGGTCAGGGTCTTCTCGCCCGGCCGCCAGGCGCCGCGCCTCAGCGAGCCGAGAACGGCGATGGCGAGGAAGACCGCAAGGATATAGCGACCCGTCGACACGCCCCACCAGACGGCCAGACCGCCCATCAGGATCAGCGCTGCCTTTTCCACCATCGGGTCAATGCGGGCCAGCACCGGACCCAGCGCCTTGGACCCGTCCAATGGCGGCGCGGGGGCCAGGTTCACCAGATTGATCATGGCGATGAAGAAGGCGCCTTCCATCCAGGCCGGGTCGTTCGTCGCGAACCACAGACTCACGGCGGGAATCACCGCCAGCAGGCCGAACGCGGGCCCCGCCAGCGACACCAGCACGCCGTGCCACTCGCTGTCGGGATTGCGCTGTCCCCGCGCGAGCCCGCCAAGGAAGGGAATGATGTAGATTTTGGCCGGTCCCATGCCGAGCCGGTTCATCGCCAGGACGTGGCCGTACTCGTGCACGAACAGGCCGAACAAGGCTGCGACCGCGACGACCCAACTGCCCGTCGACAACCAGATGAAGCCGCCGAGCAACAGGGTCGAGCCGATCGCCCACGGCAGGCTTTGGCCCTTGTCGATGACGGGCGCGCCGGGGCTGGAGGGCGGCACGGCCGTGGTCGTCGGCGAAGCCGGAGAGACGCCGTCGCGCGATCCCCAGGGGCCGGTCTCGCTCATATTGGAAGACCCAGATGTTTCATGATGCCGAGCGGATATGATGCGTTGCGAGTGAAGAGGTCGGAGCGATTGCCGCCATCTCGCAAAAAGCCCTCAACCTCCTCGAACGACGACTCCACCAATCGACGCTGTTTGCCGGTCGATAGGGGAGTGAGGAAGATCGCATCCCGGCTAGCGCTGTCGATGCGAAATTCGGGCCCAGCGCCATCCCGCGCTGACCACGTTGGCAGGACATCGCCGCTGCTTAATTTAGCGACAGCCAAGCGCCAAGCCTGCCCTCGTTGCATCAGATCAGCTCCACCGCGACGTGGTGCTTGGCCTTGACCAGGTCGTAGCGCGCCGGGACGGCTGGAGGCGGCAGGTCGATCATCCGCTGCACGGCGAGCGCGGCCTTGGCGATCATCTCTTCGGGCACCGTGACCTCGAACTTCATGTCGCGCAGACAGTCGCGGATGTTCTCCAGCGTGATCCGCTTCATGTAAGGGCACATGTTGCACGGGCCGATGAAGTTCACCTCGGGCACATCGCCCTTGATGTTGGCGGCCATCGAGCACTCGGTGATCAGCACCACCTGTTTCGGCTTCTTGGCCATGACGTAGTCGGTCATCGCCGCCGTCGATCCGGCGAAGTCGGCGGCCGCCAGAACGTCCTCGGGGCACTCCGGGTGGGCCAGGATCTGGGCGCCCGGATAGGCCTCGCGCATCTCGGCGATGTCGGCGCCGGTGAAGCGCTCGTGCACTATGCAGCGGCCCTTCCAGGCGATGATGCCGATGTTGGTCTGGGCCGCGACGTTGCGCGCCAGGAATTCGTCGGGGATCAGGATGACGCGGTCGACGCCCCACTCCTTCGCCGCCCACTCCACCACCTGAACGGCGTTGGCCGAGGTACAGCAGATGTCGGTCTCGGCCTTCACGTCGGCCGTGGTGTTCACATAGGTGACGACCGGCAGGCCCGGATATTTCTGCTTGATCAGCCGCACGTCCGCGCCCGTGATCGCCTCGGCCAGCGAACAACCGGCCTTTAGGTCGGGGATCAGCACGGTCTTCTCGGGCGACAGGATTTTCGACGTCTCGGCCATGAAGTGCACGCCCGCCTGGACGATCACCTTTGCGTTCGACCTGGCGGCTTCCTTGGCCAGCCCCAGGCTGTCGCCGACATAGTCGCCGACGCCGTGGAAGATGTCGGGCGTCATATAGTTGTGGGCCAAGATGACGGCGTCCCGCTCCTTCTTCAGCAGGTTGATCTCGTGGATCAACTGGGCCTGGACCGGCCACTCCATCGGCGTGACGGACTCCTTGACCTTCGCCCAGACGGGAGCCGTCTCGGCGGCCAGTTCCGGCGACATTCCCAAGGTCTGGGCGGCCTGCGCCATCGACGTCATCTCCTCGGCGATCTCGGTCGCCTCACCCTTATGCTCAACATTAGCATAAGTGCGGATAAGATAGGCCTGTGGGCTCGGGATGCAAGAGGGGTCGCCTTCTCGACTCTCCGTCATCCTCGGGGCGCGCCGCGAACCCGAGGACCTAGCTCCGCGATATTGACGTCGGCATGTGTCGAGGCCGGTACGGCTGGGTCCTCGGGTCAAGCTCGAGGATGATGGAGATTAGAATGGATACGAGAAATGAGGCGACTTCTCCCTAAAATCGGCTATGCGACGAACAACTTCACCGCAAAGCCGCCCTCGCCCGCCCCCTCATGCAAGAAACTCTCCGTCGCATCCTCACCGCCCGTGTCTATGACGTGGCGATCGAGACGCCGCTCGACCCGCTGCCGCGCCTGGCCGTGCGGCTCGGTCGGCCGGTGCTGCAGAAGCGCGAGGACCTGCAGCCGATCTTTTCGTTCAAGATCCGGGGCGCCTACAACAAGATCGCGACCCTGACGCCCGAGCAACTCGCGCGCGGCGTCATCTGCGCCTCGGCCGGCAATCATGCCCAGGGCGTCGCCTTCTCGGCGAGGAAGCGCGGCGCGGTCGCGACCATCGTCATGCCGGTCACCACCCCGCCCATCAAGGTGGCGGCCGTGCGCGCTCTGGGCGGCGAAGTGGTCCTTCACGGCGACGCCTTCGACGAGGCCTTCGCCGAGGCGACGCGGCGCGCGGCCGAGACCGGCGCCGTCTTCATCCACCCGTTCGACGACCCCGACGTCATCGCGGGCCAGGGCACGGTCGGGCTGGAGATCACCCGCCAGCATTCCGAGCCCATCGCCGCCATCTTCGTCCCTATCGGCGGGGGCGGCCTGGCCGCCGGCGTGGCGGCCATCGTCAAATTCTTGAGGCCCGGCACCAAGGTCATCGGCGTCGAACCCGTTGACGCCGCCTCGATGAAGGCCGCCATCGAGGCCGGCGAGGTCGTGACCCTGGATCAGGTCGGCCTGTTCTGCGACGGCGTCGCCGTGCGCCGCGCGGGGACCGAAACGTTCCGCCTGTGCAAGGACCTGCTGGACGAGATCGTCACCGTCGACAACGACGCCATCTGCGCCGCCATCAAGGACATCTTCGACGACAGCCGCGCGGTCGCCGAACCGTCGGGAGCGCTTGCGCTCGCGGGCCTCAAGGCCTGGGCCGCCGCCCATCCGGAGACGGTCGAAGACGGCGCCCTGATCGCCATCAACTCCGGCTCCAACGTCAATTTCGACCGCCTGCGCCACATTGCCGAGCGGGCCGAGATCGGCGAAGGGGCCGAGGCGCTCCTGGCCGTCGCCATGGCCGACGACCGCGCCGTCTACAGCCGCTTCCTCAATGCGCTCGACGGCCGCTCGGTGACCGAGTTCAACTACCGTTGGTCGGGCGAGGGCACGGCCCACATCTTCGTCGGCGTGGCCATCAAACAGGGACCGCACGAGAAGGACGACCTGATCGCCGCCCTGCGCGCCGACGGCTATTCCGTCGAGGACATGAGCGACAACGAGACCGCCAAGCTGCATGTTCGTCACATGGTCGGCGGGCGCGCCACGGGCCTGCCGCACGAACGGATTCTGAGGTTCGAGTTCCCCGAACGGCCCGGCGCCTTCTTGCGCTTCCTCAACAGTCTGAAGCCGGCCTGGGCCCTGACCCTGTTCCACTATCGCAACCACGGCGACGACGTGGGCCGGGTATTGGCGGGGATTTCGGCGCCCCCCGCCGAACGCCATCTGCTGGACGAGGCCCTCGCCGGCCTCGGCTATCCCTATGTCGATGAGACCGATAATCCGGCCAGCCGCCTGTTTCTGGACGGCGCCTGAGAATTCCGCACGGCGCTAAAGCTTGGGAAACACCTGTGCGTCATACAGGGGCGTGCACTCCAGTCGCGTTCCCTTCTCGCTCAGAGCGATCCTCTTCGGCCTCGCCCTGCTGGCGGCCGCGCCGGCTGTCGTGTCCGCCAAGGACACGATCCATCGCGACCCCATGGCCCTGGCCATCGCGGTCGAGCGTCGCGCCGGGACCACCACCTTCGCTCAGTTGGAAACCTTCGGTCAGGCGGCCGAGCGGATGCACAACCGCGAAGGCCTGAACCGCCTCTATCATGTCGTCTGGACCACGCTGAACCAGGGAGACTTCGAGGGCGCCGAGGCCTGGAACGTGCGACTGGCCGCGGCCGCCAGCCTTCAGGCCGACGCGCGCTACATCAAGATCGCCCACCTGAACGCCCTGACCATCCGCTACGACCGGGGCGACGACGCTGCCGCCAAGGAGATGGAGCGGATCGCCGAGACCGACACCGACTGGTTCGTGAAGGCCCACGCCACGCGCGTGCACGCTATCGGCCTGATGGACGAGGACCGGATCGGCGAAGCCCTGGCCCTGCTCAACGACGCCATGAGCCTGGTCCCGGAGAACGACCCGTTCGCCAACACCGCGCGCGCGGGTCTGTGGGAAGTGACCGGCGTCGGCCTGATGAAGCTGAACGACATCCGGGGCGCGACCGACGCCTTCGGTCGGTTCGAGATCGACTACAGCAATCCGGCCTATCCCCGCCCGGACTTCGACGCCGTCTACAACCTGACGCGGCTGGCCGTGCAGGTCGGTGACCAGCCCCTGGCCGAACGCCTGTTCGTCGTCCACCACCGGCTGGCAGCCCGCGCGGGGATGGAGAGCCTGGCCGTCTATGACGCCAACCTGTGCGCCACGGTGGCACAGGGCTCCGGCAGCCCGTCACGCGTGCTTCGATGCGTCGAACCCTATGGCGAGAGCCTGGGCGCAGCCGAATTCCTCGCGCCTCACATCCTGCCGCTCCGCGCCATCGCCCGCGCGCGGACCGGCGATGTCGCTGGCGCCCGACGCGATCTCGCCGAAATGCGCCGACGCCAGGCCGACGGCGAGTTCCGCGAGGAAGGCGCCTCACAGATCATGCATGCCGAGGCCGAACTGCTGCAGGCCCAGGGCCGGTCGCGTGAGGCTTTCGAACTGCTGCGCGCCCATGCCGACGAAGAGGCGCTGATGACCTCGCGCCGGTTCAGCGACGGCATCGGCCAGGTCACCGCCGAGATGCAGTCCCAGCTCGGCGAACGCCGCCGCCAGCTCGAGACCGCCCGCGCCAACACCGAGCTTCAGGCCGACATGATCGACGGACAGCGCTGGGTCGTCGGCATCGGCGTGGTCTTCCTTCTGTTCGTCGCCGCCCTGCTGTTCCGTCAGTGGCGAATGACCGGCCACCTGCGACTGGCCCGGGGCCGCGCGGAAGGCGCCAACCGCGCCAAGTCCGAGTTCCTGGCCAATATGAGCCACGAGATCCGCACGCCCCTGAACGGCGTCGTGGCCATGGCCGACGCCCTGTCGCGCCGCCCGCTGCATGACGCCGAGCACGAGATGGTCGAGATCATCCGTTCGTCCGGCGTGACCCTCGAGCGCCTGCTCTCCGACATCCTCGACAGCGCCAAGATCGAAGCCGGTCAGGTGACGATCGAGACCGCCCCCTTCTCCCTGGGCCACGCCGTCAAGGACATCGCCGCCCTGTGGAACTCCAAGGTGGAAGGCGGGCCCGTCGCCCTGGTCGTCGAGCTGGATCCGACGCTGGAGCGGATGGTCGTCGGCGATGTCGTTCGCGTGCGCCAGATCCTGGGCAACCTCGTCTCCAATGCGCTGAAGTTCACCAGCGCCGGTTCGGTGACCGTGGGCGTCGCGCCGGTCGGCGGCGATCGCGTGCGTTTCACCGTGACCGACACGGGGGTCGGCTTCGACGCGGAACAGAAGGCGCGGATCTTCACCCGTTTCCAGCAGGCGGACGGTTCGATCACCCGGCGCTTCGGCGGCACCGGTCTGGGTCTCGCCATCTCTCGCGACCTGGCCGAGCTGATGGGCGGGGAGCTGGATTGCTCATCGACGCCCGGCGAGGGATCGCGCTTCTGGTTCGAACTGCCCCTGCCCGCCGCCGCGGTCGTCGAGACCGTCGCAGGCGAGACATCGGACTGCGCGCCCGAGGGCCTGTGCATCCTTCTGGCCGACGACCATCCGGCCAACCGCAAGGTCATCGAGGTCCTGCTGGCCCCGACCGGAGCGACCCTGGTCGCCGTCGAGAACGGCAAGGAGGCGCTCGACGCCTACGCCGGGGGCCGCTTCGACCTGATCCTGATGGACATGCAGATGCCGGTCATGGACGGCCTGAGCGCTACCACCGCCATCCGCGCGCTGGAGGCCGAACGCGGTCGTCACCGCACGCCTCTGCTCATGCTGACCGCCAACGCCATGGCCGAACACGTCGAGGCCGGTCGTCTGGCCGGCGCCGACGGCCACCTGGCCAAGCCCGTGACCACCCAGACCCTGTTCGCCGCCATCGGCGCCGCGCTGGATGCGGGCGAACCGGGCGCTGGCGAGGAAGTTCAGGCGGCCTAGATCGCCGCGCCTTCGTGCGCCAGCAGCCAGCGCTTGCGCTCAAGTCCGCCCGCATAGCCCGTCAGCGTTCCGTTCGCCCCTATGACCCGGTGGCAGGGCACGATGACCGCGATGGGATTCTGGCCGTTGGCCAGGCCCGCTGCGCGCACGGCCTTCGGCGATCCGATCGCCGCCGCCAGCTGGCCGTAGCTACGCGTCTCGCCCGCCGGAATGGAGCGCAGAGCCGCCCAGACCGAGCGCTGGAAGTCGGTGCCGCCGGTCTTCACCTCGAGCCCGTCCAGCGCGCGCGCATCGCCGCCGAAATAGGCCTCGACCGCGCCCCGCACCGTCTCGGGCGCCCGGCCCGCGACCAGGTCCGCGGCCGGCGCGTGCCGTCCCAGCAGCCGCATCATGCGCGGCTCATAGTCGGAGAAATCCAGCGCCCGCACGGCGCCGTCCCTGTCCGTGACCAACAGCACCTCGCCCACGGGCGTGGCGATGCGGTCGAGGGTCAGGGTCTCAGGCTGCGCATTTTTCATCGTCGTTCTCCATCAGATCGGCCGCTGTCAGCCCCGCAATCCGCAGGCAAAGCGCCCCATAGGCCCGCCAGGGCCGCCACCGCTCCGCCCGATCCGCGAGCGTCGCATCGTTCAGTCTGTCGCTGGGCGCATCATCGCCCGCGTCGATCCAGTCGCCCGGCAGCCGCAGCCCCGGCCGCGCCTCGATCAGAGGCTTGAGTATCGGGTCCGCCGACAGGTCGCGCCCGATCGCTTCGGGATCGGCCGACAGGTCGAACACCCGCCGCACCCGCGCCAGCACGCCGGGCAGGGCCTTCAGGTCGTCGGCCTCGACGGACACTTCGAGCCGTCCGGGTTTGCCGGGCGTCGCCGTGACGAAGCCCGCGGCGCCATCGACATCCTTGACCAGATCGCGCGACCAGACCCGTCCCTCGACCCGATCTCCGCGCGCGATCAGCGCCGCGAACATCGCGTCCCAATCGTACGGCGGGCGATAGGACAGGCTTAGTTTCACCCCCTCGCTCGGCGGCCGTTCGGCGCGTCGCCGCAGCTCCGACGGCGCGCGGCGGTACAGGGCCTGAAACGTCTCGTTAAACCGGCGCACCGAGCCGAAGCCCGAAGCATGCGCGACCTGGGCCATCGACAGGTCGGTCTCGTGGATCAGGGCCTTGGCCAGCAGCACGCGCCGCGTCTGGGCCACGCTGACCGGGGCCGCCCCCAGATGCTGCTTGAACAGCCGCCTCAGCTGGCGCTCACCCACTCCCAGCCGACCAGCCAGGGCGTCGACGTCGCCCTCATCCAGCGCGCCGGTCTCGATCAGGGCCAGGGCCCGGCTGACGGTGTTGGAGGTCCCGCGCCACGCACCCATGTCGGGCGCCGTCTCCGGGCGGCAGCGCAGACAGGCGCGGAAACCCGCCTCCTCGGCCGCCGCCGCCGTGACGACGAAACTCATGTTCTCGCGCTTGGGCGTCCGCGCCGGACAGACCGGACGGCAATAGATGCCCGTCGTCTTCACGCAGCCGAAGAACCGCCCGTCGAACCGCGCATCGCGCGTCAGCGAAGCGCGGTAGCAGGCCTCCTGATCCAGACTGGTCGCCGTCGTTTCCATGCCGCGAAGATGGGCCTCCCCGGTTGGGAAGTCTCGCGGTTTTCGGACATCTCGGTCCGTTACAGGATCAGCGCGGTCCGCCGTTGAGGATCACGTCGGGCGAGGACGCCGGAGCGGCCTGCATATCCGCCACCATGCCCTGGACTCCGGCCTGGGCCGCCGCCGCCTGGGCGGGCGTGCGGCAGCGACGCTGGTTGATCCGGCGCCCGGTCACGGGCCGGTTCTCGCAGACCATCGCGCCCCGATTGGCCCCGCGCTCCGGCGCGGCGCCGGCCTGGGCGGGCGTGACGGCGGCCGGCGGTGTCTGCGGCGCCGTCGCCTGTAGCGGCGTCCCCGCGACCAATGCGGCCATGACCAGTCCAGTCCAGAACATTTCGATCTCAGGCTCCGTGAAGCCCGGAGCCTCTCACCGACCGGCGTCTTGTGCAACGTCCGGGCGTGCGACGCGCCAGAGGTTGGCGGCGATCTTCCACGCCAGACTGATCGCCTGAAGGACCAGGAACCAGGTGAAGATCAGCGACATCGTCGAGGCCACTCCGACCAGATCCCGCTCGCCGTCGCGCAGCTCGCGCAGCCGGTCGAAGTCCAGCATCACCCAGTCGCCCGCGATCCGGGCCTGATCCGCGCCGACGCCGAGGGCGAACCAGTGGCCCGCCTGGAAGATCGTCCAGGTCAGCCACAGACCGACGCCTGCCATCACGATCGACAGAAAAGCCCGGATTCTCACGGCTCTGGGCTGGGTCAGGGTGAACAGATCGACGCCCATCTGGGCCACGGCGTATATCAGAATCGGCGTGAACAGAGTCGTCCAGATCGGCGCGGCCGTGACCGACGCCTGGCCGCCGTTGACCTGCATCGCCGCCAGACCGGGGAAATGGATCAGGCCGATCCACCACAGGACGAACATCGCCAGGGCCAGGAACGAGAAGGCCGCCTCGGTTCCCGGGTTCGATCCGCGCCGCACGCGGGGCGTCCATTTGCCGCGGCCTTCGCGCACCCCGTTGGCGGCCGCGCCCCACTGGCTGGGGTCCGAAAGCTGGAAGGCTCCCAGATCCTTGACCCGCCAGGTCGTCAGCCATTTCGGCTTGATGTCGTAGTGCTCCATTACCGCGCCGGCCAGCGTCAGCGCGCCGATCAGGGTCAGGCCGGCGCCGAAGAAGCCGTGAAACGCCTGGCCGATCTCCCGACCGCCGTCATTCATTCCGCCGATCACGCTGACGAACAGGGAGATGCCGTGGACGGCCAGCAAGACCAGCAGCCCGGCCTTCACCCCATAGAGCCAATAGGGAAACAGCTCGGGCCCGATCAGTGAATCCGGTCCCTTGCGATAGCGGGCGGCCACGACCAGCGGGTGGCCGATCTCTTTCAGGATCGCCTCCTTTTCATCGTCGGTCAGCGCCCGGCCCAGCGTCTCTTCCTTCGCCTCGATCCGCGACAGGATCAGGTCGCGCAGCTCCGCGACGATGTCGTCGCGTTCGTCGGCCGACAGTTGGGCCGCAACGGCCTCCAGATAGCGTTCAACCATGTCCATGGTCGTTTCCCCTCAGTCCTGATTTTCAGAGAATCTTGTCGAGCGAGGCGTTGATGCCCCGCCATTCGTCGGCGAGCCGTTCCAGCATCGCCCCACCCATCGGCGACAGGACGTAGAAGCGCTTCTTGCGCTTCTCTTCCTCCCGCCATTCGCTCAGCAGCAGCCCCTGCGACTCCAGCCGGCGGAGCAGCGGATACAGGGTCGATTCCTCCATCTCCAGCCCATCGGCGGCCAAGGCCTGACGCAGGGTGTAGCCGTAGCGCTCGGTCCGCAGACAGGCGAGCACCGCCAGCACCAGCGAGCCGCGTCGCAGCTCCAGCCGCATCGATTCAAACAGGTCGGCGTCGATCGTCACGAGGCTGCCCTCTACGTCACATAGTGTGTGACACACAGTGTATGAGACATACTATGTGAGGAAGTCAAGCGAAAGGCCGGAGAGCGTCGCTCTCCGGCCATGTCGGTCCGATCATTCATTAGTCGGCGAGGTAGAACAGTCCTTCGACGGTCGTCCCCAGCGCCCGCGCCAAGGTCAGTGCCAGGAGCGTCGATGGAACGAAGACCCCGTTCTCGACCGTATTGATCGTCTTGCGAGACACCCCGGCGCGTTCGGCAAGCTCGGCCTGTGTCAGGCCGGCCGCCGTGCGGATTTCTTTCAGGCGCGACCCCAGCCGGGGATCAGCCATCCTTGCCGAACTCCCGGTCCAGCCAGGCGAAGCGGATGCCTGCCGTAGCGCCCGCCGCCGAGAGGACGAACGGCATCGCGGCCACCCCCAGCTCAGCCCGCCACAGCCCAAGGACGAACGCCACGGTCGCTCCGGCCATCAGGACCACGAAGGCCGCCCCGATCGCCCGGGCGCGTAGCAGGCCGGTCAGTTCGTCCTCCATGAACCTGCGCTGCGTCCGCGACTGGTGATCCCAGCCCATGGTGATCATGGCCACCACCCAGGCGTAGAGCACCGGCAGGGGCGCGCTGATGTAGTCGGCGAAGCCGGCCTCGCCCGCCAGGATGTCCTGCACGGCCAAGGTCGACTGGATCAGGAAGGCCGCGGTCACCAGCGGCAGTATCCACAGCTGGCGCGCTCGCTGCGCCTGCAGCCGGTCGCGTTTGCTCGGCTCGGTCTCGGTCCGCCAGCCCTTGGCGCCTGGCCGTTTAACCCAGGCGATGATCATCCCGCCCAGCGCCAGCCCGGCGCCGACGCCGGCCAGCACGCCCCAACCTGTCGCTTCGTCACCGCTGCGCGCAGACCCGATGGCGAAGCCGACGCTAGACAGGATCGCGCCCAGCACGATGCCCGCCAGTCCGCCTGTGAACTTGCCCCGCCGCGCCCGCGCTTCCTTCTGCAATTCCCTGTCGTCCATGGCCGTCATCTCCGCCTCCGGTTCGTGTCACCTTGGGGTTACATATCACCTATAGGTTACACGACGTCAAGGGGTCAGATCAGCAGGGCTCCCTCGTGGCGAAGCAGCCAGGTCTTGCGCTCCAGTCCGCCGCCGAACCCGACCATGGCCCAGCCCCCTGAAGAGCTGGCGGCGCCGACGACCCGATGGCAGGCCAGCACCAGCGGAATGGGATTGCGGTTCAGCGCCACCCCGGCGCCTGGGCCGCGCCCGGCTCCCCGGCCCGCCGCGCCATCTCGCCATAGGAGATGGTTTGGCCGACCGGCACCTCCCACAGGGCGCGCCAGACCCGGGCCTGAAACCCGTCGGCCGCGACGGCCCCGTCGAGCGCCCAATCGATCCGCATCAGGGCGGCGCGGTCTCCGGCGAAATAGTCGGCCAGGGCGTCGGTCACCGCCGCCGGCGCCGCGCCCGCCTCCATCTCGACGCCCGGATACTCGCGCGCCATCGCCCGCTTCAGGCCGTCGCCGAACGACACGCCCCTCAACCGCCCGGCCTCGTCGGTCGCCAGCGCCAGCGCCCCGATCGGCGAGGCGACCTCGGACGCGATCAATCTCACGGCTTCATCAGGGCGTTCAGCGCCCCGTAGTCGAACGCCTCCGCCGCCTGCGGACCCGAGGCCCCGTCGGCCAGGAAACCGCGTGTCAGCCGGTCCGCCGCCGCATAGGCCGCCGCCGAAATGTTCGACCCGGCGCTCAGCCGACGCACGCCCAGCGCCTCGAGACCCTTCGCATCCGGCAGGGCCGGCCGCGCCAGAAGGTTCAGCGGCAGGCCCAGACCGACCAGGGCCGTGATCGTATCCGCCTCCGTCACGCCCGGCATGAACAGCCCGTCCGCGCCCGCCGCCTTGTAGAGGGCCGCCCGCCGCGTCGCCTCCTCCAGCCGCCCCTCGACCGGTCCGATCCCTCTGAGCCACAGGTCGCAGCGGGCGTTGATGAACAGCGCACCGCCCACCGTCGCACGCACCGCCGCGATCTTCTCGGCCAGCCGTTCGGCGGGGTCCGAACCGTCCTCGATATTGATCCCGACGGCGCCCGTCTCCCAGGTCCGCTTCACGAAGCCCGCGGCCTCCGCCGGATCGTCGGAGAAGCCGCCCTCGACATCGGCGCTGACCGGCGTATCGCCCGCGACCCGCACCATCCGCGCCACCGCGCCCAGCAACTCGGCCTCGGGCGGCGTCGCTCCGTCCGGCCAGCCCAAGGCCCAGGCCACGCCCGCGCTGGTCGTCGCCACGGCCTTCGCGCCCGCCGCGATCGACAGGGCCGTCGACGCCGCATCCCAGGCGTTCGGCAGGATCAGCAGGCCGGAAGCGTGCAGGGTGCGGAAGGTCTCGGAAGCCGACATTGATGATCTCTTTTTGTTCCTGCGAACATGGCGCGCTTCGCCGCCGGAGTCTCGCGGGAATCGGACAGCGTCACCGCCTCAGGGCTGGGTCGCCGGCCCGGCCGCCAGGTCCTGTGAAATGATCCACGCCATATCGTTCAACTGATGGGTCCCGGCCCGTGGCGCGTCGCCCTTATTTGTGCGTCCACGGCCGGTTGGCGCCCGGCGTGACCCCCGCCGCCTGCTCGCGCTGGAACCGCCCGCCGCGCGGCGGCTTGGGCCGGGCGTCCAGCTTCGCCTTCTTCAGCCGCAGAGCCTTCTGAGCGGGCGTTTCTCCTGCCGGCTCGTCGGTCGCGGGCGTTTCGGTTTCGTCATGCGGATCGGTCATGCCGCGACCCTATCATGCGTGCGGCTGCGGCGCCCGTCGCATCGCATCGCATCGGCGAACCCGCTAGCCTCGTTTCATGACCGCGCCCCGCCTCCGCCTCGCCCCCGAATTCGGCTGCTGGCCGATCTGGGACGAGACCGGCGAGAATATAGATCCCGCGGATCTGCCCATCCCGGCCGAGCTCGCCGGGCGCATCGCCCTCTGGGACGACGCCTTCCAGGCCACTCTGGATCCCGCCTATCCGCCCGACAGCCGTTTCCCGGACGCGGCCGCCGAGGCCGCCTGGTTTGCCGAGGGCGCGGCGATCTTCGTCGCCCTGTCCGCGGCCCTCGGTCCCGATCGCGTCACGCGCGGCCAAGACCCTGACGGCAACCATACGCGCGGCGCCCCGTTCTCCTGACCGGAACAGGCGAAACCGCCGGAGAGCACCCCCATGAATTCGATCAAGACCTTCACGGCCTTGGCGGCCGGCGCCGTCGTTCTCTCGATGGCCCCCTTGGCCCAGGCCCAGACGCCCTATGGTCAGTCCAACTCCACCTACAACCAGCAGCCGACGGGCCAGGAAGTCTTCGGCCAGATCCTGCAGAACCTGTTCGGAGGCCAGACGACAGGCTCGATCGACGCTGAATGGGGTCGAGGCCGCAGAGCCCTCGGCAATCAGCAGACCACGTTCAACGGTCGTCTCGACGCCCAGGTTCGCTCCGGCGCCCTGTCCTCGCGATCCGCCGACCGCATCCGTTCGGACTATGACGCCCTGGTCCAGTTGGAGGCCCGCTACGGCCAGGACGGCCGTTTCACCACCCAGGAGCGGTCTGATCTGACCACCCGCTACAACGCCCTGACCTCGGCGCTGGAAGACGGCGGTTACGGCGACGACATCGGCGGCTACCAGTCCGCCGCCGACGGCCGCGCGGACTTCGAGGCTCGCGTCGACGCCGCCGTCCGCGCCCGCACCCTGACCCGCACCGACGCCACCCGCCTGCGCGGCGACTATGCGGCCATCATCACGGCCGAGGCCGGGTTCCAGCGCGACGGCCTCAGCGCCCGCGAACGCCAGGACATCGAGGCCCGTCTCGACGCCATCGATGCGCGCGTCCCGGGCGGGAACTACGGCAACAACGGCGGCGGCTGGCAGCAGCAGACCCCGCGCGATCGCCTGACCGCGATCGACCGCGCTCTCTACGCCCTGCCCCGCGCCGACCAGGATCGCCTGCGTCCGCAGTTCGACGACCTGACGCGGCTCGAGGCCGCCTATTCCCGCAACCGCCCCTCCAGCGACGACACCGCCTATCTGGAACGTCGCCTCGGCGAGCTGGAGACCCAGGCGCGCGTGCGCCGCTGACCCCCAGGCGAAGCCAGGCTTGCAACCCCCGATAATCGGCGCCAAATGCGGCAAGGGTGGGGGAAGCAGGCTTGGCGGCCAGTCCGGTATATCATCGTCGGGAATCGACCACGCAGACGCCCGAGGACGCTCAACGCCAGGTTCAGTCGGCCGAGGTTTGGGGTCTGGGCGCCCGCCCGAACGGCCTGCCTGCGGTCAAAGCCTATCTGGGAGCCCTGCCGGAAGGCGTGCGCGGCATTGAATTCACGACCGATATTCCGCCCGAGCCGACAAACCATCCTTTTCAGGCGATGTGGTACGCAACGACACCGGGCGCGCAAACCCGCTATGACAACGACAAGGATTTCGTCGTATTGTCGGTCAGGGTGTTGAGGAACACGCAATGCTGAAGTCACGACGGACGGTCGGCCCCGGTCGGACAACGATATTGACGCCTATCGCGGTCGATGAGGTGACGGCCCTGAACATGGAATCCGTTGCGGTGCTCAAGGCGACGCCCGACCGGTTCGCCAAACTCAGCTTCTCCCGCGGTGGCGACGGGTTCGACGATTTCGACGGCGCCGTACTTCGAAGCGCTGCCCTTGGGCCGTTCGGCCTGTTGCGTTACCAGGGCCAACCCAGCGGCACCATTTCGGTCGTAGCGCCGGCCGGGGCGCCTCCAGTCCGCATCAACCGCGTGGTCGACCTGGTCCTGAGGCTCGGCCACCTGTCGGAGGGGGCGGTGGAGTGGAGTCTCCGTCCGCGCCCGGCGAAAGGCGCCGCGAGCAAGCGCCAGGCCAAGGCGCCTCGGTCAGTTTCGGCGCCGCGACGCGCGGTCGGTTGAGCAGCGACGCACGTCGTCATTCTCTGAAAGCCTAGCGACACAACCGACCGCTCTCGGCTTCGAGGTGCAGGTGGTCGTGGTGCAGGGCGTTGTAGTCGGGGCTCAGTGTCGTCCCGAACACGCGACAGGCATCGTCCCGGATCCGCCTCAGGAAGGCGGCTTCGGGACCGCCCGCGTTCCAGTCGGCCGCCACGGTGATCCGCCTTCCATCCCGCAACCGTACGCCTGAGAAATCCAGAGCCGCCGCGCGGGAGTGGGCGCTGGGCCGGTTGCCCGCCTGGTTGTTGACCGGCCGGCAGGCGTAAACCCCCATGTGATCGATCTGGACCACGTCGGACCCCAGAAGCTCGCGCGCCGCCGGCTCCACCGACTGCCGCCGCCAGACGCTGACCGCCGCCGCCAGCGCACAGGTCATGGTCACATCACTCGGCGCCATCCGCGCCACGGTTCCCATGTCGGGCCCCAGCACCCCCGCCGCCGTCAGGCCGCAGGTCTCGGAATTCACCCGGTCCGGCGTCGGGGAGAAGGTCACTCGCGCCGCCTCCAGCTCCGCCTCGCACTGCGCCAGGGTCCGGGTCGCCCTCTGCACGCGGCCGAGCGTGCCGCTGTCGATCGCCTGATCGATCACTCCGGTCCCCGGCGCGACATAGACGCTCGGTCCCGGCGCGGGCGGCTGTGGATAGGGCGTCGGATAGTAGGGCCGCGGCCCGACCGGCGACGGCGGCAGGGTGTCGGGGATCAGACGGCCGCAGGCGGAGAGCGCCAGCAGCAACATCGCCAAGGCCGTCCGCGCCGTCTTTCCCGCCATCCCCGAATCCTCTCCGCAGCTCCGGACGGAGCCTAGGGGAGAACGCGGCGGAAGAGAGTCCGTATGACGCGATCAAATACGGTGAAGCCTGATCTTGGCCTGACGTGTGAGCTGTGCATTATACACGTATAAATTGTAGGGGAGATCTTTTGGACGTCGCGGCCTTCATCGCCAAATGGACCGACTGCGCCGGCGGGGCCGAGCGCGGCAACGCGGCCCTCTACCTCGTGGAGATGCTGACGGCGCTGGGATTGCCCACGCCCGATCCGGCCAGCGCCGAGACCCGGCACAACGACTACGTCTTCGAACGCGCGGTTCGATCCGGCTTCGACAGCGCCGGCCAGCCTCGCCGCATCGATCTCTACAAGCGCGGCTGCTTCGTGCTGGAGGCCAAGCAGTCGCGCTGGTTGGACAAGGCCAAGGCCGCGCCCTTCGCGCATCATGAGGTTGCAAGCGATATGGACGCCCGGTCGCGGTCCGCCGCCGGTCGCGGCTGGGACACCCTGATGCGGAACGCCCGGGCCCAGGCCAAGGGCTATGTCGCGGACCTGCCCGCGGATCACCCGGCGCCGCCTTTCGTTCTGATCTGCGACGTCGCGCGAAGCTTCGAGGTCTGGGCCGACTTCACCGGCACGGGGCGCGGCTTCAGCCCCTTCCCCGACCGGAAGCGGTTTCGGTTCAGCCACGACGATCTCGCGCGAGAAGACATCCGGCATCTCCTGCGGGCGATCTGGACCGACCCGAAATCGCTTGATCCGACGCGTCACGCCGCCGCCGTCACGCGCGAGATCGTCGACGAACTGGCGGTCGTCTCACGCCGACTGGAGACCCAGGGGCACGAGCCGGAGGACGCTCGCAAAGTCAGTTTGTGGTCGGCTCCAATGCGCGTCGTATTTCCGCAGTAAGCACAGCGGTCGATGAAAAATCGATCAACATCTGGCTTGCGACATTCGAAAGCGGATCGCCGAAGGCTTGTTCGAAGAGAAATCTTCCCACAGCCCCGGGAAGACGTTCCGTGTCGATTGTCGTCCCGCCCGCGCCGTTGACGACATTGAGCATGAGGGCGGCCTCCATCACGGTCATCGGCTTCCAGGCATCCAGGAATTGCTCGCCGAGCGTCGCGAGCTCTCCCAGCTCATCGTCGAACCGCTCCTCCTTCCGCCAGTCACTCGTCTTGGGACGACGCATGATAACCGGGTATATGCAGCGCGCCAGGACATAGGCCTGCATGAAATCAGTCACCTTGGGCGGGTGCTTGACGAGGGCCTCAAGGTCGAGGCGTTCCAAGGCTTGGATACAGGTTTCGACAAACGCATCTTTGTCCGAAATTGGGTCGAGCACCGGCTCGCGGTTGATCGAGGATTATCTATCGGTCATGCGGAATCTGATCTTGCAATGCGTCGAGCGAAACTAACACTTCGTCTCGAGATATCTGCCGGTCCCAGCGACTATTAAGAGGTGCGTGATCGACCTGCTGGATTAGAAACTCGACGACTGAGCCTGCGATCTGATTGGTGTGGCAACACGGACCGTCTTCCATGCTGTCAATAAGCTCAAGCATCAACGCGGCCTCGAACATCGACCGTGGAGTTCGCTCGTTGAGGAAAAGCTCCCCGCGAACGACAACAGCGTTCACCTCTTCCCCGAACTCATCACAGTCCCAATCGTCGCCTTCTGGATGATCAAACTCGTCCAACACGATCGGGAGGCATCGGGCTATAACGTAGGCTTCCAGGAAGTCCGAAACCTTCGGAGGTTGTTGGACAAGCACTTGCAGGCCGATGCCTTTTATTTGTGCGACGCAACCAACAACGAAGGCGTTGAGGCTTTGTCGTGACAGGCCACTCGGCGAAGGGTCGGGTGGCGGAGGTTGTTGGCTGGCCATTGGTCTCTTTCGGTCGTCCAAGCCCTTCTGGCCGGACAGTCAGGTTGGTATTGGGTCGCGCCGGGAAGCCCAGGCTTCGTATCGGCGCGCGTATGGTGCTTCGATCACCCCGGCTGCTATCGCTCCCACGAGCATCAGACCCACCACCCACTGAACCGCGATGTAGGCGGTCATCCAGATTGCGGGACTGAAGGTGACGGCCGGATGGGTTAGGCAACTGAGCA
>Ga0247737_1000076_pt1 | contig 27155 bp, 24 predicted proteins | sample UWRJL028104C2_FD_180937 | JGI IMG/M metagenome (GOLD analysis project Ga0247737, IMG submission 180937) | Plant litter microbial communities from Arlington Agricultural Research Station in Wisconsin, United States - UWRJ-L028-104C-2 | ecosystem: Environmental > Terrestrial > Plant litter >...
GCTCTCGCTGTGGGCCTCGATGGTGTTCAGGGCCGACCGCATCATCATCGGGTTGGGCTTGCCGACGAAGTAGGGGTCGACGCCGGTGGCCTTGGAGATCATGGCGGCGACCGAGCCCGCCGCGGGAAGCGCGCCCTCGTTGGACGGGCCGGTGGCGTCGGGGTTGGTGCAGATGAACTTGGCGCCGGCGTCGATGAGGCGGATCGCCTTGGTGATGGCCTCGAAGCTGTACGTACGGGTCTCGCCGAGCACCACGTAGTCGGGGTCGAACTCGGTCAGCACGTAACCCGAGGCGTGCATGGCTGTGGTCAGACCGGCTTCGCCGATGACGTACGCCGTACCACCGGGTCGTTGATCGGCCAGGAACTGCGCGGTGGCCAGCGCCGCCGTCCAGATCGACTGCTCGGGCACCTCGATGCCCATCCGGAACAGCCGCGCCTGCAGGTCACGCGGCGTGTAGATCGAGTTGTTGGTCAGGATGAGGAAGGGCTTGCCGGAGGTCTTCATCCGGTGCACGAACTCGGGGGCGCCCGGCACCGGCACACCCTCGTGGACGAGAACCCCGTCCATGTCGGTGAGCCAGCTCTCGACGGCCTTGCGGCGCTCAGACATCATGCTCCTCGTCGCTGTGGAGGCGGACAGCAGTTGACCGGGCAGTCGTCCCAGACCGGCAGCGTACCGAGTCGGCGGAGAGGTGCGCGGTCGGTCCGCTCCTGTACGAGTTCTCGAACCATCGTGACAAAACGCGGATCTGTGCCCGGCGTCGCAGCGCGCGCATAGCCCAGACCGAGCCGCTTGGCGGTGTCGGCGGCCTCGTTGTCGAGGTCCCAGATCACCTCGAGGTGGTCGGAGACGAAGCCGATCGGGCTCACCACGACGTCGGTGATCCCCTGCTCCTGCAGTCGCTCCAGGTGCTCGTTGATGTCCGGCTCCAGCCACGGCACCTGCGGCGGCCCGGAGCGGCTCTGCCAGACCAGGTCCCAATCCTGGTGGCCGGCGACCAGGCGCGCGGTCTCGTGCAGCTGCGCCTCGTAGCGGCCACCCGTCGGGCCGGCCGTCCTGGCCATGCTGACCGGGATCGAGTGGGCGGTGAAGATCAGGCGGGTCGTGGCGCGGCGGCTCTCGTCGAGGGTGCCCAGAGCCGACCGTACGGCGTCCGCGTGCGGCTCGACGAAGCCCGGATGGTCCCAGAACTGGCGCAGCTTGGAGATCACCGGAGCGCCCGGACCGACCTTGGCCCGGGCGGCGGCGATGTCTTCCGCATACTGCTTGCACGACGAATATCCGCCGTACGCGCTGGTGGCGAAGCCGAGCGCATGCTTGACGCCGTCGTCGCGCAGCTGCGCCACGGTGTCGGCCAGCATCGGGTGCCAGTTCCGATTGCCCCAGTACGACGGCAGGTCGATGCCGTTCGCGGTGAACTCCGTACGCACGGCGGCGAGGAGGTCGCGGCACTGCTGGTTGATCGGGGAGACGCCGCCGAAGTGCAGGTAATGCTCGGCCACCTCGGCCAGGCGCTCGTCCGGGACGCCGCGCCCGCGCACCACGTTGCGCAGGAACGGCATCACGTCATCGGGCTTCTCGGGACCACCGAAGGACAGCAGGACGAAGGCGTCGTAAACCACCTGTCCCACTATCCACCGTGTCAGGCCCCCAGCGCGTGGTAGCCCCCGTCCACGTGCACAACCTCACCCGTAGTAGCCGGGAACCAGTCGGACAGCAGGGCACAGATGGCCTTGCCGGCGGCCGAGGTGTCGTGCAGGTCCCAGCCCAGCGGCGCCCGGGTGGCCCACGCCTCCTCGAACTGCTCGAAGCCGGGGATCGACTTGGCCGCCATCGTCCGCAGCGGTCCGGCGCTCACCAGGTTGCTGCGGATGCCCTGCTTGCCGAGGTGCAGCGCCAGGTAGCGGTTGGTCGACTCGAGGCCGGCCTTGGCCACGCCCATCCAGTCGTAGACCGGCCACGCCTTGGTCGCGTCGAAGGTCAGTCCCACGATGCTGCCGCCCGCCTGCATCAGCGGCAGCGAGGCAACGGCCAGCGCCTGGTACGAGTACGTGGAGACGTGCAGAGCCTTCGACACGTCCGCCCACTGCGCGTTGAGGAACTCGCCGCCGAGCACGCTCTGCGGGCCGAACGCGATCGAGTGCAGCACCCCGTCGATCCCGTCGACGTGCTCACGCACCTTGCCGGGGAGCGCGGCGAGCTGCTCGGGGTCGGTGACGTCGAGCTCGATCACCGGCGGCGGCTCCGGGAGCCGCTTGGCGATCCGCTCGACCAGGGACATCCGGCCGAAACCGGTCAGCACGACGGTCGCCCCGTTCTCCTGGGCGATCTTCGCCGCCGAGAACGCGATCGAGGCGTCGGTGATGACGCCGGTGATGAGCAGCCGCTTGCCGGCCAGCAATCCAGACACGGGTCGTTTTCTCCTTGTGAGTTATTCAGTGGCCCATGCCGAGGCCACCGTCGACCGGGATGACGGCACCGTTGATGTACGCCGCCGAGTCGCCGGCCAGGAAGGCCACTGTGGCGGCCACCTCCTCGACCGTGGCGAGCCGCCCCGCCGGAACGGCCTTGATGATCTCGGCCCGGCGGTCGTCCGACAGCACCTGGGTCATTTCGGTGTCGATGAAGCCGGGCGCCACCACGTTCGCGGTGATGTTGCGACTGCCCAGCTCACGGGTGATGCTGCGGGCCAGGCCGACCAGGCCGGCCTTGCTCGCGGCGTAGTTCACCTGTCCGGGTCCGCCGTAGAGGCCGACCACCGACGAGATGAAGATGAGCCGGCCCCACTTGGCGCGCAGCATCTTGGAGCTGGCCCGCTTGGCGACCCGGAACGAGCCCTTGAGGTTCGTGTCGATCACGCGCTCGAACTGCTCCTCGCTCATCCGCAGCAGCAGCGTGTCGTCGGTGATGCCGGCGTTGGCCACCAGCACCTCGACCGGGCCGAGCTCCTTCTCGATCTCGGTGAAGGCGGCGTCGACCTGTGCCGAGTCGGTGATGTCGCACTTCACGCCGAACAGCCCCGCGGGTGCGCCGCTGCCCCGGTGCGTGACCGCGACCCGGTCGCCCTGCTTGGCGAACGCCTGCGCGATCGCGAGGCCGATGCCCCGGTTGCCGCCTGTCACCAATACCGTGCGAGCCACGACCTTCGCTCCTCATACCCAGGTAAGGGGTGCCGGACAGCACCTCAGGGGCACGCCGGCGCCGTGGGCAGCGCCGTAACCTGCCGGAGTGGAGACTATCGGCCCGGTGACCCGGCGCAACGCCACGGGGCCGCTCGCCGGGACCAACCCGACCGACACCGGCAAGCTTCAGCGCCCACGAACTGCCCACGGGCGGGGTCGCCGGACACGACTACTACCTCGTGGCGGGCAGCCCGACTCTGCGCGCGGCGGGTGACGTCGCCCTCTCGGGTGGTTCTCGCCACGAGTCGCCGGGGCGCGTTTCTTAGCGGGGTCTTAAGGGGTACAGTCGCACGCGGTCCTGACGCCGAACCGACTAGTTGGAGGTGATCGCTGTGCGAGATAGCGATCCTCCTAGTCGCGGCCGGGCCATCCGTCAGCCCTGACCGCTGACGACCAGCCCCGCATCCACCGGCACCGCTGATCCTGGGCGGACCGGGCCAGTCGTGTGCGCCGCGACGCCGGATGCGTGGGTACCGGCCGCGACGTGACGTGCGCTTGAGAAACGCCAGTCACTTCAGCGGAAAGCAGCCTCCGACATGAAGAACCTCATCGCGCCCCTGACCTTCACCATCGCCGCCACCTGGGTGGTCGTGCTCTTCGTCCTCGCGCACAACACCCCCTGAACTCCCTATGGCAGGCGGGACGTCCAGAGCAGGCTGAAACCGGCCGCCATCAGACCCAGCAACAGAGCGAGCCCGGCGTACCACTGGGTGACCTCGCGAGGCTCCACGCGGTGGCCGATCGAGCTGCCCATGTCCTCGTACACCTGCTTGAGCTCGCTGACCGAGGCGGCCTCGTAGAAGTAGCCTTTCGTGTTCTCGGCAAGCTGCTGCAGCGACAACCGGTCGACGGGGACCCGCTGCAGAGCGCCCCGGATGTCGACCACGCCGGTGTCGGTGCCGAAGGCGATGGTCGAGACCGGTACGTTGGCCTGCGCCGCCGCCGTGGCCGCGTCCTCGATCGAGCGGCCCGAGGTGCGGTAGCCGTCGGAGAGCAGCACGATCCGGGCCGGCGGTGCGCCGTCGGCCCCGGCGGCCGGCACCGACCGGATCGCGTCCAGCGAGGTGAAGACCGCCTCGCCGGTCGCGGTCGCCTCGGCCAGGGTCAGCCCGTCGATCGCCGCGACCACCTCGGAGCGATCCTTGGTCGGCGAGACCAACACGTTGGCCGATTTCGCGAACGAGACCAGACCCAGGTTGTACGTCGGTGGGAGCTCGTTGACGAACGCCTTCGCCGCCTCCTGGGCCGCTTCGATGCGGTTCGGGGCGACGTCGTCAGCCTCCATCGAGAGCGAGACGTCGATCGCGAGCATCACGGTCGCCCGTTCGAGCGGCTCCTCCTTGTCGACCGAGGGACGGGCCAGCGCCGCGCCCAGGGTCAGCAGGGAGAGCAGGAGCGCCGCCGCCGAGATGTGCTTGCGCCAGCCCAGGCCCTTGGGGGCGAGGGTGCGCAGCAGGTCGACGTTGGTGAAGCGCATCGCGTACGTGCGTTTGCGGAACTGCCGCCACGCGTAGAGGCCGGCGAGGGCGATCACCGGCAGGAGCGCCAGGAGCCACCACGGCTCCAGGAAACGGATCATCGGGTGGTCCCCCGGGTGCGTGCGTGTCGTTGGGCGGCCACGAATCGGACCATGTCGAGCAGCCAGTCGGTGTCGGTGCGCAGGCGCAGGTGGGCGACGCCCGCCCCGCGCAGGGCGCCGGCGATCGCGGCGCGTTGCTCGGCCGCCGCCTCGGCGTAGCGACGGCGCAGCTTCTCGTCGGAGGTCTGCACCTCGTGCAGGGCGCCGGTCTCCGGGTCGGCGAGGGTGAGCACGCCGACGTCGGGCAGGTCGAGCTCGCGCGGGTCGACGACCTCGATGGCGAGCACGTCGTGCCGCACGCCGAGCTTGCGGATCGGGCGTGCCCAGCCGTCGACGGGGGCCAGGAAGTCGGAGATCACGACGGCGACACCGCGGCGACGGGGTGGCCGGTTGAGCAGGTCGATCAGCTCGCCGAGGTCGGCCCGGCCGGGACGGACCTGGGTGCCGGCGATGGCCCGCAGCAGGCCCTGGGCCTCCTTGCGGCCGGGCCGGGCGGGCAGCCGGACGACCGACGGGCCGGTCGGGGTCGGCGGCGGCGCGGATCGGAAGCGGCGTGTCGGCTGGACGGTGCCGGAGCCCGTGCCGACGACGGCGCCAATGCGGTTGCCGCCGCGCACGGTCAGGTGGGCGATCGCCGTGGCGCCCGCGAGCACCAGGTCGCGCTTCAGCCACTGGGCGGTGCCGAAGTCGAGGCTGGCGCTCAGGTCGATCGCCAGCCAGGTCTCGAGTTCACGGTCGGCAACCGTCCGGCGTACGTGCGGCAGCGTGGTGCGCGCGGTGACCGGCCAGTCCATGCGGCGCACGTCGTCGCCGGGACGGTATTCGCGGGACTCGCCCGCCTCGCTGCCGGGGCCGGGCAGCAGGCCGACGTAGTCGCCCTGGAGCAGGCCGTCGAGCTTGCGGGTGACCAGCAACTGCAGCCTGGACAGGACGGCCTCGGCCCGCGCCGTGCCCGCCGCACCCAGACCGGTCAGCGCTGTGCGGGCCATGCGGCACCTGGCTGCGCGGGCGGGAGCTGAGCGGGCGGGAGCTGGGAGCCTGGGAGCTGGGGGCCGCCGCTCACCGGGGCGGCGGGGTGGCCGTTGGGCGACGTGCCCTGGCGAGAGGCGACCGAGGGCAGCGGGACGCTCTGCATGATGCGGGCGACGATGTGGTCGGCCGGGATGTCGTCGGCCAGCGCGTCGTAGCTGAGCACCAGGCGGTGGCGCAGGATGTCGGGGGCGATGTCCTGCACGTCCTGCGGTAGCGCGTAGTCGCGGCCCCGCAGCAGCGCCAGCGCCCGGGTCGCGCGGACGATGCCGAGCGAGGCGCGCGGGCTCGCGCCGTACTGGATCAGTTGGGCGACGTCGGGCATGCCGTGCTGGGCCGGGGCGCGGGTGGCCAGCACCAACCGGACCGTGTAGTCGACCAGGGCGTTGTGCACGAAGACCTGGTCGGCGCGGCGCTGCAGGCCGAGCAGGTCGTCGGTGGTGAAGACCGTCTTGGGCTCGGGCGGGCTCACACCCATCCGGTAGACGATCTCGCGTTCCTCGGCGTCGGTCGGGTAGCCCACCAGGATCTTCATCAGGAAGCGGTCGCGTTGCGCCTCGGGCAGCGGGTAGACGCCCTCCTGCTCGATCGGGTTCTGCGTCGCCATCACCAGGAACGGACTTGGCACCTCGTGGGTCTGCCCGCCGATCGAGACCTGATGCTCGGCCATGACCTCGAGCAGCGCCGACTGCACCTTGGCCGGTGCTCGGTTGATCTCGTCGGCGAGCAGGAAGTTGACGAAGACGGGGCCGAGCTCGACGTCGAACTTCTCGCTGCTCTGGCGGTAGATGCGGGTGCCGACGATGTCGGCCGGGACCAGGTCGGGGGTGAACTGGATGCGCGAGAAGGTGCCGCCGACGACCCGGGCCAGCGTCTCGACCGCCAGGGTCTTGGCCACCCCGGGGACGCCCTCGATCAGGCAGTGCCCGCGGGCGAGCAGCGCCACGAACATCCGCTCGACCATCCGGTCCTGCCCGACGATCACCCGCTTGACCTCGAACATGGCGCGTTCGAGCTGAGACGCGTCCTGGGCCGGCGGAACCGGCGCGGCGCCCGGATTGGTCTCGGTCTCGGGCGTGAGCGGCTGAGCCACCGGTCCTCCACAGCGGGTCGAAAAGTCGTCTGCCGACGCTCAAGACTTACACGACCGACCTGAGAGCGCGCTCGTGGTGTCGTATTACGCGTCGCGGCCGCACCTCGCCAGGGGCCGCGAGCGTCGATCTTTCTGCGCGATCCGCCGGATCGGGCACCCACAGCGGGCGGATGCGCCCACTCGTGAAGCGTGTAACATCTGTCCCGTCGCCGGGCGACTTCCCCCGTGGTCGCCCGGCGCTCACTTCGCTTGCTGGCCTATTCTTGCCGGCGTGGATATGTTGCCGGCCGGCCCCTCCGAGCCTCAGTGCTCGTCGAAGGGTTGCCGTGAGCGAGCAACGTGGGCGCTCAGGTGGAACAACCCGAAACTCCACACCCCGGATTACCGCAAGACGTGGCTGGCGTGCGACCACCATCGCGTCACCCTCGGCGACTTCTTGCAAGTCCGGGGCTTCCTGCGCGAAGTCACGCCCTTCGGTGCAGCGTCGGATGCACCGCTCCCCTAGGCTCAAGGGGTGACCGTCGACGCCCTGACCCCCTGGCCCGACACCGTCGAGTGGCGCCCGGTCTCGCCCAAGCTGATCACAGTGGAGCTGATCGTCCGCTGGACCTGGTCGGTGATCCTCATCGCCGGTCTCTGCGTCGGCCTGGTGCTGCAGGGCCACTGGCTCTGGCGGCTGGGCATCGCGCTCATCTTCCTCAACGCGATCTGGCGCTCCTTCGTCACGGTCCGGGCCGTGCGGGCCTGGGGCTACGCCGAGCGCGACCAGGATCTGCTCGTGCGGCACGGCCTGCTCGTGCGGCGGCTCTCCATCGTTCCCTATGCGCGCATGCAGTTCGTCGACGTGACGGCCGGCCCGCTCGAACGCGCGTTCGGGCTGGCCACCGTGCAGTTGCACACCGCCGCCGCGGCCAGCGACGCCCGCATCCCCGGCCTCCCGCCGACCGAGGCCGCCCGGCTGCGTGACCGGCTGACGGCGCTGGGCGAGGACCGGGCCGAGGGCCTGTGACGACCGCAGGCCCCCCGGGGACGGCCATCGACGAGCCACGCCGCCGGCTGCACCCGCTCAGCCCACTGCTGCACGGCGCCAAGAGCATCGCGGTGATCGTGGCGGCGCTCTCCTGGCAGACGCTGTCCCAGGTCGGGGTCGAGCGGTTCGCGCTGGTCGTGCTCGTGGTCGCGGTCGGGGTGGTGGTGTTCTCGATCATCGGCTGGCTCACCACGGGCTACCAGGTCGTCGGCCGCGAGCTCCGCATCTCCGACGGGGTGATCTGGCGGCGCAACCGGGCCATCCCGCTCGAACGGCTGCAGGCGGTGGAGCTGCGGCGGCCGCTGCTGGCCCAGCTCACCGGCCTGGCCGAGCTGCGCCTCGAGGTGATCGGCGGCGGCAAGACCGAGGCGCCGCTGGCCTACCTGACCGTGCGCGAGGCCAGCGCGCTCCGGGAGCGGCTGCTCGCGCTCGCCGGTCGTTCGCGCTCGGTGACGACCGAGCCGACCGCCGACGCGCCCGCGCTGGAGCGCCCGCTCCTTCGGGTCACCAACCGTGATCTGGTCGTCAGCCAGCTGCTCACGCCGCAGGCGTTCTTCCTGCCGGTCGGGGTGGCCTTCGTGGTGCTGCAGTTCGTCCTCGAGGGGTCGTGGACCTTCATCGGCATCGCCAGCACCGTGACGGCGATGGCCGGTGTGCTGCTGCAGCCGGTCCGGCGCGTGCTGCAAGACTGGGACTTCCGCCTGGCGCGCGACCCCGAGGGGCGGCTCTCGGTGCGCTACGGGCTGCTCGAGACCCGCAACCAGGTCGTTCCACTCAACCGGGTGCAGGCGATCGGCGCCACCTGGCCGCTGCTCTGGCGCGGGCAGGGCTGGCTGCATCTGCGGCTCGACGTGGCCGGTTACGCGGGCGAGACGGGCGGCGGGGACTCCAAGCGCTCCGACCGGCTGCTGCCGGTGGGCGACTTCGCGACCGCGCGGGCACTGGTGTGGGAGGTGCTGCCGGGCGTCGACCTGGCCGCGCTGGCCACCTCACCGCCACCGCGGCGGGCGCGCTGGCTCAACCCGATCTCGCTACGGTCGATCGGGGTCGGGCTGACGCCGGAGGTTTTCGTGACGCGCTGGGGGCTGCTCACCCGCGAGATGCACGTAGTGCCGTACGCCCGGCTGCAGAGCGTCCGCGTCTTGCAGGGGCCTTGGCAGCGACGGCTGGGCCTGGCGACCGTCTATGCCGACACCGCCCGTGGACGGGCCGGGCAGGCCAAGGACCGCGATCTGGCCGAGGCGTACGCGCTCGCGGCCGAACTGGCCGTGCGAGCGCGGCATGCCCGCGCCCCGGCGGAGCTGATCCCGACAACACCACCACGGCCGACCCCGCCGGCCCCGAGTGCGGACGAGACTTACTGGCAGAAACCCTAAGATCATCGCATGGAGCTCCCGGAATTCCCGCCCGGTCTCACCGCCCGTGTCGAGTTGACCGTCACCGATGCCGACACCGCCCAGTCGCACGGCTCGGGTGACGTTCCCGTACTGGCCTCGCCGAGGGTGCTGGCGCTCGCCGAGGCCGCCACCGTCGCCGCCACCGCCCGTCACATCCCCGGCGGGATTACCACCGTGGGGGTGCGCGCCGAACTCTCCCACCTGGCTCCCACGCCGGTGGGCCACCGGGTCTACGCGTTGGCCACGCTCGCCAAAATGGAGGGCCGCCGGCTCTTCTTCGAGGTCGTCGTGCGCAAGGACGACCTGCTCGTCGCCGAGGTGCTGGTCGAGCGGCTGCTGCTCGACCGGCGCCGGTTCATCGAGAAGGCGCTCAGCTGAGCGTCCCCCAGCGAGCGATGACCTCGTCGGTCGTCGGCATCGCCACCGCGCCACCGCGGCGCTCGCAAACCAGTCCGGCCACGGCCAGGGCGAAGCGCACGGTGCGCTGCCAGCCGTCGAGGTCCTTGGGCAGGCCGTCGGCGAGCAGGCGGCGCACCAGGGCACCCATCACCGAGTCGCCGGCACCGGTCGCGTCGACCGCCTCGACCGCGGGCGCGGGCAGCATCGCGGTGCCGTCGGCCGCGGCCACATAGGCACCCTTCGAGCCCCAGGTGACAACGACGGCCTTCGCGCCCAGCTCGCGGATCCGTTCGGCGGCCTGCTCGGGCGTGGCGCCGTCGTAGAGCACCTCGGCGTCGGCCGCGCTGAGTTTGACCAGGTCGGCGGTGGCGAAGAACTCCTCGGCGAGCTCGCGCAGATGGGTCACGGCCGCGCCGTCGGGCAGCAGGGTGGGCCGGGCGTTCGGGTCGAAGACGCGCAGCGGCCCCGGCGTCGCCCAGGCGCCGCGGGCGGCGGCGCGGAACGGCTCGCGCAGCAGGCAGATCGACCCGGCATAGAGCACGTCGGCCCCGGCCAGCACGGCGGTGTCGAGGTCGGCCGGCCCGAGCAGCGCGTAGGACGGCGGCTCGCCATAGAAGGTGAAGGTCGGCTCGGCGCCGACGAAGGTCGTGACGGCCAGCGTGGTGGGCACGGGAACACGCTTCACCCCGCCGACGCCGACGCCGCGTTCGGTGAGGAAATCGGCGATGCGGGTGCCCAGCACGTCGTCGCTGACCGAGCCGACGAAGCGCACCTGGCCGCCGAGCCGGGTCGCGCCGACCGCGACGTTGAGCGGCGCACCGCCGATCGCCTCGCGGTAGATCACCTCGCCGTCGTGCTCGGCCTCCTGGAGGTCGATCAGCGCCTCGCCGAGCACCACCGCGTAGCCCATGTGCCATTCCTCCCGTAACGCAGCCTTAATGCGGAACAGCCTTCCGTCCGGGAACGCGCAGCGCCAGTACTCGCCCAATATGTCACTTTTTGGGATGATCAGCGGATGTTGCTCCGCTCGCTCGCCCTCGTCGTCCCGCTGGCCCTGACCGCCGGCTGCGCCAACTCCGCGGAGGTCGCTCCCACAACCGGCGGGCAGGTGCTCGCCTCCGCCTCCGCCTGGACCCTCTACCAGGGCTCGACCAGCCCGTCCCCCACCGCGTCCTGGACTCCCGACGCGGTGGCCACCGGTACGTTCCTGCCGTTCCGACCCGGCTCGACGGCGATCACCTACGACCCGGCGGTGGTCCCGCCCGGCGCGACAGCGACGGTCGAGATCCAACAGAGGACCCAGACCATGGAGGTACGCCTCGTGGCCGCCGGGCTGGTTCCCCGAAGGGCTTACGGCGCACATCTGCACACCAAGCCCTGCACCGCCCTGCCCGCCGAGGCCGGCCCGCACTACCAGCACCAGAAGGACCCGGCCGCCGCCACGTCCCCGCCCTCGGTGAATCCCGCCTACGCGAACCCGGCCAACGAGGTCTGGCTCGACTTCACGGTCGACGGCTCCGGCGAGGCGTCCGCGTCGTCGGTCCTGACCTGGACGTTCCCGCCCGGCACCCCGGCTCGTTCGCTGATCCTGCACGCCGAGACCACCAAGACCGCCCCGGGCGTCGCCGGCAGCGCGGGTAAGCGAGTCGCCTGCATGACGTTGCCGCAGCCCTGAACGGGTCCCCGCGCGCCGTCCCTGGACTGCTGGTCGTCCGGGGCAGGCGGTAACGTCGGGGATGGATCGACGATCGGAGGCACCACCAATGGCCGAGCAGAAGGTCGCGCCACCCGCGGCCAAGACGGAGTCGCACGACCCCGCCTTTCCCGAGGCGTTCCTGCAGTTCATGCGGGGTGGATGGCGCGAGGATCCGCTGGCCGTCAGCCCGCTGTCCGAGGTGCCCACCTTCGCGAAGCGGCGCAACGCGCTCTCCGAGGCGTTCCCCGGCGAGACGCTGATCATCCCGTCCGGCAACGAGAAGGTCCGGGCCAACGACACCGAATACTCGTTCCGGCCCGGCAGCGACTTCTTCTACCTGACCGGCGACCGCGACCCCGACAGCGTGCTCGTGCTGCGGCCCAGCGGCTCCGGCCACGACGCGGTGCTCTACACGCACCAGCGCAACTCCAAGGACACCGACGCGTTCTTCCGCAGCCGCAACGGTGAGCTGTGGGTGGGCCGCACGCACACGCTGGCCGAGAAATCGACCGAGCTGGGCATCGAGACGGCGTCGCTGGGCGCGCTGGGCGCGGCGCTGGCCGATTCGGCCTCGGGGCGCACGCGGGTGTTACGCGGCTTCGACGCGGCCGTCGACCGGACGATCCTGGCCTACGAACCCGACCGCGACCGGCCGCGCGACCGCGAGCTGGCCTGGGTGCTCAGCGAACTCAAGCTGGTCAAGGACGAGTGGGAGATCGCCCAGCTGCAAGCGGCGATCGACGCGACGGTGCGCGGCTTCGAGGACGTGGTCCGGGTGCTGCCGGCCGACCGCGCGGTGAAGGAACGGCTCCTCGAGGGCGTCTTCTGGCTGCGAGCACGGCACGACGGCAACGACGTGGGCTACGGCTCGATCGTGGGCGCGGGCGCGCACGCGACGATCCTGCACTGGGTGCGCAACACCGGCACCACCAAGCCGGGCGAGCTGCTGCTCATGGACATGGGCGTCGAGGGCAACAACTTCTACACCGCCGACGTGACGCGTACGGTCCCGGTCTCGGGGCAGTTCACCCCGTTGCAGCGCCAGGTGTACGACATCGTGCACGCGTCGCAGCAGGCCGGAATGGACGCGATCAAGCCGGGCGTGCTGTTCAAGGACGTGCACAAGGTCTGCATGCGAGTGCTGGCCGAGGGGCTGCACGACCTGGGCCTGCTCCCGATCAGCGTCGACGAGGCGATGAGCGACGACAGCACGATCTATCGCCGCTGGACCTTGCACGGCTTCGGCCACATGCTCGGCATCGACGTGCACGACTGCTCGAACGCGCGCAACGAGACCTACCGCGACGGGCCGCTCGAGGAGGGCTACGTCCTGACCGTCGAGCCGGGCCTGTATTTCCAGCCCGAGGATGAGCTGGTCCCGGCCGAGTTGCAGGGCATGGGCATCCGCATCGAGGACGACGTGCTCGTCACGGCCGACGGCTGCAAGAACCTGTCGGCGGGTCTGCCCCGGTCCTCGTCGGACGTCGAGGCGTGGATGGCCTCGCAGCGTGCGGCCGGCCCGCGACTTCCGGAGTGAAGGGACGCGCGTCAGCCGGCGGCGTAATCGCTGACGGACCAGCACTCGGGCCCGGAGCCGACGTCGATGGTGACCTTGGCCGGGTGGCCGTCGGCACCGTCGAGGACGGTCGTCACCTCGCCGCCGTCGTCGGACGCGGTCTGCGCCATCTCGACCAGTTCCTTCAGGGTGAAGGCCTCGATCTCCTCACCGGTCTCCCCGGTGGCCGGCCCCAGATCCTCGTCGGCGACGCGCGACGGATCGGCGGCGGTGAGGTCGAGACGGTCGGTCGCGGTCACCGCCCCGGAGGCGACCTTCACCTGGTAGCGGCCGACTGGCTTGGCCACGTCGCAGCCGCGGGTCAGCACATACGAGTACGAGGCCGGCTCGGTCCACGCCGGCGCGGAGACCGGCGGCGGTGAAGTCGGTGTCTTCTCCACGGTGTCGGACGTGCATCCGCCCACCGTCGCCAGCAAGGCTATCCCGCCCAAAGCCCACCCCAGCCGCACAGGTCTTTCCCCTCTCCCAGGTCGCCACGCAATCTAACGCAGCGGCCGCCCCGAAGTTTCTGGCCTTCCGTGTCGATCTGCGGCCGCGCCGTTCGACCTTGGGGGTGCGAAGGTCGAGACACGACCGGCGAAGCAACCCGAGGAGAGCCGTCATGGCGAAGTACATGCTCATCATGCGCAGCACCGACGAGAGCCTGGCCAAGATGATGGACACCCCGATGGAGCAGATGCTCGAGACGGTCGGGAGCTACACGGATGAACTGATCAAGGCCGGCGCGCTCCTCGCCGCCGAGGGGCTCGACGACGCCGCCCAGGGCGTGGTCGTCGACTTCTCCGGCGAGACGCCGGTGGTCACCGACGGGCCGTACGGGGAGACGAAGGAGCTGTTCGGCGGCTTCTACCTGATCGACGTGCCCACCAAGGAGGACGCGGTCGAGTGGGCCAAGCGACTCCCCTCCTTCCCGGGCGCCAAGTGCGAGGTCCGGCGGGTGCCCAGCATCGACGAGTTCCCGCAGGACAACGAGTGGGTCGTCAAGGAGCGGGCCTGGCGCGAGCAGACCGGCCAGTTGTGAGTTCGATCGAGGCGATCTGGCGTATCGAGTCGGCCCGCATCGTCGGGGCGCTCGCCCGCTACACCGGGGACCTCGATCTGGCCGAGGACGTCGCGCAGGAGGCGGTCGCCGAGGCGCTGGTCTCCTGGCCGCGTGACGGCGAGCCCGCGAATCCGGTGGGCTGGCTGCTCGCCACGGCCCGGCGGCGGGCGATCGACAGTTTCCGCCGCCGGGCCGGGCGTGACGAGCGGTATGCGCTGCTCGCCTCGGACGGCTTCGCCGGAACCGACGATCTGCTGTGGGATCCGGACCGGATCGACGACGACGTACTCGCGTTGATGTTCGTCGCCTGTCATCCGGTCCTCTCTCCCGAGGCCCGGGTCGCTCTGACGCTGCGTACGGTCGGCGGGCTCTCGACCGAGGAGATCGCACGGGCATTTCTGGTGCCGGTGCCGACAATCCAGGCGCGCATCACCCGGGCCAAGAAGACGATCGCGGTAGCCCGGGTGCCGTTCGAGGTGCCCCCGGTGGCCAAGCGGCGGGAACGGCTCGGCGGCGTCCTCAGCGTCCTCTACGTGATCTTCACGGAGGGGTCGACGGCGACGGCGGGTGACCGCTTGTTGCGCGAGGATCTGGCGTACGAGGCGATTCGGCTCGTCCGGACCCTGTCGGCGCTGCTGCCCGGCGAGCCGGAGGTCTTCGGGCTGCTGGCGCTCTGCGAGCTGACCGCGGCGCGGTTCCCGGCCCGCACCGGCCCCGACGGCGCGGCCGTCCTGCTGGAGAAGCAGGACCGGCGGTGCTGGGACCGCTCGGCGATCCGCCGGGGCACGGCTGCTCTGGGTCAGGCGGGTCGCGGGCTCGGCCCCTACGGACTGCAGGCCGCCATCGCCGCCTGCCACGCCGCCGCCGGTTCGGTCGCCGAGACCGACTGGGAGCGGATCGTGCTCCTTTACGAGGCGTTGGGCCGGGTCGCGCCGTCGCCGATCGTCGAACTGAACCGGGCGGTCGCGGTCGCGATGGCCGACGGCCCGGCCGAGGCGCTGCTGATGGTCGACGAGCTGGTCGCGCGGGACCGGCTGCCCGGCTCCCACCTGCTGCCCACCGTGCGCGGCGAGCTGCTGCTGCGGCTGGGCCGCACCACCGAGGCCCGGGCCGAACTCGAGCTGGCCGCCCGGTTGTGCGGCAACGCGAAGGAGCGCGCGGTGCTGTTAGGGAAGCTCGAGCACGAGTAGGTCGCTCTCCTCCTCGACCGGGCGCGGCGCACGCTCGGCAGCCACGGCCGCGTCGAGGGCGGCGAAGCCGACGGCGATCTCGTCCTCGGTGAGCCGTTCGAACGTCGACGAGCCGCGCAGCTTGAGGCGTTCGGCGTATTCGCCCAGGCCGGCGGCGATGCGCTCCTGGACCCGGTCGATCGCGACGAAGCGCAGCCCGGCCTCGACGAACGCCTCGAGCAGCGGGTCGAGCCGCGGGAAGACCTGCTCGTCGATGAGACGGATGCCGGGGAAGTAGCTGTACCAAGGGAGCTCGGGCATCCGGTCGGGGAAGAGGCTGCGGATCAGCACCCGGCCGCCGGGGCGCAACACGCGGGCGATCTCGGCAGCCGTCGCGGCGTGGTCGCGCACGTGGTGCAGCACCAGGAAGAGCAGCACGAGGTCGCAGCTCTGGTCGGGCAGCGGTATGCCGGTGGCCGAGCCGGCCAGGTAGGTGACGCCGGGGTGCGTGGCGTGCTCCTCGGCGGCGGACCGCATGCGGTCGAACGGCTCGACACCCCAGACGGGGCCGCCGAACTCGTCGGCCAGCGCCGGGGTGAAGCGGCCCGTGCCGGAGCCCAGGTCGAGCACGGCGAGCGGCCGCTGCGGCGGCGCGTGGCGGGCGAACACCTTCACCCAGTCGGCCATCGTCTCGGACGGCAGCGCGCGGGTCCGTGCGTAGGCCCGATGCTGCCGTTCGTCGTAGTTCACCTCACGCAAGAATCTGCCCTCCCGCGCCCATTGTTCGCTGTCGAGCTCCCGAGCGCACCTTTGGATACCGCCTCGGGACCCTACTCACAGCTGGACCTCAGGCTGCGTCGGTGACGAAGACGGCGACGGATCGGGCCGGAACGGTCAGTCGGCCGTCGGCGGCAACGGCCGTGAGCAGCAGCGGATCGGCCGTGCCGGCCAGCTCGGGGTGCAGGCGCAGAGTGCCGGGGACGGTCTGGACGGTCGGTTCCGCGGTGGCGTTGAAGACGACCACGACCTGGCTCCACCGCGGGTCGAGCCCGGTGCCGTCGAGACACATCACGATCACGCCGGGCGTCTCGCCGGGACCGCCGAGCGGGAACGTGAGCCGCCGCTGCACCTCGTCGGCGGTGGGCAGCCCGAAGACCGGCGACGACCGGCGGATCCGCAGCAGCTCCCGGTAGCGGGCGGCGGTCAGCTCGATCACCTCGGGCGGCGGGACCAGCGCCGGGTCGGCGAGCAGCGGACCGGCCAGCGGCCAGATCTCCTCGTTCTCGCTCGCGGGCGGCAGGCCGAGGCCGAAGCCGTTGCCGAGGAGCGGGTCCCAGCGGATCTGGTTGAACCAGTCGCCGGAGTTGTGCGAGTTGCGGTCGAGCGACTTGGAGCGCAGCCGCTCGCTGCCCATCGCGACGAAGCCGGCGCCCTGCCCGAGCACGACCAGCGACAGGGCGAGCACCTGCAGCCGGGCCCGCTCGAGCGGCGCGGTGGTGATCGGCAGCTTGAACGCCATCGCGTCGTACAAAGTCTCGTTGTCGTGCGCGTCGACGTAGTTGACCGTCTCGCCCGGGCTCATCGCGTAGCCGCTCGGGGAGCCGTTGTAGTCGATCTGGGCGCCGCTGCGCTCGGCCCCGGTGTGGGTGACGAAACGGTACGCCGACAGGCCGCCGGAGAGACCCACCTTGATCCGGTCGTGCACGACGAGCGGGGTGCGGGAGCCGAGCCCGGTGGCGAAGCCGGGCACGGCCGGGTCCCCGAACGAGCCACCGCCGCGGACCGCGTCCCGCAGCCGGTCGTTGAAGGTGCCGATCCCGGTGCCGGCCAGGTTGATCTGGGTGGCCTGGGCGAACCGGGCGTCGTCGGCCACCTCGCCGAAGTTCCACCCCTCCCCGTACAGGCAGATCTCCTTGCCCTCGACGCCGTCGATCTCGAAGCTGAGGTGGTCGAGGTTGACCCGGACCTCGAGGATGTTGGCCCGCGGATGGTGGCCCATGAGGTCGAACCGGAAGCCGTCGACGCGGTACTGCCGGGCCCAGGTGAGCACGGAGTCGACGACCAGGCGGCTCATCATCATGTGTTCGGGCGCGGTGTTGGGGCAGCAGGTGGACTCGGCGGTCGACCCGTCGGCCAGCAACCGGTGGTAATAGCCCGGGACGAGACGGTCGAGGACGCTGAACCGGTCGAGTCCGTCGGCCATCGTGTGGTTGTAGACGACGTCCATGACCACGCGCAGGCCGGCGGCGTTGAGGGCGGCGACCATGCCGCGGAACTCCCGCACGCGCGACGGGCCGGCGGGGTCGACGGCGAAGCTGCCCTCGGGCGCCGTGTAGTGCCACGGGTCGTACCCCCAGTTGAAGCCGTCCTCGGCGGCGATCGCCATCACCGCGCGTTGCTGCTCGGGCGAGTCGGGCGGGAAGGCGGCCAGGTCGCAGGCGGGGGTGGCCTGGTCGGCGCGGCGGTCGGGCACGGTGGCGAAGTCGAACGCGGGCAGCAGGTGCACGTGGGTGAGCCCGGCCCCGGCGAGCGAGCGCAGGTGGCGCATCGAGGCGGAGTCAGGCCGGGTGAAGGCGGCATAGGTCCCCCGCTCGGCCGGGGGCAGCGTGTGGTCGAAGATCGAGAAGTCGCGGATCGACACCTCGCTGATCTGCATGCGGGCGGCCGGCACCGCGGGTGGCTTGACGGGTGTGTCCCAGCCGGGTGGCGCGAGCGCGGGATCGTCGAGGTCGACCAGCAGGCTGTGGGTCGAGTCGGTGGCCAGCGCGAGCGAATAGGGGTCGGTGACGCTGGTGGTGACCACCCGCTGGGCGGCCGGGTGCCACACCTCGACGCGGTAGCGGTAGTAACGGCCCAGCCATTTCGGCTTGAGCGGCGCCGTCCAGACACCGGTCAGCGCGTCGCGTTCCATCGGCACGAGTTTCGGCTCGTCGCCGGGCGTCTTGAAGAGCTCGAGCCCGACCGTCCGGGCGGTGGGCGCCCAGACCGACAGCCGTGGGCGCTCGTCGCCGAGGATCAGGCCCAGCTCGGCGTCAGCGGCCTCGGCGTAGAGGTCGTCGAGCACCCCGGCGAGCTGCACCCCGGTCAGCGCCGTGACCCGGCCCTCGGCGTCGAAGCCGGTGACGAGAAGCTGGTCGCGCAGCAGGTCACCGAGCGCGGCGTCGCCCAGTTCCCGTACCGAGAAGGCCCGATAGGCCCGCAGGTGCGGGAACCGGCGGCTCTGGGCCTGGAACAGACCGCCCGGCCGGTGCGTGAGCGACAGCGTGCCGGCCAGCGTGAACGTCTCGGCGCGGTCGACGATCCAGCCCGGCAGCGCGATGGTCGTGCGGTCGACGAAGACGGCGAGCGCGCGGGCCGGGTCGAGCTCGGGGCCGAGCGTGCCGAGGTCGGGCAGCACCGGCGCCTCGGTGCCGGCGAGCAGCCACACCTCGCGGCTCTTGGTCAGGTCGAGGCGCTGGTCGTCGGGGAGGTCCTTCTCGTCGCCGCGGTGCAGCACGAAGCGCAAGCCGATCGCGTCGGACCGCACGGGAACCCGGAAGACGGCCCCGAACGAGTCGATGTAGCGCGGGGCGATCGGCCTGCGCCAGACCGGCTTGGTGGGCGTGCCCTCCCAGGCGTGCAACCCCCAGCCGGTGTAGTCGCCGTCGGGCCGGCGGTAGTGGATGACCGCGACGCCGTCCTCGACCGGTGGTGACACGGCGGGCGGCGAGGTGTGGACGGTGGGATCGCCGGGCCGGAGCCAGATCTCGGGCGTCTGCGACGGGTCGACGTGCCGGTCGGCGTCGACGTCCTTGCCGCCGGACGGGTTGATAATGACAAAACCGACATCGCGCGCGTCGTCGGCGAGCCTGACCCAGGCAAATCGCCCGTACTCATCCTCACCCGCGAACGGGCGGCCGCCTGGGTAACCGTCGACCTGCCCCGGCTCGATGTCGCCCCACGCGTAAAGCCACCAATCGCCCTCGGACCGGGCGTGGTGGACGACGAACCAGCGGGCAGCGGTAGCGGCGGGCGCGATCTCGAGCGTGGTCACTCGGTCATCCTGGCACCAGGCTGAGACAGTTTCAGTGCGTCGCGATCACGGTGGTGATCCGGGGGCCGTCCGAACCGCTCCGCAGCAGGTAGCTGTAGCTCTCTCCCGGCACGGCGTGCCCAATTGAGTCCAGATACTCCCAGTGCACCGCGACCAGGCTCAGCACCGGCGAGAGCCGCTGCACGTCGAGCAATTGGGCGTGCGCCGCCACGATCTGCCGCTCGGCATAGGCGGGCGAGGCACCCAGGAAGGACAACGCGACAGCGGCCGGTGAGGAGAAGGTGAAGCTGTAGGCGTCCGCGACCACCATGCCCGGCAACGCGTAACAATTCGCGATGGCCGTCACGTCTCCGCTGGTCAGAGCGGTTCCGTAGCGATCGAAGAACTCGCTGAGCTGGGCGATGTCGGTAGGCGCCTTCACGGTTCGAGATGTGCCCGTGGCGAGAGCGGAGTAAACGTGAGGGGAGTGACCCCCGCCTTGCGCGCGCTTACAAGACGGACGTACGGTTTACAGGCAAACGTGAACCGAGAGTTAGGTGTGCCTAACCCGAAGGCCGCTCTTTCGGTGCGAAAGACTTCAGAAACAGTCGCTGGGTGTGAAGGAGATGACGTGGCCGGCCTCGACACCTTTGGTGCGAAGAGCGAGCTGCGCGTCGGAGACGCGAGCTACGAGATTTTCACGATCGACAAGGTCGAGGGGCACGAGCGCCTGCCCTACTCCTTGAAGATCCTGCTGGAGAACCTGCTGCGCACGGAGGACGGCGCCAACATCACGGCCGACCACATCCGCGCGCTCGGCGGCTGGGACCAGACCGCCGACCCCAGCGTCGAGATCCAGTTCACCCCGGCGCGAGTCCTCATGCAGGACTTCACCGGCGTGCCCTGCGTGGTCGACCTGGCCACCATGCGCGAGGCCGTCAAGGATCTCGGCGGTGATCCCACCAAGGTCAACCCGCTCGCCCCCGCCGAACTGGTCATCGACCACTCGGTCATCGCCGACCTGTTCGGCCGCGAAGACGCCTTCGCCCGCAACGTCGAGCTGGAGTACCAGCGCAACCGCGAGCGCTACCAGTTCCTGCGCTGGGGACAGACCGCGTTCAACGAGTTCAAGGTCGTGCCGCCCGGCACCGGCATCGTGCACCAGGTCAACATCGAATACCTGGCCCGCACGATCATGGAGCGCAACGGCCAGGCCTACCCCGACACGGTCGTCGGCACCGACTCGCACACCACGATGGTCAACGGCCTGGGCGTGCTCGGCTGGGGCGTCGGCGGCATCGAGGCCGAGGCCGCGATGCTCGGCCAGCCGGTCAGCATGCTCATCCCACGGGTCGTCGGCTTCAAGCTCTCCGGCGAGATGCCGGCCGGCACCACCGCCACCGACCTCGTGCTGACGATCACCGAGATGCTCCGCGAGCACGGCGTGGTCAGCAAGTTCGTCGAGTTCTACGGCCCCGGCGTGAGCGCCGTGCCGCTGGCCAACCGGGCGACGATCGGCAACATGTCACCGGAGTACGGCTCGACCGTCGCGATCTTCCCGATCGACGACGAGACGATCAAGTACCTTCGCCTGACCGGGCGCAGTGACACCCAGGTCGCGCTGGTCGAGGCGTACGCGAAGCGGCAGGGCCTCTGGCTCGACCCGACCGCCGAGCCCGACTACTCGGAACGGCTCGAACTCGACCTGTCGACCATCGTGCCGTCGCTGGCCGGCCCGAAGCGTCCGCAGGACCGCGTTCCGCTGAACAACGCCAAGTCGATGTTCCGCGACGCCCTCACCAACTACGTCTCCGACATCGGCCCGGCCGACGAGGCGAGCGAGGAATCCTTCCCGGCCAGCGACCCGCCGGCCAACCACGAGGACTCGGCCGCCGACAAGCCGCACGTCTTCAGTGCCGTGACCGGCGCCGACGGCCGCCCCTCCAAGCCGACCCGCGTGGTCGGCGAGGACGGCACCGAGTTCGAGCTCGACCACGGCGCCGTGGTAATCGCCGCGATCACCTCCTGCACCAACACGTCGAACCCACAGGTCATGATCGGCGCCGCGCTGCTGGCCCGCAACGCGGTCGACCGCGGCCTGACCCGCAAGCCGTGGGTCAAGACCACGCTGGCCCCCGGGTCCAAGGTGGTCATGGACTACTACGACCGCGCCGGCCTCACGCCCTACCTCGACAAGCTCGGCTTCAACCTGGTCGGTTACGGCTGCACGACCTGCATCGGCAACTCCGGCCCGCTGCCCGAGCCGATCTCCGCCGCGGTCAACGAGGCCGACCTGACTGCGGTCAGCGTGCTCTCCGGCAACCGCAACTTCGAGGGCCGGATCAACCCCGACGTCAAGATGAACTACCTGGCGTCGCCGCCGCTCGTCGTGGCGTACGCGCTCGCCGGCACGATGGACCTGGACATCACGACCGAGCCGCTCGGCATCGGCAGTGACGGTCGGCCCGTCTTCCTCAGCGACATCTGGCCCAGCGCCAAGGAGATCGACGAAGTCATCGCGAGCACGATCGGCGCGGCCGGTTTCGCCGACGCCTACGCCGACGTCTTCGCGGGCGACGAGCAGTGGCAGTCGCTGCCCACCCCCGAGGGCAAGACCTTCGAGTGGGCCGAGGAGTCGACGTACGTCCGCAAGCCCCCGTACTTCGACGGCATGTCGGCTCAACCGTCCGACGTCTCCGACATCTCGGGCGCGCGCGTTCTCGCCAAGCTCGGCGACTCCGTCACGACCGACCACATCTCCCCCGCCTCGTCGATCAAGCCGGACTCACCGGCCGGTAAATACCTGGCCGAGCACGGCGTCCCGCGCCACGATTTCAACAGCTACGGCTCCCGCCGCGGCAACCACGAGGTCATGATCCGCGGCACGTTCGCGAACATCCGCCTCCGCAACCAGCTCGTCCCCGGCGTCGAGGGTGGCTTCACCGTCAACCACCTCACCGGCGACCAGTCGACGATCTACGACGCTTCGGTGGCCTACCAGAACGCCGGCGTCCCGCTGGTCATCCTGGCCGGCAAGGAGTACGGCTCCGGCTCGTCCCGCGACTGGGCGGCCAAGGGCACCATGCTGCTGGGCGTCCGCGCGGTCATCGCCGAAAGCTACGAGCGCATCCACCGCTCCAACCTCATCGGCATGGGCGTCCTCCCCCTGCAGTTCCCCTCGAAGACCAACGCCGAGTCGCTGGGCCTCACCGGCTCCGAGACGTTCGCCATCACCGGCGTGACGGCCCTCAACGACGGCGACACCCCCGCCACCGTCAAGGTCCGCACCGACACCGGCATCGAGTTCGACGCCGATGTCCGCATCGACACACCCGGCGAGGCGGACTACTACCGCCACGGCGGCATCCTCCAGTACGTCCTCCGCAAAATGCTGAACAGCTGACCTCTCGTTCCAGAGCGCCCCGCCTTCCACTTCCGGACGGCGGGGCGCTCTGTCTTTTCCATACCTCCTGCTCAGGGATGCCCCCTTGCCCCGACCCGCCGCCAAGGGCTGTCCCGCTCAGGGAGCCGATCGGCGCCCGGGACCGCGGCCGCCGTAGTGACAGTGGCCATGGCCAGGTGAGATCGACGCCCGCGGGCGCATAGGCTGCCGACATGGATGACAAGACGGTGCTGAGCCGGATTCACGGCTTGGTCGATGAGGAGCACACGCTGCGCGGGCAGCTCAGCCGGGGCGAGATCTCGTCGAACGAGGAGCACGCCCGGCTTCAGGAACTGGAAGTGGCGCTGGACCAGTGCTGGGACCTGCTGCGCCGGCGCCGGGCCGCCCGCGAGGTGGGCAACAACCCGGACGCCGAGCAGGCCCACAGCGCCGGCGAGGTCGAGGGCTACCTGCAGTGACGCGGTCCCGACCGCGGCCGCCTCAGTGCAGGTGGTCGCGGCCGGAAACCGGGTCGGCATCTCACCGCAGGCCGGCCTCGTAGAGCAGCCTCTCGAGCAGTTCGTCCGCGTCCGCCCGCAGCCCGCGCTGGGTGAACCAGGCCGAGACGTTGCGCACGTCGCGGGCGATGAAGTCACCGCCCTGGGGGTTGGCGACCACGTCGACGATCTGCGGCAGGTCGATCAGGACCAGCCGCCCCTCGTGCACGAGGATGTTGTAGGGCGAGAGGTCGCCGTGCGCCACCTGCGCCCGGGCCAGCACCGACAGCGCGTCGGTCAGCTGCCGCCACAGGTCGGCGAGCTGGTCGGGGTCGGCACGCACCTGGGCCAGCCGGGGGGCTGCCTCGCCGGTCTCCCAGTCGCCGATGAACTCGAGCATCAGCTCGGTTCCGATGAGCTGCACCGGGTACGGCACCCGCACCAGGCCGCTCTCCTGGCCGACCTGCCACAGGTGGGTGAGCGCGCCGAACTCGGCCACCGCCCACTGACCGGCGATCATCTCCTTGCCGAACGAGGTGCGGTTGGTCATCGCCCGCATCTCGCGGGACCGGCGGACCCGGCGACCCTCGAGGTAGCCGGCGTCGCGGTGGAAGAGCCGGTGGTCGCCGTCGCGGTAGCGCTTGGCGGCCAGCACGCTGACCTGGTCGGTGTCGGGGACGGCCCGGCGCACCAGGTAGACATCGGCTTCCTTGCCGGTTTTGAGCATGCCCAACTCGGTGTCGACGGCGCCGTACTCCGTGCGGACCCAGTCGGGTCGTGGCGTGGGGCCGTGCAGGGCGCCGTCCCAGGTCGACCAGCGGTCACCGGTCTCCGGCAGGTCAGGGGCCTCCTGAAGCCGCGGCTCGGGGCCGCCCCGCTTCAGGAAAGTGGCATCGTCGTCGTCGAACTTGGGACGGCCGCGGCGCATGGTGGACGGGCCGAAAGTGTCGTGCTCACGCACTGGTGGGTCTCCTTGGAGCGAGAAGAAGAAAGGAAGATCTGGACAGCAGCCATCTCATTGACAGCCATGAGTCCACCCCCTTCTCTCTCGACGTCCTCCAGTACGGAACGCGCCCACTTTCCCGCGCAGCCCGGTGGCCGCGCAACCTATTTAACGAACATCGGCCAGGATCGCCGAGATGCCCTGGATCACGTTGCCGACGACCTTGGTCGGCGCGAACCGGTGGTCCACCCACTCGCGGCCCCGGTGCAGCCACACACTGGGCAAACCCATCGCCGCGGCGCCGCCGATATCGGCCTCGGGGCTGTCGCCCACCACCCAGGCGCCGCCGAGGCGCATCCGAACCCGTTGCGCGGCGAGCGCGAAGATGCGCGGGTTCGGCTTGCTCACGCCCGCCTGCTCCGAGATCACCCAATCGGCGACGTAGCGGTCCAGCCCCGTCCGCCGGATCCGGGTGTCCTGGATCTCGGCCTGGCCGTTCGTGACCACCACCGGGACGAAGCCGGCGTCCATGGCGATCTGCAGCGCGCAGCCGACGAGCGGATCAAGCTTTTCGTGCACCAACGGGCCCTCGTGCAACTCCAGCACCATGTCGATCGAGGGGACGGTGAGCTGGTAGCGGTCCCGGATCAGATCGGCCAGGTCCCAGCGGGAGGTCAGCCCATCGGCATCGACCGAGAGTAACCACTCGAGATCGCCCTGTGGTGCCCCGATCTCGTCGATGAACCCCTTGGCCCACAGCCGGAACGCACCACTGCGGTCAAGCAGGGTGTCGTCGAGAGCTATCAGGACGAGAGGCACGCGGGCACTTTACGTGAGCAGATGCGGTAGCGAACAGTCCAGGACTGTTAACAACATACGGGCGGGATGGGGAAATTCGCACCATCCGTCCATAACCGCCGGGCCCCTTGCCAAGACGTACGTACGGATTGCATGTGAAAGGGGGCTCGTGACACGATCGAGAGCGTGCCCAGAGTGAGTCAGGACCAGCTCGACGCCCGCCGCCACGAGATTCTCGCGGCGGCGCGCGACTGTTTCGCGCGGTTCGGGTATGAGGGTGCGACAGTGCGGCGCCTGGAGGACGCGACCGGGCTGTCCCGCGGCGCGATTTTCCACCATTTTCGCGACAAGGAGTCGCTCTTCCTCGCCGTCGCCGAGGACGACGCGGCCGCGATGGTCGAGACCGTGGCCCGCAACGGCCTCGTCCAGGTGATGCGCGACCTGCTGGAACGCGCCGGCACCAGGGAGGGCGACACGGCCGGCTGGCTCGGCACCCAGCTCGAGGTGTCCCGCCGCCTGCGCACCGACCCGACCTTCGCCAAGCGCTGGGCCGAGCGCGCCGCGGCCATCGCCGACGCCACCCGCGACCGGCTCGAGCGCCAGCGTGAGGCCGGTGTGCTGCGGGACGACGTACCCGTCGAGGTCCTGACTCAGTTCCTCGAACTGGCCTATGACGGTCTCGTCCTGCACCTCGCAACCGGCCGCCCGCCCGGTGAATTGAGCCGGGTCCTCGATGTGGTCGAGGAAGCTGTCCGAAGGGCCTGATCCACAAAGCTTGCGCCGCCCCGCACAATGGGGGGCCTGAAGCCGCGACGCGCACGGGAGGTCCGCCCGATGAACGACACCTGGGGCATCCCCGGCCCGACCTTTATCTCCTACTTCGTCGTGGCGATGATCGCGATCGCGTTCATCGCCACGATCCACCGCAGGGCCCTGTTCCGCGGCGCCCCCGGCGCCCGGGTCGACAAGCTCGGCCCGCAGCAGATCGCCTACCTCAACGGCGGCGAGCGCCTCGCCGTCTACGCCTCGATGGGCGGCCTGCGCGCGGCGAACGCGCTCGGCACCGGACCCGGTGGCACCCTCGTGCAGGCCGGCCCGCTGCCCGGCGGTGTCACCCAGCTCGACAGTGCGATCTACAACGCGGCCGCCCGTGGCGTGCGCACCCGGGACCTGCAGAGCGACCAGTGGGTCTCGTCGGCTCTCGAACAGCTCCGCGACCACCTCGAGGGCACCGGCCTCGCGGTCAGCGCCGGCAAGATGCGTGAGGCCCGCCTCTGGATCCTCGGCGGCGTCGCCCTGGTCGCGATCGGCATCGCCCGCATCGTCGCCGGTGTCGGCAACGACAAGCCGGTCGGCTTTCTCATCGTCGCCACGATCGCCGCGTTCATCCTGACGCTCACCCTGCTGCGCACCCGCCGCTACTCGACCGACGTGGCGCGCAAGGGCATGCACGGCCTGCGTTCCAAGAACGACCACCTGGCGCCGAGCAACTCTCCGTCGTACGCGACCTACGGCGCGACCGGAGCCGCGATGGGCGTGGCCCTCTACGGCGGCGCCGCCCTCTACTCGATGGATCCGGCCTTCGCCGCCGAGGCCGAGGTGCAGCGCATCGCCGCGACCGGTGGTGCGGCTGGCAGCAGCGGAGACGGCGGCAGCACCAGCAGTTCCTGCAGCGGAAGCTCCTCCTGCGGAGGCGGCGGTGGTTGCGGCGGGGGCGGCGGTTGCGGTGGCTGAGGACCAGCCCTCACGGCGTCCTCGCGCGGCTCTCGCCTCCGGCATCGGCATCGGCTGGCGTCCCGAGATCGCGGGCTTCGTCGAGGGCCTGCCCGGCCTGCGCTTCGTCGAGGTGGTCGCCGAGTCCGTACCCGCCCACGGCGAGCTCCCCGGCGGCCTGCGGAGGCTGCTCGACCGCGGCGTCACCGTGATCCCGCACGGCGTCCGCCTCTCCCTGGGCGGCGCCGAACCGGTGGACGCGACCCGGGTCGAGCACTTCGCCGCCGTGGCCGACCGCTTGGGTGCCCCGCTGGTAAGCGAGCACATCGCCTTCGTCCGAGCCGGTGGCGTCGAGGCCGGCCACCTGCTGCCACTCCCCCGCACCCGCGAGGCGGTGGACGCGGTCGTCGCCAACGTACGGCTGCTCCAGCAGTCCTTGACGGTGCCGATCGCCCTGGAACCGATCGCCGCCCTGTTCGACTGGCCCGACGACGAGCTGACCGAGGCCCAGTTCCTGACCGAGATCCTCGACCGCTCCGGCGCGCACCTGCTCCTGGACGTGGCCAACGTCTACGCCAACGCCCGGAACCGCGGCACCGACCCGCTCGACCTGCT
>Ga0247737_1000077_pt1 | contig 26996 bp, 35 predicted proteins | sample UWRJL028104C2_FD_180937 | JGI IMG/M metagenome (GOLD analysis project Ga0247737, IMG submission 180937) | Plant litter microbial communities from Arlington Agricultural Research Station in Wisconsin, United States - UWRJ-L028-104C-2 | ecosystem: Environmental > Terrestrial > Plant litter >...
ATTGGGTGTTCAAACATAAATCCTAGTTTCGCCAGGCCAGTGGGCGGTATGGTCCATGGGTTAGGCGCTTCCAAAACCAACAAGAAAGTTTTATGAAGGATCTCAAAGGCGTGACTAGACAGCTGCAGAGAAAAAAAAACTCCAGAGATGATCTAGAATTGATTTGGTATTATGAAGAGAATGTTGCAATTGAGAAGATATTTCGTGGTGCCGCGGGTAGTTTGTGTTGAACTTGTGAATGTTGATCGTGGGAATAAGAAGGCACCGAAAATATTCGTGTCAAGGGCATAGCAGTCGCCTTCCTACCACCACCGCGTCGCGTTCAATCTAGCCTCTAGTACGGTCACAATATTTTGAATTAATACTCCAACTATCACTAGGGTCATAAGATTTGATCAACGGGCTAAAACTACTCGCCTTCATACGTGAACCTGGACAACGGGCTCCACGGAACTTAACAAGTGCGACCGCGAGCAAGTTAACAAGGCCAGGTATATCCTGAGTTACTCTCCTCCACTCTGCTCCTGTAGACTGATGTGGAGATGTAACTCTATCTCCTCCTACCTGGTCAGGAGACTCTGTCAAACACTACTCGTTCAATATTGGAAAAGATATGTCAAACATATCAAAGCTGAAACTAAGGTACATCGCGGCTCCTATGGTCAATCAATCCGATCTCCCATTTCGATTGCTCGTCGGTCGATACGGGGCCACCATGTCGTACACTCAGATGTACATCCCTGACAAGCTTCTCAATGACCGGGACTACTTGGAATATCATATTCGTGACCTATCTGCCGGTCTAGAAAATGGTCAAAAGCCCTCGACAGTGGCACAGCTTTGTGGAAACCATTCACAAACAATTGTTGAGGCTGGGAAGAAGTTGCAAGCATATTGTGACGGCATCGGTAAGGCTCACTTGCCGTCCTGGAACCTGAACAACTTTCATCCAGTTCAAGCCAATAGATCTCAACCTCGGATGCCCTCAAGAAGCGGCAAGGGAAGGTCATTTTGGAGCATACCTCTTGGCTCCGAAAGACTGGCCATTGGTCGAAGAAATCGGTGAGTATCCCTATAGAATACCAAGGGGCAGCAAGCCTTGACCTTGATCTCAGTTTCATCCATGTCCCACTCGTTCACTGTTCCGGTATCAGCAAAACTTCGGCTGTGCCAACCATCGGCTAAAACCGTTGAGTTCTCGCAACGGCTGGAAGCGTCCGGTGCTTCTTGGATAACCTTACATGCACGTACCGTCTCCGCTCGCCGACGGCGACAGGGTGCTGCCGATTTGGGTGAAGTCAAACGCCTTAAAGACCATTTACATGTCCCCGTGGTCAGCAACGGCAATGTCCGCGTCTTCAGCGACCTTCAATACAACCAGGACTTTACGGGAACAGATGGGCTCATGGTGGGCGAAACCTTGCTTGGGAATCCATGGTAAGTATTGCTGAATGGTGGTGGAGCTCGTGGACCAAAAGCTAACCTGTTCGATTTCTCTTAGTTTATTTGCAGGACCTGCTGTCCCAGACCCTGTTGATATTTCCCTGGAATATCTCGCTCTCTGCAGGACTTACCCAGGAACCAACCTGTCAGTAATGCAAGCTCATGTACTACACTTCGTGGAATTCCAATGGTAAGTAGTCGATCTCTCCTTGTCGACCGAGATCTGGAAGGAGAAAAGATCGATTGACGTTCGCACACTTTAGCTATCGCAGACCATGGTTTCTCAAGTTCCGAACCGCTGTACGAGCGACAACCTCGATAGATGCACTCGAGACACTATTGAAATTTGAAGTCGAACGGTGGCGTGGTAGATACCCGAGAAACTCCAATTCAGAACAGGATGGGGACATTATAGTCCCTGACCGGGAGAGTGAATGGGTCAAGGATATTGGATGTAATGGGGATTCGGGAGAACCGAACACCAGTCTCGACTGGGGCCTTTGACAAGGTGGAGATTGACGATCTGTCTTCCCTTTCCACAGACCCGGACGCACCCTCGATTTGCCCAAGAAATTTGCTGGATCCACACACAACCTCTTTGAACATTGGGGAATTCACGCGACGGCTAACGTACTGCTACTTTACACATATATTGTGGGACGGCCATAGATATTTGATGCGGTTTTCAACGGAGCGAACCTGCTACGGCGATCTACACCTGTCAAGGGCAACTGTTTCGTGCATACTTTGGCACCCTCGAAAGATTCATATCTTGAGAACGACTCATTAAAGTAGACGACATCAAAGCCTCTACTACAACATGGATAAGCATCTAAGTATTCGTAATTACGATAGAATACATGTTATTTTAGTGTTCAGAAGCACAAGATTTCCACCACTACCATTACATATTCGATAAATAGAACGTTTGCATGCGAAGAGACCCACACTGAAAGCAGGAATTTGGAATTGGAATGAGGGTTTGCCCATCGCGCGGGCAGGTCACCTTACATCATTAAAACTTCCACACGTTTGAGCTTTCCTGCCTTTCCTCGCTAAAATGAATAGAAAAAATTAGGAGATCTCGCATCAGTCACACATACTCAAAAACCTAAACACCCCCACAAACATCCACACGTGCACTCCGAACGAAAGGAGATCAAAGGCAGGACGGGGGTGTAAAAAGAGGGGAACGAACCTTAAGAAGTAACAACCTGCAGTCATCCATCATGACATCCGTCACCTCAAACGTACAATCGCTGATGACCTCCGTGTAGGGTAGCGAACTCACGATGTCCTGAGTAAATACCCCTTTGACAGGAGTTGTTGACGGCTTCGTCACAAGCCGTGGTGTTCGCCAGCCTGCTCGCGAATTAGCAGCTCTACCCTTGCCTTTTTCCATGTCCCGCAAGGCATCCACCTCGCTAACACGGCCTCTGCTTTGGCCATCTGATTGCTTCTTGCCATCTCTTGCCAGATCTCCCTCGAGCTCATCCGACGATGTCCCCGTCGAGGCCTCGACTACGTCCATGTCCTTGAACGAGTAGGGGTTGAAGTCCCGTACACGGAGGTAACGCCGTGGGCTGGAGGATCGACCACCGATATCATCTTCGTCATTATCGCCTGGGCTTTCGCCTTGGACAGGCTGTGGCTGTTGGGCCAGAGGATTGGGGTTCGAGGAGAGATTGACATTCGAAGCCGATGCTTGCGTGCTTCCGTTGTTCGCGATGAAAATTGGGTTGGCTCCATGGGGTACGTTGTTGGGTGGTCCAGTTGGATGAGCTCCGTTGACATTGGTGGCCCCAAGTGGTTGCACAGAAGGGGTTGGAGCGAACGCTAGGCCGTCAAGATGTCTATGGGTACGAACGCTTTCGACGGTCCTTAGTCCATATATTGCATGCTGCCAATCTGTGCTCAAACACTCCTCAAACCACCTAGTGCTCTGTGGGCCCCAAACCTCCCAGGGAATGGTGACGGCCGATAATGTGGAAACATGACATGATGTCGCGTTAGGTCGAGGAGTCGGGCTAGTGTAGGTTGGAGTCCTATCATTCACGCTGGAAGATTGGATTTGAGATTGGGGTGGGGGATGTGTTCCGTTCGAGGTGTGTGAGTCAAACGTCGGGAAAGGGGGATATGTCGGTGCATGGTGAATGTAAATACCGCTTGAAGGCTGAGGTTGGTTTTGGGAAGAACCAGACACAGGTGCAAGTAAGGAGTTAGAGCCATGGATGGGAATGTCCACCGATGTTAGACTACTTGGGGTTGGTGTTTCTTGTTGCACCACATCCTCAGAAATCTCCACCTCTATCAGCGGCTCCGCCACCCGTCTTGACATTCCATTTCTGGTTTGTTGTGATCTGGCTATCCAATCCGCCGGTGGGTTGAGAAGAGTTTTCAGGTTGAGGAAGAAAACGAACGAATGAACGACTGGATTTTCTTCGTTTGATGGGTTGAAGATGTAGAGGCAACAAGCATGTATCCGCTCATCAGGTCTGGGATAGTAAATCTGCCGTCCACTACTCGGAGGGCCTTCCTGCGCATGAGGCACATATCCAGGTGCGGGGTTACTGCTCATGGAAATGTACCAGTACATGTATCCCTCGGACAGCGGAGGAAATGGGTAGATGGCACGCAGAACAGGTACTGTGGAACGATTGATAGGATCAAGAAAAGTGTACACCTCGAATCTGCCATTTGGCCGTACGAGCAAGAAAGAATCATAAGTCAGGAACGTGAAGTCGTCGATGCCAGACACTCGACTCATGGCCGACTGTGGAGGGACCTTAGTTTATGAAATACTAATAGAGGAATCATAAAATACTCACAGAATGCTGCGATCCATTCTCCCAGTTCCATATCTCCAAATGAGCGCCTGTGCTCTCAAAAACCTCCTTGATAAGCAGTGCGACTAAGTTGCCAGACACTTGCACGCGAACAGCCGCGACGATTTCCGATGGCTGTGGTTGTACAGCAGGTTGGGTTAGACATGGTAGAACAGAAACGGGTGCGTTCGGATGGGGTCGATTTGTTTTAATAGAGCGAAGATGTAGCTCATAAACGCAGTTAGAGCTGTTCAATATTAGCAATGGAATTAACAACAATTGGAAATACGTACTCTGGAGCCGCTAGAGCCACGAGAACCAGAAGATCTTGGGAGGGATCCATAGTAAAATCAATGATGGTCACATCCCCCATTGTATGTGTCCACAGTTGTAGGTCGCGGTGTACGTCTATGGCATCTGCTGACGGAAGTTCCAAGAATGAGATAGATGCTGTTGCTCGGCTGTCATCTTCCCTGCCGTTCCCATACAGCCCCCCGACAAATTCGTATACCGAACCGGTCGGTGGTAGCTTAAGAGTGTGCCGTTCCTTGAAATCGAGATATTTCCAAGCGCTCTCGCGGTCGCGAAGCAGCTTGAGTCTGGTGGAGAACGACGGAGTTGCGGAAGGAGATAGAAGGGAAACCATGCGATGCTTGGCAAGTTCTATAGCATATTGCAGTCTGGACGATTCCTTGACTACTTTTCTGAGGTGCTTGGAGACCTGAGGGTCACTAAGTCACCGTACAAGGTAGCGATGTGTGGAGACTCACCACATTACATGACAGAAGATCGTACATCTCCAGATTTTCCAATATCAGACAGATAAGTTCTACGGGTAAATTCTGGAGGCCTGTTCGTGCCACGAACGCTCGAGGCATGATTGATTTGTTGAATGTGAACAGAGACCTGGACGAGGACTAAACACCAGATGAGCCGAGCCCCAAACGATGAGAATTATGCCACAAGCCTGATAGACCATCTTATAACGTATCTCCAGTTGCTTGAAGTTATGTTCAAGCTAGACAACCATGAAGTAGAAAATTAGATGTGGGTGTGGAAGACCAAGTCTGTGCTTCGGTGCGAAGTGGAAATCATCTTCACTGGCCCACGTGACGTCCAGTCTTGCAAGGTACTGACCTGTTACCTTGTCTTTCGGTACCTCAATCCCAGGCCACGTCTCTGATTTCTTGTATTCTCTGGCTATGGCCACCTCACACCGCTCTTCAGGCTCATTTTCCGGCCTCATGGAGAGCAAAGAGGCTCGGTCGTCTATTGACAGCGAACGAAGCGCCGAGAATGGATCACCGTTGAAGCAGCAGAATGGTCATACTTTAAGCAATGGTGTCAACGATTTGGATGAAACGCTCGACCCCGTTGAACGTCTACGGAGAGAGCTGGAACGTACGAAGGATGAGAAGGAGAAACTGGCGACACAATATCGCAACCTACTGGCTAAATTAACACAGATGCGAGCGTCCCTGGGAAATAAATTGCAACAAGATGCGGTATGTGTTCGTATACTCGTGCATCCGAATATGAGAATCTAATGTCACAGACAGGAAGAGCTTGACAGGCGTGAACAGCTGGTGCAACAGCTAACAGCCGAGAAAGATGACCTGAGCGCAACTATTGAAACACTCAAGTTGGAACTCATATCATCCCATGAAGAAGCGGAAAGAGTGTCAGGCCAACTAGATGCAATGCGAAGTCGGGCCCTTCAAGAAAATGCTCAGGAAAGCCTTCAACGTGAGCGGGAACTACGTGAAGCTCAGATGGAACTGGAACGATGTAGGATGGAACGCGACGAGTGGGAACGATCTGCACTACAGGAGCAAACCGTCTCAGAAGAGCTTCGTTCGAATGTGGAAGAGTTGACACGAGAGCTAGAAATGGAATCTGCCGCAAAAGCTAGGGATGCAACAGAGCTCGAGAGAGAGAGAGAAAAGACGGAGAATCTTCAATCTGTCTTGCAGGATTTTCAGGCTGGCAAGTTTTGTTTTGCAATATTCAACTAGCTTCTAATAAGCTCGCAGCAAAAGACCACGAGCTGCGGCAGGCCGTGAAGGGTTTCGAAGATCAACTGTTACAAGCAACCCAATCCCTTGCGGAGTATAAACATCGCGCGTTAACAGCGGAGGTGGGTCAGCTAAGACATGCAGCCGTTGAAGGATCTGATAGTCGTATCCAGCTGCAATTAGAAGAGTCGCATACGAACATTACGCGAACACAAGAACTCGAAAAGGAAGTAAAAGACAAGAAAATTCTAATAGACAAACTACGACACGAAGGTGAGAGTCCCTCTTTGATGCTTGGTCGGCATCCAGCAACTGACCGTACGCCAGCTGTAATCATTAATGAGCACCTAATGGAAGCACTTCGCCGTCTGAGGCGGAACTCAACCGAAACAAACGTCGATAGGCGCCTTGTTACGAACGTCTTGCTTTCATTTTTAACAACACCTCGGGCAGACAGCAAACGATTTGAGATGCTCTCACTCCTGGCATCCATTTTGTCATGGTCAGAACAAGAACGAGAAAAGGCGGGTCTCCAACGCACTGGCATATTGGAGGTTTCAACACCGTCATCCTTTTGGGGACGCTCCTCAAGCGTTTCATCTCCGGCTAAAACAGAGCCAGAGAAATCGGACGAGACAGAGGTGGGTGTAATCAAATGAGGAGTTTCTGCTGACTGACGGACCTACGTGGACCTTCGTTGTAGTCTTTCTCTCGCCTCTGGGTGGAATTCCTTCTCACAGAAGCGGCGTCTGGCGAAACGCCTAACTCGCAAACCACCGCTCTACCTCAGACTAATAGTACAACCTCAATGCCAATAAGTCCTACTGGGTCCTCCTTTCCAAATTCTCCCATGAAAGGCCCACCTCGAAGACTATCGTCGTTCGGATCGGGGGGTATGGCCAGCACGCCAAATTTATTAGGTTCTCAGCCACCCATCTCAAAGAAGGGTAAAGAGAAGCAAAGGGTTGTTTCCGAGTCGGTTTCATGAAGTTCTTTAGGTCGCCCTGAATAGGCTAGCTGACTGCCATTGCTTTCGTTGCATTTCATTTCTGCATCTTTCGTCTTCTACCTTCACAACATCCAGGCTGTGTATATTATTTTAACATCATTTTTATGTTTCTATCATACCGAGGTTGGCTAATATTACCACTGTTTCAAGACGCTCCGTGGCGAACAATGAGTGATATCTAGCCACGGGTGATGACACTCAAATGAACAGAGATAAGAAAAGGATAGTTTCAAAATGGTACATTAGAAAATAATTCAAGCTAGTATCCAACATGTCAGATCATATACCAACCATCTTCTTCAGTGTAGCAAATTCATCTTTCCCTGTGGCTTTGCATAATGCGTAGAATTTTGACCTCGAATCGTTGAGCAAAACAGATGGTCTGAAAACGGAGTGAGGGGCGTAAAACAAAGATAAAGACCAGACATACGTGTCGAACTCGACAATCCGACCTTGCTCAAGTAGCATGACGCGGTCGTAATCAATCACCGTTCGCAGACGATGGGCAATAGTGAGGATCGTACTTTCCGCAAATTCGCTGGAAGATAGAATTTCAGCAACAGAAATGCTCGCGAAAGGAAAGGTACTTACTGTCGGATAGTTTTGCCAATCAACTCGTCCGTGGCATAATCAACACTATAATCGAGAACACGCCTCAGGTCATGGAGACTCCCAAAACAGACGTTCAAAGTACCTTGCCGTTGCCTCGTCCATGATGAGAACCTTGGATCGCTTCAAAATCGCCCGAGCCATGCAGAGAAGCTGTTTTTCTCTAAAGCAAAGTTAGAACTACTTATTAGAGAAAGTAGATCGACAAACCCAGTAGAGAAGTTGTCTCCTCCTTCAGACACCACCGAATCCAGGTCACGGAACATGTTGGCGTTGATAGTATCTGCCGCCTCAACTGGAGTGTCCTCTGACGGAATTAGATGGACCCGTCGCAGTGCTTCGTACTACCCAAATGATTTAGCAAACAGAATATATACCATGCAGATAGGTGGTCCTACGATCTCAGCATCTTGATACTCGTCGAAGACATCGAGTGTAGAACGAAGACTGCCACTCAAGATCGTCGGATCCTCTGCCAATAGTCAGAACATAATTTTGAAAAATATGACAATATACGCACGAGGAATGATCGTGAGGCGACTTCGAAGGTCAGTCAATCCCGTCTTTGCGATATCGACACCATCAATTGTGATTTTTCCTTCGGTGGCCTCAACGAATCTGAAGAATGAGAGAGCCAAAGTGCTCTTCCCAGAACCGGTACGTCCGAGAATACCAACTTTTTCTCCAGGTCGTACCTCAAAGTTCAGATGATGGAGGACATTTGGAAGGTCGGGCTGAGAATATTGTGAGCCAAACACAATATAACACTAGCAGAGAAGCTCACAGCATAACGAATAACTAAGTCTTCGCACTTGATTTCTCCGCGCGAAGGCCAAGACGAAGCTGGTCTTGGTTCGATAAACTCGGGAGGTTCCCTCTTTAGCTCAGTATATTCCTTGACGCGTTCCAACGCAACCTACATTACAGTGAGTAAGTGAATTTGCGTGAAGGCACTGTTCATACCATTGATTGTTCTAGCCCAACAAAGCGCCTGACCATGAAGAGAAGGTCGCCCGTAATAGTTGAAGCAAACGCGAGAGCAAATCCGGCCGTTGAGGCAGATATACTGGGTGTAACGAGACAGGCCACTGCTGTAGCACCGACAATACCAGAGGAAAGCAAATTGAATCGAACAGACAACCACCGATTCACTAAATGAAAGACGGGATGAGAATTTCCCTTGGCAACTCTAGTAACAGTAGTACATACCTCCCCACTTCCAATAATAAGGGTTAGAATTCTGTCAAGGTGTTAGAGTCGTCATATATGAGTTTGACGTTTTGCTATTACCGTGTCGACACATCGAAGCATGTCTCTTAGAAACTTGGAAGACGCCCCGAAAGCACGCAAGATTGTGACGCCGGCGATGGTTTCACCATAGATAGAGTACAATGGTGATCTTGTGACTGAATCTAATGATTTTTTAGTAGGCCATTGAAGTGGCGGGCTTGCTTCACTCACCAAGACGGCGCATATCCCTGGAGGTCTGTCCGTAAATCTTCAAGTTCCTGCATGAGTGGAGAAAGATAGAGAATAACGAGAAATAGTACCTTCGCGGCTGGATGATACAGTCAGTTTTATGTGTTCAAACGAGAAGGAGAAATACTTGCCATTCCAGTAAAGTACTCCCAAGAGAGCTGCTGCGATGATGAAAGGAGGTCCACCAACGACGCTGACGGATATTATCGTCGTAGCTGCAGAAAGTGCATACATAATGCTCCGTCCGAAGTTGTCGGAAAGGGTGCTGTCAATACCCTCAAAGTCCGTCCCAAAGCGATTAAGCAAACGGCCTCGAGAGACTGTGTCGTGGAACCTAATATCGGCAAAGAGAACCGCCTCTAGCAGTCGTTTGTAGAGGATGTCCGATGCGTGTACGGATCCCTGATAGAGAATGGACCATCGAACAGTGCCAATGAAGAGACCAGAGAATGTGATGACCGTATAGATTTGAATGTAGAAAACGGGGTTCTCATTTCCTTCGTTGAGAGCAGAGTTCGACCAATACCTGGTAAGAGCGTCAGATTTGTCGAAACACGTCAATGATAGTAAACACACCTGAGCCACCCGTTCTCCAAAACGGGGCTGGCGGAAGCGACTATCAGGAAGAAGATGAAAACTGTCCAATACCAACCATTTCCACAAGCCCAGATGTATGTTTTCCAGACGTCGCGACTGATACGTCCAACGGCACGTTTTTCTTCTTCAACAAGTTTCCGTGCAGGTTTCCTTTCTAACTTAACAGAGGAAGGCTTTGAGGTGGCCGCAGTTGAGCCGGTTTCGGAACTTGGCTCAGAATCTTCAGCAAGAATTTGCTTCTCCGTGAGTTCTAGAGCCTCCTTGTCACCCTTGTCATCCGGTTCCTCGCTTTGGGCAGTCTGAATGAGGGTTCTGATAATTCCTGAATCATAGAAGTCGTCTTTGGAGCCTTCAAACTGCACATGGCCATTGTCGAGCGCAACGACGTAAGTCGCTCCTGGTGCGCAGAGCTGAACGTGATGTGATACGAGAATAATGGTCCTGCCAATCATTAACTCTCCCTTCAGACACTCGTGGTAGAGGTGGTGTGCGGTATGAGCATCGACTGCTGAGAGTACATCATCCAAAAGTAAAACGGAAGCCCTCGAATAGACGGCGCGAGCGAGTGAAACTGTCAAATGAATTACGCTCAGAGAAAAGGACGGGTGTGCAAGAAATACTCACCTCTAGCTTTTTGGCCTCCGGACAGATTGACCTAAAGACACATAAGTATAATATGAAAACCGTTTATACAAGATGACATACACCCCGCTCTCCAATTTCCGACTCGTCGCCATCCTCCAGGATGTCGAGATCACTGATCAAAGCACAAACCTCCAGCGTCTTCAGATAACGTTCTTCATCGTACGGGAGGTTGAAAAGAATGTTGTCTACAAAGTATAGTTGAGTTCTCCAGATGTTTAGAGAAAAACACCGCACTATACCTTTGATAGATGCATTGCGCAGCCAAGCAGCCTGAGGCACATATGCACAAATTCCCTCGACGACCCAATCTTCTTTGGAAGGCTTGATGCCATAAAACGATGCAAGCGAATCAGGAGGAGAACGAGGGCAGATAACCTGACCAGTAAGAAGATCGGCTTCGCCCAAAAGCGCCAAGAGAAGCAATGTCTTTCCTGATCCCAATTTCCCGCAGATCAGAGAAAGTTCACCATGGGGGAAGTTGAGCGAGAGGTCAACTAGCATGAACTTGTTTCTTGGTGTTGACGCTGCAGAAGGCGCGTGACTTGCATTGGTACGATCCTGAGGCCAAGTTACAGTACAAGACTGGAAGGCGGCGGTCTTGGATTGTTGGTCGAGTGGAGGGACGTGTTTGACCTCAGCACCATTGAGATACTTTTCGATTCGACGCAAAGAAACAAAACTCTGTGAATCATCTGAGTACTAGGTCACTTTAAGATATTGTATGTAAACGACTGACCTGCAGCATGTTGATGAAAGTTTCTGGCAGGGCACTAAGAGCAAACTTCATCTCGGTAAAGACTAAAACGGCAGAGCGTGAGCAGAAATGACGTCCAAATGGTGGGAGAAACTTTACCAAGAATGGAGGTGAATGCTATGGAGGGCGTTAAGAGTTGATGTCGAACGATGGCATAATGCCAGAACGAAACAAGAGTGACTAGAATAGGAGAGCCGTTCCTATACAATCCAACAATTAGCAACATCACAGCGATCATCGAAAAAAGGCGACTTGCCAGATAGCGTTCCAAAGAGTCTCAATCGTGTAGTTGAGTTTTTGGTATTTGAGTTCCTTGTCACGGATTTTGAGGACTCGCTTTTCGAAGCTCCGTTCCCAACCCATGAACTACCCAGAAGTTAAGAATATATTCGAAGCATGACGGTAAAATGTATAATACCTTCAACATCCTGATGCCACCAAGAATCTCATTCATCAACGCAACTCTCTCGTCGCGAGCCTTCATGATATTCTCTTGTGCATCCACCACCACCTTTCCAGCATAGTGATTCATCGGCAAGAATAAACATGTTACAGCAAGACCGAAAAAGCAGGAGACACCTAGAGCATTTTCCATCAGTAAACAGAAAGTTGTGAAGCCTGAAGCGTACCAAGTAGATTGTACAAGAAAACAGTTCCGATAACAATTTCTATAGGTGCATCTATAAGAGAGAAGAAATGCCACGCAAAATCGCTGACTCGGTCAACGTCAGTGGTCATCAACGTCATAATCTGAGCCTTGCTCGAGAAGTCGTCTTCATCCTTTTTGTCAGGCGACTCGACCGGACCAGGCTGCATGATTGCAGCGTCTTTTGTGTTGTTGCTTGTAGGTGGTGGTGCAGAAGAAGCGACATCCTTGCGGACGAGGGTTTTCGCGAATAGGATGGAATTAAGTTGGATACGAATGCGAACTTGAATTATGGTTGTAGCTAGCGACCATAATTGACCAGTGACTGTGTCCATCGGATCAGCAAGCATAGAAGCATCAAGCAAGAGCATGCCTTACTTAAGAAGAGAAAGGCGTTTGTCGCGAAGAGTCCAATGGCGAAGACCCAACCCCAGCCTTTATGCTCTCGAGCGCGATCGACTTCCAGGTAGGCGACCAATTGCTGGAGGAAATAGGCAGGAGTGTAGAAAAGAACGGCCGACAGTGAGGCGAGACCAAACAACGCGAAGAACGGAATGTAATTCAAGCGCAGTACCCTCCAAGCGAGCTCGTAGCCGTTTCCGGGCTTGGGTTTCCAGGAGAAGATGCGTAGCTTGATTGTTCGCATTGCGTTCCTCATGGCGGCATAGTTGTAGGTTGAACGCATGTTGGCCGGGACGATAGGCAAGTCACCGATGTCGAGGCTTGCAGCAACGTTTCCCAGCCAGACGACCTTGGTTGTATACGAGAATAGCATGGTATCCCAAGGTGATGCACCTAGAACAGGAGAAGTCAGATGACGACATTTCCCTTAACCGTAATAACGTACTCATAACTCCACAGACGTTCTCTTCTTCGGTGTTCGTGATAGACTGCACCGTCTTTTCGGAGTAGATATCGGACGGCTCGTAATGAAGCGGAGGACCGAGTGGTGTCGTGCAAGCCAAAACACAAACGAGTGCATAGATTACAATGAGGGTATACCACAAGCCCAGCGGAACAGAGTCCTCATAAAGTAACTCTGCAACTGGCGGAGGGGAATCAGGAAGAATAGCGGACGAGAATAGCAGGCTGAAGGCGACGCTCATCAAAATAGTGACGTGGATAATGAGATCCGAATGGTCGTCAACATTCTCTTGAGTAACAGCGCGCGTAGAGATGAGGAAAGTGTAGAGCGCGAAACAGACGTGCAAGACATATATCGCTGTCTCGTCATCGCCTTCTTCTGCAATGGACCACCCAAGAGATACAGTGCTGACGGTCAACGCGACAGCCAGAAGGACTGACATCATGGCTTTCCTCCATCGCATCTAGAAAACGTCAACCCCACGATGCGCGGATGTCTCAAGGCCACTCACCCTCCTCCAGAACCCTTCCGGGTCGACAGGATATCCGTCCGTCACATCTTGCGGTGTCGTAACGTCAAAGGGGTCATTTGTGAAGCGTTCTTCGTCTTCGTCAGAATGCACGGGGAGTTTAATTTTGCCCTCGTCGTTGGGGGTGAGATAGAATACGACAATACTTGCAAGCGCGCTGAGCACAAGTACGACAGCGATTGGGAGCTGGAATCGCGGCATTTTCTTTGGCAGCTTAGTAAATGAAAGTGTGGCCAATTCACTCTCCCCTTTTATACCGTGAACCGAGGACACAGGTGGTGGAAGGAGTCAGGTCGACCAGACCATGTCCACAGAATTTGGCGGGGAAATGTGACAGGGTGACGTGAAGGGTGATGCAAATAAAGCGTGCTAATTGGCTTGTCCATTGGGAGCAAACACCCCGATGTCAAATTAGGTACCCGATAGGCCCGATGCGGCAACCACAAGGTTCTCGCAAATTAGTTCTGGGGAGAGCAGACCCCGCACAGATTGCTGGCTTGACATAAAATCGTGAAAGCTGCCAGTAACCTCACCTCAAATTGTTTTAACCAGCGAAGAAAAGACACTGGTAGATACTTACTAACCATACTGATTAGTGATTTTCCCTTTCCACATGGACAACTCCTGCGTCAACTTTCAAGGCCCCTCCACCATGATCGGAGTGCAAGTTGCACTGAATACCAGTGAGTCATTCCTTCGTGCGCCACTTAAACTTGTTACTGAGTATATTGTAGTCTGAGAGTCATTTTTCTAGCACTAGAGTCAGACATCGATAACCGACTCTTATCTCCGTACCTCTCGCAAGCGGCAAGTGATACATCTTCGAAACAATACTCCAGTGCACTCGTACTGCGCAGCTAATCGGTCGTTCATTTCTTGAAATAGAACGGATCTATGCGTTCACGTGTCTCTAGAAGAATTGGTACTTACATGTGGCTATATCTAGAGGGCACCGGTAAACAACACTGAATTTCACCAATAAGGTCAAGTCACCAGCTGGTTGCGAGTCTTATAGTGGATCACATCAGTATATTAGTGTCAAGAGCTAAGGCTCAAAACCCCTAAAAGCTAATATACCAGATCTCCCTATGGTCTCAGCGAAACCCAATCAAATCGTACTGTCTGCTGAACCAGTCGCATCAGTGATGCCCCAGAAGCCCGTATCTGTAAATATATATCGTAAGGTTCTCAGCCTTATGGCAATAAATACACTGGTTGTAATTAGGTTTTTCCGGGTCCAGGTATCCCGACAGAAGCCACCAAATATGCTTGTGTAGCAATACCTCAAAAACCTGATACTACCGGCGCCTAGGGCGGTTGAAGAATATTCACTGCCTCGAAGTCCGAATTTAAATCGTACCTAAGTTTTCTGAAATGACGCTATTCGTATGGCCTGCGACACATCACTGTGTAGTTCTCAAATCTAGACACCCGCCCCACTTCACAGCGTCGGATGTAAGTAATCATCCGAGTCTCGTTCGTTCTTCCTTTAAATACCTCTGTCTCGTCTTCTTCAAGTCTAGAACATCCGAGTCGCTCCCGTGAGAGCCCCCAAAATCCCGTACTTGTGAATGACCAAGCTTACTCATAAATTATAGGCAACTAATAAGCGTACGCGTAGAAAAAAATGATACCAATCCCCAAACAGTTGCACCAATCAGATTTGATTCCGCCATTGCTCGTGGCGTACATAGAAACAAGGACGAAGATCGTTGCCGCGGCCCAAGCCGCGGCTACCCAACTAGTTTGGCCGAAGACGAAATTTCCACTCTAAAAATACTTCCACCACTCACAACATCCAGAAATTCAATGACCATGAGTACTAGCTGCTAAACATAATGAGAGATTTGCCGAGCTTGCAGAAGTGGTGTTTTTCCTTCCATTCAGCACAAGGTACGATATTGTGGAGGACGGAAAAACATCGCCCCTGTGCTAAGCTGCGATCAAAGCTATGTCGGAGGCGGAGTGCTTTCCAGGCTTTCCTCCGTGGCACCTTCCAGGTGCAGTCTACTGCGCTCAATATCGCCACCTAGGGCCGGGGCGCTCCATAGAGCGTGCCACCGTGCCTCTTGTCTGTTTTTCAGCAGGTCAAGGGGCTGTTAATTCAAAGGCACTGCCAAAAGGGACCAGAACATGAAACATGTCTGCTATTTATGATCATCTCACCGGGGTCAAATCCAAGGCAACATACGGCCGAATCCGACAATCACCAGCAATCACCTCTAGTTTACCGACTCTCACCGACAGTCCTCCGGGGGAGTCTCGCCCCACATATAAAAGAACAAGTTTACTCGCAAGCGCATAACTTACGACCCTCACTTCCTGATCCCCAAATTTTTGGCATTAAAGCCCAACCAACTCGACCTCCGAGTCTCACGTCTCACGACTGTTCTGCCCGCGATGACCATCGTCTTAACGCCCTACTGGTCCGATGGAGTCCAAAAGCTCAAGCTTGCACCCCAACGTATGTCTGTCCTCCTCCCCCGCCTAAAATTTTTACCCAAGCGCTCTTTGCCCATGCGTGTCGTAGCACCTGCTCCTCCCAAGCGCGGTCTTGTACCCCCCGTTCTCGACGGCGACATCCACGTTCAGCGCTGTTTGGCCCAACTACGTTCCAAGGACAAGAACCTCGAGAAATACATCTATCTATCTCACTTGAAGCATGAGGACCCTTCAATCTTCTACAAGTTGTGCCTCGAGCATATGTCGGAAATCACTCCCATTATCTACACACCGACCGTTGGCGACGCATGCCAGCAGTTCTCCCATATATATAGACGCCCGGAAGGCCTCGTCTGTATTTTGTGTCCGTCAACCGTGACAGAGAACTAATACCTTCTTGCAGTATGTCTCTATCAAGGACAAAGGCAAAATTCGCAGTGGTGAGCACCCAACATTTATTCGTCTTTATATCTTGTCTTCTCATAATAGCTTATCGGCAGTTTTACGCAACTGGCCGAAGCTAGACGATGCGCGCATCAGCGTCGTCACTGACGGTATGGCTTTGTTCAGTTTCTACTGTGTGGCTTTGCTCAAGGATTGCTGATAGGCTCGCGTATTCTCGGACTTGGAGACCTTGGTGTCAATGGTATGGGCATCTCTATCGGCAAACTTTCCCTCTACATCGCTGGTGCTGGGTGAGTCGGAATCTCTAACATTGCTACTTCCGTCTCTGATGTCTGTATAGGATTCGCCCCGAATCTACCATCCCTATTTGTCTTGATCTTGGGACAAACACTCAGCGATACCTAGAAGACCCATTCTACCTTGGGATGCGCGAGAAGCGGGTTCCAGACAAAGAGATGGAAGAATTCATGGACGAGTTCATGGAAGAGATGAATCTTGCCTTCCCTAAGCTCATGATTCAGTTCGAGGTTTGTTTCTGCTCTTTGCGTGATGCACTCTTGGCTAACCGCGTCAATTGCGTATAGGATTTCTCAACTGACAATGCCTTCAAGTATCTCGAGCGGTTCCGTCACAAGTACCCTGTTTTCAATGATGATATTCAAGGGACAGGGGCTGTTGTGCTAAGTGGATTCCTTAACGCGGCCAAGCTTTCATCGGCAGCTTCTGGGAAGCCTCTTACCGAGCACCGCATTTTGTTCTTCGGAGCGGGATCTGCTGGTGTCGGTGTGGCATCCCAGCTGATGAGCTTCTTCACTCTGCTTGGCATGTCTGAAGATGAGGCACGCAAGAAAATTTACCTTGTCGACTCACAAGGCTTGGTCTACGATACTCGTGGCCGTCTCGCTGAACACAAAAAATGTGCATGTTTTCTTCTTCTGAACCCACAGCGTATACTCACCCGTTCTCGCAGACTTCTCTCGTGACGATTACAAAGGACCACCTATGACAAACCTCCTGGATATCATCGACTATGTCCGACCTACCGCCCTGCTCGGTCTTTCGACTATCAACGTGAGTGTGAATCCTTTTATCAGATGCCTCTTTTCCAACCCCAAACAATGTGTAGGGCGCATTCACAGCCGATGTCATCAAGGCCATGGCACTCATCAACCCACGTCCTATGATCTTCCCACTCTCCAACCCGGTCAAGCTTGCCGAGTGTACCTTTGCAGACGCTGTTGAGCATACTCGCGGAAACGTGCTTTTTGCATCGGGATCGCCTTTCCCTGAGCAACAGTACGAAGGGAAAATGCTTTACCCTGGCCAAGGTAACAATATGTATATCTTCCCAGGTACGTTTCTATGCTGACCCACCCGTCGGTCGTACTTTGACTAATGGAACCTTTCGCTATTGCCTCCCATTGATTTATGTGTAGGCTTGGGCTTGGCTGCTATCCTCGCGCGCGTCTCGCAGGTTACGGACAGCATGGTTGAGGCATCGTCGTTAGGATTGGCCAACGCGTTGACCGATGAGGAACATTCTGCTGGCCTCTTGTACCCTCGCATCGAAAGAAGTATGTCTGTCTCCATTCCGCTCTAGTCACGGTTTCTAATTAGAATTTCTCCCATTTAGTTCGCGAGATCAGTGCTCATATCGCTATGGAGGTCATCCGAACTGCCCAGAAAGCTGTACGTCAACTACATGTGTCCTTTGACCAACCCTCATACATATCATAGGGTGTCGATCGTTCTTCCGAACTCCGCACCAAGACGGATGATGAGCTCCTGCGGTTTATTAACCAAAAGATGTGGCAGCCATGAGCGAGATTATCTCGTCCGTGATTCATATTAAGATCGGTGGCTCCACCTGTCCTATGCTCTGCGAACGTCTTCATATGTGAATTAGATCCGCTTAGATCTCTGTAGACATGTATGTATTTCCTTTTAATGCCCCTAGAGATTTTGCTTGTACAGATAGAATGCAATTTAAAAATACAATGTGAATTGTGCGTCCCAACATCATGGTAACAAGTATCCAAGTTCTAAAAAATGCGGGGTCTTGAGACAATATGTGTTATGAATGGATACAGTACTGTGAATAAGTGATTAACAAGTTCATGTGATACGAGCTTGTAACTAGTGAATATTGATGTGTAAGTAGCGATACAAATGATTGAATGGTGTACACATGAAAGCGAGACAGCGGTAAGGAACGAATAAGTCCACGGTGATTCAACAGAGTACATTGGCTATGGTGATGGTGGGATATAGGACTTCGGTGGTAAAGGAGGAGGAACAAAATCCACTACAGATGTCCGGCCTTCACTTCGATAACCGTCTCCACGGGAGAGCCAGCTACGAGACGATCGAGAATGAGATGGCGAATATAGATTGGGATCATTACGCATAATAGTATCGGTGGTCGTAAACGACGTGTACACTGTGTCTGTCGTCAGAGGCGTCAGCAAATACTTCAAATTGAAAGGGAAGAAAGCTTTCACCTGGACGCATCGAAGTTTGAATTAAAGCAGGGATCCTTGACCCCTTTCGCCGAACTTTGGCGGTCATTCGACGACGAAGAAGCCAGTAGACGATGCCACCTATAATGCATAAAGAAGCGATTGTTCCTAGAATCCCAGCAAGAACTTGAACCGTTTTTTCGGACGAGCTCCCTACGAGCCCGCGGTCTCTAGTTTGTGAGCCAGCGGAGGACTTCGTATTCCTCGTCATGTTCCCTCTATTAGTCGGGAAAATGAAAAAGTTGTTCACAGAGAAAGGTGCCTCGGCGTTAGTGACGTTGATTGTCAAAGTGTGTTCTGCATTGGAGGACAGAATATGATTCGAGGCGAAAAGAGGCTGATTAGGAATATCATTGCTAGCGAGGGCAAGGGTGGTCGCAAAAGGAGGATCAGAGTCGAGTGAATACATCGCGGTTGGGGGTGCAAGGGACGAGTTGCTGGCAGGGACTGTGCCGAAGACCACTATACCGGTGCCTACAAAACATCAGTACGGCCGATTGGTAGACGTTTGAGGGGACCTACCATTGAATCTCAACGAGAGCGAGGATCCGCTGACAGTTGTGCTATGCCTTGTACCAAGTGCCGATTTCCCAATCAACTTCCAAGACCCATCGTAAAGCACTCTTGGATCATTGTCCCGAATGTTGCACCCAGGACACCCACTGCCAGGAGAGCCCTGAAATCTGTTGTTGTTGTTGTTGTTGTTGTTGCCCTGTCCCTTCTCCACCATGACCCTTGGAAAACCCGAGGATATACGACGCTCGTGGGTCGTGCGACGTCGCCAGGGAGCCGTACGAGTGGGTGCTTTCGGTACTGACTTCGGATTGGAAACCTGTTCATCGTTGGAACTACTGGCCGCGACGCCCGCATCTTGAATCCAGAACTAATTAGAAAGCTAGGCAAAGACACAATTCCAAACTCACCTATTGGAGTCCATCGAGGAGCCATTTCAATATGTTTCCGAGTTATAGAGTCAGCCGCCTATGTGAGGAATGGTAAGAGCAGTGTGCAGATGGTATAACAAAACGTCGATACCCACATGGATGAAATCGTCTAGATTTGAGACAGCTGCCGTGCAGCCTTCTAGACTTTATACTTGTTCGAAGGAACCCTACTCCAGGTATAGATTGGTATTGAGTAGTCGCTCTGCCATTCGGTCAAGTCGGTATCCAGAAGTGTGGGTTTGTAGAGGGCAGCCGGAGGTACTTCGTCTGCGTGGATACCACGCAACAGAAGAACACTGGAGAGACATCCGGATCCCCAACCAGAACATTGGTCCCTGGACTCCGTGTCTAAGGTTTTTTAGGTCAAAGATCATAAGCAGCGCGCAAAGAGCTCGAAATAAAAACAAAGTATACCACAGAGGAGGAGGGAGAGGACGAGATGTAACATCGTAAATCGGAGTACTGAACATAATATGTGAACGGGAGAATATCGCAGGTCAGGTCCGCGGTTGGTAGGGGACGATCTTCTATATGTGTAGGCCTGTGTAGGGCTGACAACGTGCTGACACGGTTTGATTCAAGTAAGCTAGGCCGCAATATACGTCCACAGGTATCTCACTGTACAGGTCCGTGTTGAACGAGTTTCCTGAGATCCTTCATATGCTGGGGAAAGCTTTCTACGCTCCCCGCTAAAAACCTAAGAGGCCTTGAGAGAAGTGAGAAGGACATAATCGGATCTTGAACAACGGACTAATTTCACATTGAATCCATTCAACATAGGAGGTGGCGGCAAAATAAGTGGCAACGTCTTCCCCATAAAATGGGGCTAATGACCACGGTGGTTTTACATAAACAGCTGAGTTTGCATTGGCGTCATGACCCCACGCATTCCAAGCCGACTACCAGTGGCAGCTTACGGTCGCGTAGACCTGTGAAAGTGAAGGAAGGTCGAAATCAAAGAATGGGCAGAATATACTCAGGTTAATACAATCATGACACTTGAAAGCAATGTTGGAGCCGCTTTATAAGACAATTCTAGTGCTTGAAAGAAGAGAACCCTCTCACCAGCGAGCAACATAGAGGAGCCGAACTGGGGATTGTGCCTCGCCGTCGTCTTAACAAAATAAGCGTCGAAGGAGATCTGGATGTAGTGGTAGCGTGTAGCCGTAACTGCCATCGGCGCCAATAAATCAGTCAAGGCACGTGCACGGTGTCGGGTCGTCCATACGTATGATGCCGCTCTCTCAAGTGCCTGGTTCTCCAGCGAAGTAACCTGGACGTCGTAGAGAAGGATAGTGACAATCATAACTCATGATTTATCGTATAACGACGTTTACGACAACATATACCCTCATCAGGACTAGTTATTTGACTTGCGCTGAAAATCAGCAAAAAATCACAGACAACAGTCCTCGATGAGATACGTTGAGCATAAGAAGCCATAACTGTAACTTTAGACAAGATTCATCTGGGATGACTCATGTAATTTTTAGATTCCGCTGGTGGCGACGACGGTACTATGCTCTCTCTCTATCAACGTCCACAATCGCAAACGGTTATGCCTGGACACCGCTGTGTTCAAGTTTTGGAGTATATCTTCTTTGACCAAATATACACGTGTAGTAACATACATTGTGAGAACCAACGCGTCCAAAAACATTTTTTTGTCATTACGGCTTGTGGTTGAATTTTTGGTGATAGTTACCAACGTAGCGAGTGAGGCACCCGGACAAACAAGCCAAAAACTGGCCATTCCTTCTTGATGTGAACTTGCGAGTCTCAGAATTAGTGCTTTTGGGTCAGAGGCTCAACTTGAATGAGACCTTGCAGTACCCTTTTCAGGGCAGATAAATATATCTATGCATATTTTGCGCGCCAGATTGGCGTCTATTTCACTGAAATGGTGTTTTGCGTTTCAGTGTGTAAGTGTAAAGTTGACCAAGACTCAGCCTAGCTTGGAGAGATCGGCGTTGAGTGCTGGGCATTTCACATGCCCGCGGCGGTGGCCACAGCTCGTCAATTTTTCAACCCTCAGTAGACTCCTTGCACCCGCTCGAGCCTTCAGCAGTCTATCAGGCCGACAATGCATGGATATTGAGATTAGAAGCCTTCCCCCACTTATGAGCGGATACTTAATTGGGGTACGCGCTCCTCGTGTATTACGAAAACCACCCTACTGGTTGAGTCAACGATACTATCACGTGGAGATATACGCCTGAAAGGACCCGTTATTGATTAAAGAAACACCAAATGCTGGGTTGTTGTTGGTTTTGCTACTGCTTCTGAGTACCTAGCGCCTTACATTCTTTGTACTACTATCCTGTCCTTTATTGTGCGGATGATCTGCGTCCTTCGGAAGGGATACAGGCTGCCTGGGGAGCAATATCTACCAATTTAACAATTCATCCATTGAGTGCACTCGGTATTTTCAGCAGTGAAAAACCCCATTTCTAGGAATGCCATGATACAGTCACCATATCTGATCATGTACCACACAAGCCTAAGCCAGACCCAAAAATAATGTGTTGCATGGAATCGTAAGAGGTGGACGGACACATACCCCCTGGAAAATGCGAGCCAAACGACCTGCGCGGTTATTGCGTGAGTGGCAACGATCCCGACGGTACTGATTATTGGGAGTACGCCAAAAGGTCCAAAAGCCATCTCAACCTACATAAGATCAAAGGATTAACTAGGAATTGTGAAGTAATTGAAAACCACCCACACCCACACCGTTTACAAAAAGGCAAACCAAGGAGATACTATAGTGTGTAGGCCAGTGCTAGTAGCATCAATACCGATAGCGCCGCTGTAAGAATATAAATCCGAGAAATACATTCGCAGATATTGTATTAAAGACCGTCGGCGAACAAGATGTTGGACTGTAAGAAACGTGAGGCGACTACTTGACCATCACGATGCTTAACTTTTGAGCAATTTGAAAGGGTTTGGGCTACATACTTTTGACCTCACCAGGTCGAGCGTCCGTGCATCATGTGACGCGCGAGTCGGGTAAAGCCGACCCCTGGGGATGAAAAGCCACGGGCTTAACATGAAGTATGCGATTGGGGGTAGTTAGCTTACATAGATCGGTGCTCGAGGTGTCTACATAAGTATATACTTGAAATGACAATAAACGGGATTAAAGGGAAAAAAAAAAATGGGCGCGTTTGCACAGCCTGATTGCCTAAAAGAGCTACCGACATTCCCATTATGGGCTGTGTCGCAAATGACGTCATTTTCTTCGTGATGTGCTGGTCAAACTCGCAGAGATACGAAAACAACGCGTCAACGTATTCCTCCAACAAAAGATAGCGTCATATTTTGCCTATAGCGTCAACCGCGTCAACAACATCATCCCAAATGCCGGTTCAGGCCCAGGCACGAAAGCTCGCACAAGTAAGTTTGCTTGTAGCTTGTAAAGCCTTGGCTTCACACTCGCAGTCTGATGAGTGTTACCGTGCCACTAAATTTTTTTTAGCCTTTCATAAATTAGTCATTTGTCCTGCTTAGTGCACGAAAGGCAGTAAAGTCGGTTCAAGACAGGATTGGAATCTGAACCGTGACCCGCTTGGCGTTCATTCGAACGTACAGACCACGCTGGAGAAATTCAAATAGTCTCCCGTAGTCAGACTCCGTGACCTCTGTGATAAGTCACAACACAAGAATGGGGTAAGTACTCTGGAGAAATTGTGTACATAATTGCTGCTGTCTGCCCCAGTCAACACCTCGACTAAGGATTCAAGAGCCTTATTCCCTCGGCCTCCTCTCCTCGGTCGCGGACCTCGGCGTACCTGTTCGACTGGGCATTTTCTCGGCTTGTCAACTCTGCTCTCTGAATAATTGAATGCCTATGTTTCACCTCAGCTTAAGGTGGATAGGATGCTGGGAGAGTACTGGTGCCCTATCAATTGCTTCTCTGAGATCAGAGCTCAGGTCTAGGCTGTCAACTCTGTCCGCGTTCATAGGATATTCCTGGTTGATGATCTTGCAACGTTGTTGGCTCCTGGGACGATGTCGACCTCCTTCAGTATCAATTCAATTCACCTCATGGCATCTGGTTTAAGCTATTTTCTACCAGTTCGACTTGAGATATGGTCAGCTCCATGACGCCTGGCACACGAATATTTGATCAATATATTATGGTCTACCCCCATAGTTTACCTGCCTTCCCTGTGGACTGCAATCCGCCTCTCACCATCTGATGAGAAAATTCCACCCGCCAAGACTCGCATCTTGGCCTTTGGTTCTCAAAATACACTGTCACGGCATTCCTGGGGTCGCAGACTTCCCCACGTCGACTGAAAGACACATTGCCTGGAATGTCCCCGTCGGCAAGTCCTCTCAACTCGCCGATCAACTTGACCCCCAGGATCAATAAATATGTTGCCTAATATCATTTCTAGCTCGTATCTTTGTGCCTCCCTATGCAGGAGCGGAGCTTCACAAAGCTGGATACATAATGCGACCCACATCAAGCGATGCAGCTTCGTAAGTTCTTACTCCGGTAGGCAGGAAAAGCACACGACCATGGCATTACCTGCGTCAAGCTCCTTGTTGTAAGTGCAGGCCTACTTTATTTCTCAGCAGAGTTATGAAGCCGAACGAAGTCATTTCTAGAGTCTCAAAAACGCCACTACGGCCGCGACTGGTCTGGTCTCTTAGGATGCTCAGTCATTCCTTCCTTGTTCTTCGCAGATTTCGTCACCCACCTCGAGCTTCCTTCCCCATCCACAAACTGATTACTGGCAAACCAAGCTTCGAAATTGAATGCTCATAACCGCAGCCAGCCAAATAATGCATATCGAGGGGCCGCATGGAGGTATAACTTAAACTGCTATATTTTGACCAACGACAGTCACAACATGAATAACGAGCCGACTACCTCGCGTCCTCGGTCAAAGCTTGACTCGAAGTCCATTTTTGGTATTACATCCAACATTCCATTTTTATCGACGGAATGCCACGAGCGTCGGACGGAGGTTCCTGTCAATTAAATCAAGCGAAATCCCAACAATAACCGCTATCTTGCTCTCATGATCATATGGGTTGGGAGGGATACACTGATTATACGTTTTGAAACGCCGGAAGCAGCTCGCCGAACGTATTCAAAAGCTAAACATAGGTTGCTTTACTGCGAACAAAGATCCCTGTTTCCTAAATGCTGATAGTCGACCACGCACTCCCGCAGGACCCCTGAAAGTACTGCTGAATGCCATATCCCAAATCCCAAAATCTGATCCGGACTGTTTATGGTAATCCTGATCCGGACTGGGCATAAGGCATCCAGAATTTTCAAGTCTGATCCGGACTGGGGATATGGCCTCAAAAAATCGAAAATTCTCTAATTTTTCGATTATTTTGCATGGTATTAAGTATGGGTAGCACATTTTCAGCTCGAAGCATCTTTACTTGAAGGTGTAGATTTACCAATAGGTACTACCTCACGTATATGAACTAGTGGCACCTCAATCCTAAGATATACCTCAAACGTTTAGGTACCGTTTATGTAATTTTGTGACCATGCGTGACCCACCCAAAGCCGTAGGGGGCTGATGGCAAATTACGATCATATTGAATGGCAAAATCGATTCTCATTTGGCAACGACAACATTTATCCCAAATGTGCTTCCAAGAAAGTCTCCGAAATGGAAATATCTCGAATCTCTTGGAAACACATTTTTAATAAACTTCCCCTCATTCAAATGAGAATCGATTTAGTCCAAATTGTCACGTTTGCTTACATAAACGGTACCCAAACGTATGAGGCATATCTTACTAGGCTCGAGACTTGCACACCAACGTCACGGCCTGAGATTTCCAGGATTCAAGTTCTGTCGAATACCAGGCCTCAGGCTCTATCTTAAGCACAGTAATATGAACCACCTTTTTACTTGCTGAAAACGCTCGTGGCTCGATGGAGGTGGTCGCTCTCTAGGACTTGCCAAACTATTATGTGAATCCCTTTACAGTGTAAAGGAATGCGCTGATTTCCTGGGTTCGACCATTCATTTGTCAATGGAAGACCGAATAATAATAATGCCGATTGGCAATTGCATTGTCAAGAGTATTGACAAAATTATGAACGAGACATATCTGTTGGGACATTTCCCCTCTTCCCTCTCGATTTCGAACGGTGGTGTTCACGCCTTAATGGAGGTTGTTACATGAGATTCTGCTTTCCTCTCAAGGTCTACATACTGAGAAACCTCTTTATGAATTGCAATATTACTCAGTGGTAAGTCAATGATGAAGTAGCCCGTTGTTGTCCAAGGTTGCGTGTTCAAGATCTCCTACTGCCCAAATTTTTGATCCGGACTGGGTTATGGCCAGTCAGTTCCCAGCCAATCCTGATCCGGACTATGCATATGACCTTCGTGAGTTTTGGCCAAATTCTGATCCGGATTGGATATGGCCTCTCAAAAAATCTCAAAAATCTGATCCGGACTGGGATATGGCATTGAGCAGTACTTTCAGGGGTCCTACTCCCGCCTGACCACCCCCAAATGCTCGTTGCATCAGTCAGCTCAACTCCCCGAAAAGATCGAACACTGTCAGGAGGCTGACATACCGAACATCACATTCGCTGGGTTCTAAGCGCTCTGGAGTGCGTGTCACTTCGTGACTTTCATATCTTTTCCAGGAACGATTACGTTGGGTAGCCGAGGAGCTCAGTCTGGAGAGAGGAAGAATCCTTTTCCTGACGTGACCTGCAGGTAGGATTCCTATGGAAGATTTCGGTGTCATATGTGGGCGCTCGATGTTGGATATTTTTGGGCATTCGGGAAGAGCGTTGCTGAGGTTCTAATTCTCCTCCGCAGCTAGGATGTACTCCTATGTATCCCGCCCTCGGATAACGCACAAGCGCTCTCTGCTTGGAACTGTACCTAGCCGGAAAATACTCTCCACCCACCGCCCGTACGAGTCCCACCTGTACTCTGGTCTTTGACCTAACTTGCAATGCGGCGACGGCCATTAAACGCCCTCTAATTGACAGCTCATGCTCACCCGAATATGATCATCTTACTCTATCTACCAAAGCCTATATTGGTGACGCTAATGCACCACGTCGTCGGGAACTTCCCGTACACCGACATCTGACAAACGCACGCGAACAATTGATCGGCGCACTTACAGCGCACTTTGAGCAGGATCCTGGATGGATGACGATTGCCGATGCTATTACTCTATATACAAACGGCGCGATGCAACGTTCCTGGTATCTTATGCACCATCCCATCGATACCACTAGGGTGTCCCACGAAAGCCG
>Ga0247737_1000078_pt1 | contig 26579 bp, 23 predicted proteins | sample UWRJL028104C2_FD_180937 | JGI IMG/M metagenome (GOLD analysis project Ga0247737, IMG submission 180937) | Plant litter microbial communities from Arlington Agricultural Research Station in Wisconsin, United States - UWRJ-L028-104C-2 | ecosystem: Environmental > Terrestrial > Plant litter >...
AGCTCATCCTCGACGACGTCACGATGTCGTTCCTCCCCGGCGCCAAGATCGGCGTGGTCGGGCCGAACGGTGCGGGAAAGTCCACGATCCTCAAGATCATGGCCGGCCTCGATACCCCGAGCAACGGTGAGGCGCGCCTCAGCCCGGGCTTCAGCGTCGGCATCCTGATGCAGGAGCCCGAGCTCGACGAGACCAAGACCGTTCTCGAGAACGTGCAGGAGGGCGTCGGCCCGATCAAGGGCAAGGTCGACCGCTTCAACGAGATCTCGCTGGCGATGGGGGAGCCCGATGCCGACTTCGACACGTTGCTCGCCGAGATGGGCACGCTGCAGGAAGAGATCGACGCCGCCGACGCCTGGGACCTCGACTCCCAGCTCGAGCAGGCGATGGATGCTCTCCGCACTCCGCCCGGCGACGCGCAGGTCTCCAACCTCTCCGGTGGCGAGAAGCGCCGCGTCGCCCTGACCAAGCTCCTGCTGCAGAAGCCCGACCTGCTGCTGCTCGACGAGCCCACCAACCACCTCGACGCCGAGAGCGTTCTCTGGCTCGAGCAGCACCTGGCCCAGTATCACGGCGCCGTGCTCGCCGTCACTCACGATCGGTACTTCCTCGACCACGTCGCGGAATGGATCGCCGAGGTCGACCGGGGGCACCTCTACCCCTACGAGGGCAACTACTCGACCTACCTCGAGAAGAAGGGTGCCCGCCTCGAAGTGCAGGGCAAGAAGGACGCGAAGCTCGCGAAGCGGCTGTCCTCCGAGCTGGAGTGGGTGCGCAGCAACGCCAAGGGCCGTCAGGTGAAGTCGAAGGCGCGCCTTGCCCGCTATGAGGAGATGGTCAACGAGGCGGAGAAGACCCGCAAGCTCGATTTCGAGGAGCTGGTCATCCCCGTCGGCCCGCGCCTCGGATCCCAGGTCATCGACGCCAAGAAGCTCGAGAAGGGCTTCGATGGCCGCGTGCTCATCGACGGCCTCAGCTTCACCCTGCCGCGCAACGGCATCGTCGGCGTGATCGGCCCGAACGGTGTCGGCAAGTCGACGCTGTTCAAGACCATCACCGGTTTTGAGAAGCTCGACGGCGGCGACCTGAAGATCGGCGAGACGGTCGACATCTCCTACGTCGACCAGGACCGCGGCGGCATCGACCCGCAGAAGACCCTCTGGGAGGTCGTCTCCGACGGTCAGGACTACATCCAGGTCGGCAAGACCGAGATCCCCTCCCGCGGTTACGTCTCGCAGTTCGGCTTCAAGGGGCCAGACCAGCAGAAGAAGGCCGGCGTGCTCTCCGGTGGTGAGCGCAACCGCCTGAACCTCGCGCTGACGCTCAAGCAGGGCGGCAACCTCCTCCTGCTCGACGAGCCCACCAACGACCTGGACGTCGAGACCCTCGGCAGCCTCGAGAACGCGCTGCTCGAATTCCCGGGCTGTGCCGTGGTCATCACTCACGATCGGTGGTTCCTCGACCGCATCGCCACGCACATCCTGGCCTACGAGGGCACCGCCGAGAAGCCCGGCTACTGGCACTGGTACGAGGGAAACTTCGAGGCCTACGAGGAAGACAAGATCAAGCGCCTCGGACCGGATGCGGCGAAGCCGAGCCGGTCGACCTACCGCAAGCTCACCCGGGACTAGTCGATGGCGCGGTTGCACGTGCCCACCCGGCTGCGTTGGGCAGACCTCGACGGGTATGGGCACGTCAACAACGCCGACATGCTGCGGCTTCTCGAAGAGGCGCGCATCGAAGCGTTCTGGACGGATGCCGTGGGCGCCGAAGAATCGGACCTCCGGCTCGCCGGTGCGTCGACCGCGGTGCTCGACGCGAGTCCCGGCGCCGACACGCTGAGCCTGATCGCGCGCCAGGAGGTCGAGTACCTGCTGCCGATCCCGTACCTGCGCCAGCCGCTGGACATCCAGATCTGGATCGCCCAGATCGGCGGCGCGAGTTTCGAGATCTGCTACGAGGTGTGGTCGCCGGCCGGCATCGAGCCTGAGCTGCTGTTCACCAAGGCGGCGACGACGCTGGTGCTGGTCGATCGCGAGACGATGCGGCCCCGGCGAATCCGTGACTACGAGCGCGCCGCGTGGGAGCCGTACCTCGACGACCCGATCCGGTTCAGCAAGCGCAGGTAATCCGGCGGCTCGGGGCGTCACCTTTCGTTCACCCGCTCCTTGGATGTCGTCCACCCGGGATCAGTACGGTCGGATCGCTCTGCGACGGGGTGCCGTTTCGCCCGACGTCGTGTCACCCGACGTTCGAGGAGAACGATGCCGAAGTCTGTCCGCGCCCTGCCGATTGCCGCCGTCGCCACCCTGGCGGGCATCCTCTGTGTCGGGCCTGCCGTCGCCGCGGCCGCCGCAGACCCGGGCGGCTTCAGCACGACGCCCGGCACCGCGGTGACCGGTAACGCCTTCGGCGCCACCGGCTACACGAAAGCGGTCGTGGGGCACAGCGCCCCGGCCAACGGCGCCCTCACAATCAGCCCGAACGGAGCCTTCACCTACACCCCGAAGGCAGGATTCGTCGGCGAGGACTCCTTCACCGTCTCCAGCTCCGATGCCGTGAGGCTCTACAGGACGCACCTGCCGGCCCTGGCTACGTTCAGCGCTGTGCCGATCTCCGGCAGCGGCTACGGGTCATCCGTCGTCCCGGTTCCGGGTGTCGCCGGCCACGTCTACGGACTGACCGACCGCGGCCCGAACGTCGATGGCGTGAGCAAGCAGAAGGTGGAGGCCATCCCGAGCTTCACCCCCGCCATCGGCGAGTTCGCGCTCACCGACGGGCGTGCAGACCTCGTGCGCAGCATCCCGCTGAAGGCTGCAGACGGCACCCCGCTGAACGGGCAGGTGAATACCGAGGCCTCGACCGGCGAGACCATCGTCGATCTGAACGGCGCCGTGCTTTCCCCGTCGCCGAACGGCTTCGACTCCGAGGGCCTGGTCGCGATGCCCGACGGCACCTTCTACGTCTCCGACGAATACGGCCCGTACATCTGGCACTTCGATGCGAGCGGCACGAAGATCGGCGGCTACTCGCCCTTCGACGGCACGCTCCCGGCGGAGCTCAAGAAGCGCACGCCCAACCAGGGCATGGAGGGCCTCACCCTCACTCCGGACGGCAGCACGCTCGTCGGACTCATGCAGAGCGCCATCAACCAGACCGACCTCGCGGGCATCAACGCCAAGACCGTCACCGCGACGCGCATCGTCACGGTGACGCTCGCGACCGGCGAGCTGCACGAGTACATCTACCAGCTCTCCGATCCCGGCACCAAGGGCATCGCGTCGAGCGAGATCACCGCCGTCTCGAACACGGAATTCCTGGTCGACGAGCGTGATGGCACCCTGCCGCCCGCCGCCAATTCGAAGATGATCTACTCGATCGACCTGACCGGGGCAACGGATGTCGGCCCGCTCTCGACCCTCGCCGGTGCGAGCTATGACGGCGCCGCCGGGGGCCTTCTCGTGGGCGGCAGCACCGTCGAGAAGCTCGCCACCGGCCCGGCCGCGGCACTGACGACGGCTGCCGCGCGCACCGCGCTGATCGCGAACGGCATCACCCCGGTGACCAAGACGCTGAAGCTCGACCTGAGCGCGGCGCTGGCGAAGCTCGACCCGGCCGGCACGTTCTTCGGCCACGACAAGATCGAGGGCATCTACCCGATCGACGGCGGCACGAAGCTGATGATCTCGAATGACAGCGACTTCGGGCTGAAGGGCATCGTCGCGGGGTCGGCCAACCCCTACGTTCTCGACCCGAAAATCCTGGCCGACGGCACGCAGGACGACGGCGAGTACCTCGAGGTCGACCTCGCCCGCCTGGCGGCGGCACCGGTCACCACGACGGTCACCATCAGGGTCGCGGCCGTGGGCGACCCCGCCGTGCTCGCCAACACCGGAACGAACCCGACCGCCCCGATCATCGCCGGCATCGTGCTCCTGGCCGGTGGAGCGGCCGCGATCATCCTCGCCCGGCGCCGCGCCCGGGGCTGACGCTGCCGGCCCGCGGCTGACGCTGCCCGCGCTCTGCACGGGTCCCTATTCTGCGCGGCCGGTACCCTGCACGGGTCGCAACCGTACGAAATGAAGGAACATCGCGGGTGCCGTCGGCGTCCGCCCGCCACAACTCGGGCGGACAGGGCGACCGTTCCTTCATTTCGCGCAGAGGGCGAGGCGTTGGGTGCAGCAGATGCCATCGCGCAGAGGGCGAGGCGTTGGGTGCAGCAGATGCCATCGCGCAGAGGGCGAGGCGTTGGGTGCAGCAGATGCCATCGCGCAGAGGAGGCTCAGTACCCGTTGAAGGAGGCTCAGTACCCGCTGAAGTAGTCGGTGCGGACGCGGCGCACCCCGAGCTCCCGCAGCTGACGGGTCAGTGCGGTGACCAGCGCCGGCGGACCGGACACGTACGCCGTGCGGGCGGTGAGGTCGGGCACGCGGGAGGCCAGCAGCGATGCATCGAGGCGGCCGGGGCCGAGATACTCCCAGGCCTCGGGCATGCCGGCGGGCGCGGTCGGCGCGGTGACCAGCACCGGGATGCCGGTTGCCGCGAGCTCCTCCGCGTAGGCGAGTTCCTCGCTGGAGGAGACCGCGTAGACGAGCACGATGTCGCGGTGTTCGCCCGAGTCGGCGAGGTGCCGCAGCTGGCTCACGAACGGGGTGATCCCGATGCCGCCAGCCACCAGCAGCAACGGAACCCGCACATCCGTCGGCAGCATGAAGTCGCCGCCGACAGCGGTCGCTCGCAGAGTCGCCCCGGCCTCGAGGTCGCGCAGTCGACGCTTGAAGGTGCTCGACTCCTCGGGCATCCGCAGGCCCACCGCGACCTGCTCGGCGCCCGGCGCCGACGCGATGCTGAAGGTGCGGCGCACGCCCCTGCTGTCGGCCTTGCTGTGCGGCAGCGCGAGCTCCAGATACTGACCCGGCCGAAAACGCAGAGGGGCGGATGCCGCGAACTCGAGCTCCCGAGCGCCCGGGGTCAGCTGCCGACTGCCGACGTACCGCAGTCGCACCGACCGCCGCTGCCCGAAGGCGAAGGCGAGGGCGTTGCCCACCACGAGGGCGAGTTCCGGCGAGGTGCGGAACGGGCCGATGACATACGGCACCGAATAGAGCACGGCCACCAGGGCAGCGAAGACGAGCTGCTGCCAGCGCAGCGGCGGCAGGGTCAGCGGTTCGTCGAGCATGAACACGGCGAAGAAGATCAGCGGGGCGGAACCGACCACCGTCCAGGCGGCGGTGGCGACATCCATTCCCCCGAGGCTGAAACGCAGTGTGCTGAGCACGAAGGCGATCAGCAGGAACACTCCGACCAGGGCGAAGCGCCGCGTGCGATAGACCACCAGGAAGCCACCGAGCGCCACCGGCGCGAGCAGGTAGGGCGTCGCCACCCACCATGTCGCCCCGCTCAGCTGGGTGAGCGCGATGATCACCGCGGCGATGGCGACCGGGTTGAAGATGTGCCGACCACGGATGGCCAACAGATACTTGGAGGCGCTGGCGATGACCGCGACCAGGGCCAGGATCCCGAGGCCCTGCGGTTCGACGGTGGGGAAGAACAGGAACAGCAACAGGAATGCCGTGATGTTCGACGACTCCGCGTGCGGTTTCACCCGGAAGATGAGCGCGAACAGCCGATTGGAGAGGTAGGTCGCGACCAGCAGCACCGCGAGGCTCGCGATCAGCTGCAGCGGCTGGTACGCGAGGCTGCCCGGGATGAACGACAGCACCAGGGCGATCGCGAAGATGCCGCTGAGCACGGAGAGCATCAGGCGGTACATGGTGACGCGGCCGGTCAGGCGGTCGAGGAACGTTCTCATGAGAAGAGTCTCCCGGGGAGCTCGGCGGAGCGCTCGGCGGTTCCGGTCGAGAAGACCCGTACCCACTCGAACTCGAAGGTCTCGGCCAGGTCGGCCGGGTCGGCGAAGAACAGGGCCGTGGCGAGCCCGTCGGCGAGCAGGGCGGTGTCGGCGATGGCCCAGGTGGCGATCACGTCGCGGGTCGGCTCTCCCGTGCGGCCATCGAGGATGTGGTGCAGCCCCTCGCCCCACACGCGGCGATTCGAGCCCGAGGCGCAGATCGATCGGTCGGCGAGGGTGACCTCGCCGATCGCCATCGACGGGTCGAACGGATGCTCGAGCGCGACCGCGGTCGCCTCCGGTCCTGAGACCAGGAGATCGCCGCTCGCATCGATGACGAACGTGTGGATTCCGCCCTCGTGCAGCAGCTCACCCACGAGGTCGACGAGGTAACCCTTGCCGGCGGCCCCGACGTCGACGAGCACGGGGGAGCGGGTGGTCAGGGTGCAACCGTCGCGGCTGACCTCGTCGCCCCAGTCGGGGGCCGGTATCCCGGGGCCGCGGCGGGCGAGGGAGTAGCGCGCGTCGTAGCCGAGCTGCTCCAACGCGCGGCCGACCAGCGGTGTCACCGCACCGCGGGTGCTGCCGAAGAGACCGTCGTACAGGTCGAACATGCGGGACGCGTCGTCCGGAAACCGGAAGCTGCCGGCCGTCTCGGCGACGGTGCTGACCAGGGAGTCGGCGCGAAACCGCGAGTAGGTGCGGTCGAAGGCGTCGATGCGGGAGTGCAGGCGCGCTTCGAGATCGGCACCGACCGGCAGAACCGTGTCGAGCTGCCAGTCGGTGCCGATCGCCGAGAAGCGCAGGCTAGGCACTCGCGTCGGCCTCGATCTTCTTGATCGCGGCGTTGAACCCCATGCTGGTGAGCGAGGAACCGGAGACCTTGGAGACGGAGAGGCTGTCGATCTTCTTGCCGACCACCTCGGCGCTGATGCCCTTGATGAACTGGGCCTGATACTGCTTGGCGGTGGCATCGTTCGAGGGGTCGCTGGTGACGGTGACTGCGGTGATCACGCCACCGGCGAGGGTCACCTTGACCTCGATCTTCTCCTCGCCGCCCGGAGAGTTGTACTCGCCGTCTTCGGTGTAGCTGCCGTCCGTGAAGGTGGTGGTCGAGGTGTCGTCGGACGCGTCGGCGGAGGGCGAGGCCGCCGTGGAGGTGTCTGGTGACCCGGTAGTGGCGGCGGCACTGCATCCGGCGAGAGCGCCGACGAGCGATACTCCGGCAAACGCAGACAGGGCGTATTTGTGGGGGGTTCGCATGATCTCTTTCCAGTCGATGTCGGTCGGTGGGCCGAACCTAGGGTCAGGCTGTCGCCATCCCCTTGGTGTCGCCTGTGAACCTTCTGTGCGCGATGAGGGCATCGCGTGGACTACCGTTCATGTGTCCCACGAGCCGCACGCTCCCGTGGTTCAGATCTGAACCGAATTCGTTTCGGTCTCGTGTTCATGGGCGGAGGTGGAGCATGGCAGAGACCCAGGAGCAGCTGCTCCGCGCCCTGCACGACGAGCACGGCCCGGCGCTGTGGCGGTATGTCGTGTGGCTGACCGGCGACCGCCACTTCGCCGAGGACATCGTGCAGGAGACCCTGGTGCGCGCGTGGACGAAGCCGTCCGTTCTCGATCAGACCGCGGGCTCGGCCCGGGCCTGGCTGTTCACCGTCGCGCGCAACCTCGTGATCGACTCCAAGCGCTCCGCCGCCGCACGCCATGAGTTCGCCACCGATCTGCTGCCGGAGCGGGCGACGGATGACGGCACCGACGCGCTCCTCGACGCCTGGCTGGTCTCCGACGCTCTCGGCACCCTCTCCACCGATCACCGCCTGGTGGTGGTTCACGCCTACTACCAGCGGCAGTCGATCGCCGAGATCGCCGCCGAGCTCGAGATCCCCGCGGGTACCGTCAAATCGCGGCTGCACTACGCCCTGCGCGCGCTGCGCCTCGCCCTGCAGGAGAGGGGGGTGACCCAATGAGCCCGACCAATCACGGTGACGACCGCCCCGGAGCGGACCCATTCGCAGACTGGGACGCCGCGTACGTGCTCGGTTCGCTGCCCTCCGACGAGCGTCGCGAGTACGAGCGGCACCTCGCGGACTGCCCGAGCTGCGCCGCCGCGCTCGCCGAACTCGCCGGCATCCCGGGACTCCTCGCCAAGGTGCCGGCCGACGAGGCGATCCTCGAGACGCCGCGCCCGATCCCTGTTCCCGACACGCTGTGGCCGCGGATGCTGCGCTCCGCCCGCCGGCGACGGCTGCGCGCCCGCGCGGCTGTCGTGGGCGGCGCGCTGGTCGTCGCCGCGGCGGTGGCCGTGATCGCGGTCGTGCTGCCGCAGGTGCTCGCGCCGGCTCCCGCCGGTCCCGCCGCCGGAGCGACAGCGAGCCCGGGGCGAACGGTGGCGCTGGAGCAGGTCACTCCGAGTGCCCTGCGGGCGAGCATCCGTCTGGTCTCCGAGGGCTGGGGCACCCGCATCGACATGGACTGCAGCTATGGCCTCGCCGAGGGGGCGACGCCCGGCTACGGCGGTGCCGAGCAGCCGTCGTACGACTACGCCATGTATGTGACGGATGCCCGCGGCCGCTCCATCGAGGTGGCGACCTGGTCCGCGCGCCCGGGCACCGCCGCCGAGCCCTCGGGCACGACGAGTCTCGCGGTCGATCAGATCAGGACCATCGACGTGCGCTCGGCGAGCGACGGGACCGTGCTGCTGAGCACATCGCTGTAGGCCGGACGCGGTGCCGGTCGGTCAGCGTGCGGGCGGTGGCCCGGTGCGCACGGTGCCCTCCTGGGCGACGCTCGCTAGCAGCCTGCCGTCGCGGCTGTACATGCGGCCGAGGGAGAGACCGCGACCACCGGTCGCGGTGGGGGACTCCTGCACGTAGAGCACCCACTCGTCGATGCGCCCGAAGCGGTGGAACCACATCGCGTGGTCGAGGCTCGCCGCCTTGAGCCCCGGTGCCGCCCAGGGCACCCCGTGTCGGCGGAAGATCGGCTCGAGGATCGTGTAGTCGCTCACGTAGGCCATCGCCGCGCGGTGCAGGGTGGGGTCGTCGGGCATCCGGCCGATCGTCTTCACCCAGACCGCCTGGTGGGCGACGTGCGGGCCATCCACCGAGAAATAGACGGAGGAGGGGACGTGCCGCATGTCGAACGGGCGCTCGTGCGCCCACACCTTCGCCACCGGGTGATCGACGCCGTCGAGCACCTCGGCGGCGGTCGGCAGGTCTTCCGGGCCGGGGAGATCGGTCGGCATGTCGATCTGGTGCTCGAGGCCGACATCCTCGGTCTGAAACGACGCGATCATCGACAGGATGGGCTGGCCGTCCTGGTAGGCCTGGGTGCGGCGCGTGGAGAACGACCGGCCGTCGTGGATTCGGTCGACCGAGAAGGTGATCGGCTTCTCGATCTGGCCCGGTCGCAGGAAGTACGCGTGCATCGAGTGGATCGGACGCTCGTCGCCGATAGTGCGTTGCGCGGCCACCAGCGACTGCCCAAGCACCTGGCCGCCGAAGATGCGGCCCTGCGGCATCCATTGGCTCTCGCCGATGAAAATGTCTTCACTGGTGCGAGCGTGGGTGTCGGTGAGGTCGAGCACGGAGAGCAACTCGGTGAGCGGGTCGGGCATGGATCCTCCGTCGGGACTCAGTGATCACTCTGCTGGCAACTGGCCCTGCTAGCTTAAGAGATCGCATGAGCCAGACATTCACCCTCGTTGACTCCCTCTCCCTCGCCGACCTCCAGGTCTTCCTCAGTCGTGCGGGTCGCGTCGAGGACGGCTCTGTTCGCCTGATCGCCGATTCCGGGGTGCTGGCCGTCTACGTGGCCGTGTTCTTCCCGATCGGACTGCTCGACGAGAGCCCCACCATCCTCGGCCTGCGCACCTTCGCGCTCACCTCGAACTCCGATGGATCTACCGACACCTTCGACGCGGTGGTGCCGGTGCGGTCTCTGCTGGAGCGGTTGACGCGGCTGCAGTCTGCGGTCGTCGACCCCACCGCCGCCGTCACCGTCAGCCTGCCGATGCAGGTGAACACGGTGACCTGGGCGGCGATCTCACCGCCACGCGGCGGATGGGCCCGACTCGAGGAGACACCGGTGGCGCCGCTGGAGCGGGTCGCCGCCGAGGGGATCGCCGAGGTCGCAGAGGCCGTGCCCACCGGCACCGGCGAGCAGATCGTGCACCGGGTGCGTTCCGAGGTCTGGGGGCGTGGAATCCCGGGCCTCGAATACGTGCCGGCAGGGGTCGCCTTCGCCGCCGTGAGCCTCGGCTTCCTCGGTTCAGGCACGATCGGTTCAGGCACGCCTCGTGCCGGCGAGAACGCGCAGATCTATGAGACCGGGCCGTGGACGCGGGTGTCGACGGAGCGGGGGCACGTGCTGGTGAAGCGCCGTTCATGGTCTCTTCAGCGATGACGACCACGGCTCCCAGGGTCGACATTCCGCGGCCTCGCGTCATCGATGCCGCCATCGACGAGCTCTTTCCGGGCGGCGATCATGAGGGCCAGCGCTTCAGTGACGCGGATCTCGGAGATGTCGATCTCACCGGTTCGACCTTCCGCGACTGCGAGTTCGCCTCGGTCACGCTCAACGAGACCAGGATGCGCGGAGTACGCTTTCTCGACAGCGTCATGACGGCATCCTTCGCTCCGATCCTGCGCGCCCCGCGGAGCACCTGGCGTGACGTTCTGCTGGAGTCGCCGCGCTGGGGTTCGTCAGAGCTGTTCGACTCCGAACTGCGAGCCGTGCACATCCGCGCCGGCAAGATCGACTACCTCAACCTGCGCGGTTCGACCCTCACCGATGTGCTGATCGAGGACTGCTTCATCACCGACCTCGATCTCGGCGGCGCAACGATCACCCGGATGGCGCTGAAGAACTGCCGCATCGACACCATCGATCTCACCCGCTCGACCAACCGCGACCTCGACCTGCGCGGCAGCGACTTCGCCGCGCTGAACGGGCTGGACGGAGCCCGCGGGGTCACCATCGATGAGGGGCAGCTGTCGCTGCTCGCACCGCTCTTGGCGAGCCACCTCGGGCTGATCGTCGAGTAGCCCCTTCGATGGGCTCAGGGACCGACACGCCCAGAGACCGAGAAGCTCAGAGACCGAGAAGCTCAGGGACCGGCGGGCTCGGGCTCGGTGGGCTTCGGGACGATCTCCACCACGGGGAGGAGGCGGCTGGTCTTCTTCTGATAGTCGGCGAAGCCGGGGTTGGTCTTCGTGATCGCCTCGAACACCCGCTGTCGCTCGTGTCCCTCGAGCACCACCGCCGTCGCGTCATAGGTGGTGACGCCGCCCTCGATCGAGAGTTCGGCGAACACCGTCGGGTGCGCCACCAGGTTGTGATACCAGGCCGGGTTGGTATCGGCGCCCGCTTTGGACGCGACGACGAACAGTCGCCCGTCGTAGCGGATCGGCATCACCGGCGACACCCGGGGCTCGCCGGTCTTCGCGCCGGTGGTGGTGAGGATCATCAGGTGGGCGCCCGCGAAGGGGCCGCCCACCACGCCGTCGTTGGCGCGGAACTCGGTGATGATCGAGTCGTTCCAGTTGCTCACGGTCGTCCTCCTTCGGATTGTGCGACGGCGCGCCCCGCAACGCGCCCCGAGAACAGGCAGCCGCCGAGGAAGGTGCCCTCGAGGGAACGATAGCCGTGCATCCCGCCGCCACCGAAGCCGCTCGCCTCACCCGCCGCATAGAGTCCCGGAATCGGCGTGCCGTCCGCCCCGAGGGCACGGCCGTGAAGGTCGGTCTCGATGCCGCCGAGCGACTTGCGGGTGAGGATGTGCAGCTTCACCGCGATCAGCGGGCCCGCCTTAGGGTCGAGCAGTCGGTGCGGCGACGCCACCCGGATGAGCTTGTCGCCGCGATAGTGCCGGGCCTGGCGGATGGCGTTGATCTGGGCATCCTTCGTGAAGTCGTTGTCGAGCTCCCGGTCGCGGGCCTCCGCCTCCAGTCGCACGCGATCTCGGTCGATCGTGACGTCGGGCGAGAGGCGCTCCATCCCGTCGAGCAACTCGTCGAGCGTGTCAGCGACGACGAAGTCGTCACCCTCGTCTTTGAACTTCTCGACCGGTCCGGGTGCCCCCGGCAGCACCCGCTTCGCCAGCAGGCGATAGTCGCGGTTGGTGAGATCGGGGTTCTGCTCGCTGCCCGACAGCGCGAACTCCTTCTCGATGATCTTCTGCGTGAGGATGAACCAGGTGTGCTCGTGCCCGGTGGTCATGATGTGCTCGAGCGTGCCGAGCGTGTCGAACCCCGGGAACAGCGGCACCGGCAGGCGGGTGCCCGTCGCGTCCAACCAGAGGGATGACGGCCCCGGCAGGATGCGGATGCCGTGCTTCTCCCACACCGGGCTGTGATTCGCGATGCCCTCCGTGTAGTGCCACATGCGGTCGCCGTTGATCAGCCGCGCGCCGGCGCGCTCGCTGATGCCGAGCATCCGTCCGTCCACATGGGCGGGAACGCCGCTGAGCATGTGGTCGGGCGGAGTGCCGAGGCGGTGCGGCCACTGTTCGCGCACCAGGTCGTGGTTGCCGCCGATGCCGCCGCTGGTGACGATCACGGCAGGAGCGCGCGATTCGAAGTCGCCCACCACGTCGCGGTTGCTGGGAGCGCCGCGTTCGGCGGCATCCGGGGCCAGGATCGCCCCGCGCGCCCCGACCACCGCGCCGTTCTCGACGATCAGCTCGTCGACGCGGTGACGGAATTCCAGGCGGGCGACACCCATGGAGACGCCCTGCCGCACCCGGTCGATGAAGGGCCCGACGACGCCGGTGCCGGTACCCCAGGCGATGTGGAACCGCGGAACGGAGTTGCCGTGTCGTGTCGCCGTGTATCCGCCGCGCTCGGCCCAGCCGACCACCGGGAACAGGCTGATGCCCCGCTCCTTCAGCCAGGCGCGCTTCTCGCCCGCAGCGAACTGCAGATACGCCTCGGCCCAGCGCCGTGGCCAGAGGTCTTCGTCGCGGTCGAAGTCGGCCGAGCCGAACCAGTCCTGCCGGGCGAGCTCGAGCGAGTCATTGACGCCCAGGCGACGCTGTTCGGGGGAGTCGACGAGGAAGAGTCCGCCGAACGACCACCAGGCCTGACCGCCGAGGCTCGCCTCCGGCTCCTGCTCGAGGATCGTCACCCGCTTGCCCGCGCGCAGCAGCTCGGATGCCGCGACCAGCCCGGCGAGGCCGGCCCCGATCACAATCGCATCGGGCTCGAACTCGTATGCGGGCATCCGTCGGCTCCTTCGACTCGGGGTGTGCTGCCACGGTATCGCGTTACGCCGGTTGAGTAGCGCACGCCGTCTACGGCGTTCGCGTATCGAAACCTGGTAGGGCGTGCGGGTTTCGATACGCGTCCTCGTTCCTCGGGCGCTACTCAACCAGCGGTAATTCGTCAGGGCGCTACTCAACGGGCGGTCATCACGCCCGGCCGAGGAGCCTCGCCGTGAGGGCATTCGCCGTGGCGACGACCGCCTCGCCCAGGCGTGGCCAGTCCGCCTCCTCCAGCGCGAGCGCGCGGAAGGTGAGCCCGACCGCCGCCACCGGGTAGCCGTTGTGGTCGAGGGCGCTGGCCGCGACCGAGGAGTAGTCCGCCGTGATGTCGCCGCGCTCGGTCGCCCAGCCGCGCTCCTGGGTCGACGCCAGCATGCGGTCGAGTTCGGCGAGGGTGCGCGGCTCGCTGCCGGTGCGCAGCACGAGTGCGTCCCGGTGCGGGTAGATCGCCCGCACCTGCGCGGCCGGGAGGCGGGACAGCATCGCCCGCCCCGTGGCCGTCAGATGCGCGGGCAATCGCACGCCGATGCTGGTCACCGTGGTGGGCGCGCGAAAGCCCTGCACCCGGGACACGTACATGACGTCGGCCGCGCTGAGCACGCCCAGGTGTGCGACGACCGGCACGCCGACATCCGTCACCAGGCGCTCGAGCAGGGGAGTGGCGAGGCGCCCCAGCCGCGCGGTGCGCAGGCTTGACGAGCCGATCTCGCTGAGCAGCCCGCTGAGACCATACGCGCGATCCTCGGGGTAGTGCACCAGGTAGCCCTCGTCGAGCATCACCCTGATCAGCTGGTAGACGGATGACCGCGGCAGCCCCAGATCGCGGGCTAGGGTCGAGGCGCGCACGGGTCCGCTGCGGCGCGCCAGGTAGCTGAGCACGCGCAGGGTGTTGCGGGCGGCGGGGATGTCGGCCATCGAACCTCGAACTGTCTGGTATCTCAGACAGGTTATCGCGCCAGCCCCGCACGGCGGCGGGAGCGCGCGCTGAGATTGAGCCATGAAGACCAGCGTTACCATCGGGATCGGCGCCCTCTCCTTCGCCGACGTCGTTGCGGTGGCCCGCGACGAGGCACCGGTCGAACTGAGCCCGGCCGCCCTGAACGCCATGGCCGAGAGTCGCGCCGTCATCGATGCGCTCGCCTCCGACACCCGCCCGCACTACGGCGTCTCGACCGGATTCGGGGCGCTCGCCGCGAAGCAGATCCCGGTCGAGCAGCGCGCCCAGCTGCAGAGGTCACTCGTGCGCAGCCATGCCGCCGGCTCTGGGCCCGAGGTCGAGCGGGAGGTCATCCGTTCCCTCATGCTGCTGCGGCTGTCCACCCTCGCCACCGGACGCACCGGCGTGCGCCCGATCGTCGCCGAGACCTACGCCGCCGCGCTGAACGCCGGCATCACCCCGCTCGTCTTCGAGTACGGCAGCCTCGGCTGCTCCGGCGACCTCGCGCCGCTCGCCCACTGTGCCCTCGCCCTGCTCGGCGAGGGAGACGTGCGCGACGCCACCGGTACGCGCGTGCCCGCCGCCGAGGCGCTCGCCGCGGCCGGCATCGCGCCGCTCGTGTTGCGCGAGAAGGAGGGCCTCGCCCTCATCAACGGCACCGACGGCATGCTCGGGATGCTCGTGCTCGCCCTCACCGACCTGCAGGCCCTGGTGACCCTCGCCGACATCTCGGCGGCGATGAGTGTCGAGGGGCTGACGGGCACCGGCGCGGTCTTCGCGGCCGACCTTCAGGCGCTGCGGCCGCACCCCGGTCAGAAGGATTCCGCGGCGAATATGCGCGCGGTGCTCGCGGGCTCCGATATGACCGCAAAGCCGCACGGCTTCACCCGCGTGCAGGATGCGTATTCGCTGCGCTGCGCGCCCCAGGTGCACGGCGCCGTGCGTGACACCATCGACCACGCGGCGACCGTTGCCGGCCGTGAGCTCGCCTCCGCCATCGACAACCCCGTCGTCACGCTCGACGGCCGGGTCGAGTCGAACGGCAACTTCCACGGCGCACCGGTGGGCTATGTGCTCGACTTCCTCGCCATCGTCGCCGCCGACCTCGCCAGCATGAGCGAGCGACGCACCGACCGCTTCCTCGACCCGTCGCGCAACCACGGGCTCAATGCGTTCCTCGCGGACGACCCGGGTGTCGACTCCGGGCACATGATCGCGCAGTACACGCAGGCCGGTATCGTGAGCGAGCTGAAGCGGCTGGCCGTTCCGGCATCCGTCGACTCGATCCCCTCGTCGGCGATGCAGGAGGACCACGTCTCGATGGGCTGGGCCGCCGCCCGCAAGCTACGGAAGTCGGTCGACGGGCTCTCCCGCGTGCTCGCGATCGAACTGCTGACCTCCGCCCGCGCGATGGACATGCGCGCCCCGGTCGAGCCGTCGCCGGTATCCCGGGCCGTGGTCGCACAGCTGCGCACCGAGATCGAGGGACCCGGCACCGACCGGTACCTGGCGCCGGAGATCGAACAGGCGCACGGCATGGTCGTCGATGGGTCGTTGCTCGCGGCCGCGGCATCCGTTATCGAAGGAGAATTCGCATGAGTGGTCCCCGCCCGATCCGCGCCTTCCGCGGCTCCGAACTGAACACCCTCGGCTGGCCGCAGGAGGCTGCGCTGCGCATGCTGCAGAACAACCTCGACCCCGAGGTGGCCGAGCACCCGGACGAGCTCGTCGTCTACGGCGGCACCGGCAAGGCCGCCCGCGACTGGGACAGCTACGACGCCCTGGTGCGCACGCTGACCACGCTGAAGAACGACGAGACGATGCTCGTGCAGTCCGGCAAGCCGGTCGGCGTGATGCGCACTCACGAGTGGGCACCGCGCGTGCTGCTCGCCAACTCGAATCTGGTGGGCGACTGGGCGAACTGGGACGAGTTCCGTCGCCTCGAGCAGCTCGGGCTCACCATGTACGGGCAGATGACGGCCGGCTCATGGATCTACATCGGCACCCAGGGCATCCTGCAGGGTACATACGAGACCTTCTCTGCGGTCGCCGCGAAGAGGTTCGGGGGCACCCTCGCCGGCACCATCACCCTCACCGGCGGCCTCGGCGGCATGGGCGGCGCGCAGCCGCTGGCCGTGACGATGAACGACGGAGTGGCGATCGTGGTGGATGTCGACCCCTCCCGCATCGCGCGCCGCATCGAGCACCGCTACCTCGACGTCGAGGCTCGGTCCATCGAGCAGGCGCTCGAGCTGGCCTACGCCGCCCGGGACGCGAAGAAGCCGCTCAGCATCGGCCTGCTCGGCAATGCCGCGGATGTCTTCCCCCGCATGCTCGCGGCCGGCGCCGAGATCGACATCGTCACCGACCAGACCAGCGCGCACGACCCGCTGGCCTACCTGCCGCTCGGGATCAGCTTCGACGACTGGCAGTCTGCGCGCACCGCAGACCCGGCCGGCTTCATCCTGCGCTCGCGCGACTCGATGGCGGTGCAGGTCGAGGCGATGGTCGGTTTCCAGGCGGAGGGCGCCGAGGTCTTCGACTACGGCAACAACATCCGTACCGAGGCGAAGTCGGCCGGGTTCGGGGATGCCTTCGCGTTCCCGGGCTTCGTGCCCGCGTACATCCGCCCGCTGTTCTCGGAGGGCAAGGGCCCGTTCCGCTGGGCTGCACTCAGCGGCGACCCCGAAGACATCTACACGACCGACCGCGCCATCCTCGAGATGTTCCCCGAGAACGAGTCGCTCGCCAAGTGGATCCGCATGGCGCGGGAGCGCGTGCACTTCCAGGGGCTGCCCGCCCGCATCTGCTGGCTCGGCTACGGCGAACGCGACCGCGCTGGGCTGAAGTTCAACGAGATGGTCGCCTCGGGCGAGCTCTCCGCTCCGGTCGTGATCGGTCGCGATCACCTCGACTCAGGCTCGGTCGCCTCGCCCTACCGGGAGACCGAGGCGATGAAGGACGGGTCGGATGCCATCGCCGACTGGCCACTGCTCAACGCCCTGGTCAACACGGCCTCCGGCGCCACCTGGGTCTCCATCCACCACGGAGGCGGCGTCGGCATCGGCCGGTCGATCCACGCCGGCCAGGTCACCGTCGCCGACGGCACCCCGCTCGCCGCCGAGAAGCTCGCCCGCGTGCTCAGCAACGACCCGGGCATGGGCGTGATCCGGCACGTGGATGCCGGCTACGACGAGGCGATCGAGGTCGCCGACCGGCTCGGGGTACGCGTCCCGATGAGCGAGGGCGAATGAACGTCCTCTCCCTCCTCGGCGAGCTGACCGAGGTCGGGCGCAACCCGACCACGGGCGGCTACGACCGCCTGGCCTGGACCGGCGCCGATGCCGAGCTGCGCGGCTGGTTCACCCAGACCGCCCACGCGCGTGGCCTCGAGGTGGAGACCGATCGCAACGGCAACCTGTGGGCCTGGTGGCACGCGGAGCTTCCCGGCACCGCCCTCGTCGTCGGCTCGCACCTCGACAGTGTGCCGAGCGGTGGCGCCTACGACGGACCGCTCGGCGTCGCCTCCGCCTTCGCCGCGATCGCGCAGCTGCAGGATGCCGGGGTGCTGCCCGGCAGGCCGGTGGCCGTGGTCGCCTTCGCCGACGAGGAGGGCGCCCGCTTCGGTGTCGCCTGTGCCGGTTCCCGGCTGATGGCCGGCGCCCTCGACCCCGACCGCGCGCGCACCCTTCGCGACGGGGACGGCATCACCCTCGCCGAGGCCTTCGCCGCGACCGGTCGCGACGCGGTGCACCTCGGCGCCGACGACGCGCGCATGCGCCGCATCGGGGAGTTCGTCGAGCTGCATGTCGAGCAGGGGCACCTGCCGTCGAGCACGGGCGAAGACGGGCTCGGGTCGGCGCCGCTGGGCCTGGCCACCTCGATCTGGCCGCATGGGCGGTGGCGGGTCGACATCCGTGGTCAGCAGAACCACGCGGGTACCACGCGCCTCTCCGACCGGGAGGACCCGATGATCGGGCTCGCCCGGGTGATCCTCGCGGTGCGCGAGGCTGCCGGACGCGAGCGCGCCCTGGCGACGGTGGGACGGGTGCAGGTGCATCCTGGAGCGGTGAACGCGATCCCGGGTGCGGCGACGGCCTGGATCGACGCCCGCGCCGGCGAGGAGGACACGGTTCGTCGGGTGCTCGCGGAGGTCACGCGGGCGACCGGCTTTTCGGCTACCGAAGAGTCGTGGACGGCCGAGACCCGATTCGACGAGGATCTCACCACCGCCCTCAAGGGGGCGCTCGGCTCTCTCACTGGCGGCGGCGAGCTGCCGCTGATGCCGTCGGGTGCTGGACACGACGCCGGGGTGCTCGCGCTGGCCGGCATCCCGACCGCGATGATCCTGGTGCGCAACCCGAGCGGGGTCTCGCACGCCCCCGAGGAGTACGCGGACGACGATGCGAGCCTGCTCGGGGTCGAGGCCCTGGCCGAGGTCATCCGGCTGCGTTCGCGCGCGCTCGCATGACGACGTTCTGGGCCGAGTCGGCCGTGATCAACGGGGTCGTCACCCCCTCGGTGCGCATCACCGAGGTCGACGGCGTGATCACCGAGCTGACCTCGACGCCGGTTCGCGAAACCGATCGAGTGCTGCCAGGGCTGGTACTCCCCGGCCTCGCCAACGGCCACTCGCATGCTTTCCATCGCGCGCTGCGCGGCCGCACCCACGGGGACGGCGGCACCTTCTGGACCTGGCGTGAGCAGATGTACTCCGTCGCGGCTCGCTTGACTCCCGAGAGCTACCACGACCTCGCCTCGGCGGTGTTCGCCGAGATGCTGCTGGCCGGGTACACCGTGGTCGGGGAATTCCATTACCTGCACGACGCCTCCGTCTACGGCACCGCCCTGGACGATGCCGTCCTGGCCGCGGCCGCGAACGCCGGTATCCGGATGACGCTGCTCGACACGCTCTACCTGCGCGGCGGCCTGTCCGCGGCCGGTGGCCCGCTGCCCCTCGCCCCCGAGCAGCAGCGGTTCAGCGACGGTTCCCTCGCCGGCTGGGCGACCCGGCACGCCTCGCTCTCGCCCGTCCGGAACACACGACTCGGGGCGGCGATCCACTCGGTGCGCGCCGTCGATCCGGACCTCTATGCGGACTTCCGCACCCTCACCGCCGGGGCGCCCGTTCATGCCCACGTCTCCGAGCAGCCCGCGGAGAACGCGCAGGCGCTCGCAGCCTGGGGGCGCACGCCCGTGCAGCTGCTCAAACAGCTGCTGGGTCCGGACTTCACCGCGGTGCACGGCACCCATCTGAGCGAGGACGATATCGAGCTGCTCGGCGGATCGGCCAGCACCGTCTGTTTCTGTCCCACCACGGAGCGCGACCTCGCCGACGGGGTAGGCCCGGGGTCCGGGCTGCTTGCGGCGGGTGCCGCGCTCAGCCTGGGCAGTGACCAGAACGCCGTGATCGACCCGTTCGAGGAGCTGCGCGGTCTGGAAATGGATGAGCGGCTCGTGACCGGCGAGCGCGGCCGGTTCTCGCCCGGGCAGCTGCTCAGCGCGGCGACCGCGGACGGCTACCGCTCCCTTGGCTGGAACGGCGGCGCGATCGCGGTCGGTGCCCTGTGCGACCTGACCGCGGTGTCGACATCGAGTGTGCGCACGGCCGGCGCCGCGGCTGACCAGCTCTGGCTCGCGGCCACGGCAACCGATGTGACGACCGTCGTCGTGAACGGTGCGGTCGTGGTGGACGGCGGGCGACATCCGTTGGGCGATGTCGGTGCGCTGCTCGCCCGGGCAATCGAGGAGGTTCTTCTGTGACAACGACGCTGATCGACGACATCGGCCTGCTCGTCACCAATGACCCGACGGTCGGCCCATTGACGGCGGAGCTGACGGATGCCGCGGTCGTCATCGACGACGGCACGATCGTCTGGGTCGGACCCGCTTCGCTGGCGCCCGCCGCCGACGAGCGGGTGGATGCGTCCGGGCGATGCGTCATCCCGGGGTTCGTCGACAGTCACAGCCACCTGATGTTCGCCGGCGATCGGGCCGACGAGTTCGAGGCGCGCATGACCGGGCAGACGTATACCGCCGGCGGCATTCGTCGCACGGTCGCGGCGATGCGGGCCGCTTCTGATGGCGAGCTGCTGGTCCATGCTCGCCGTCTCGTGGCCGAGATGCGCGCCCAGGGCACGACGACGGTGGAGATCAAGAGCGGCTACGGCCTGGATGTGCTCGACGAGTCCCGCTCGCTGCGCCTGGCCCGCGAGCTCACCCCCGAGACCACGTACCTCGGGGCGCACGTCGTGCCGACGGAGTTCGCCGACGATGTGGCCGGCTATGTCGATCTGGTGACGGGGGAGATGCTCGCCGCGTGCGCGCCGAACGCCCGGTGGGTGGACGTGTTCTGCGATACGGGGGCGTTCGATGTGGATCAGGCTCGGGTCATCCTGCAGGCCGGTCAGGCGGCCGGTCTCGGTGCGCGAATGCACGCGGGGCAGCTGGGATTCTCGGGCGGCGCGCAGCTCGCGGTCGAGCTCGGTGCCGCGAGCGTCGACCATTGCACGTTCCTCACCGATGCCGACGTCGATGCCCTCGCAGCGGGGTCGACGGTCGCGACGCTGCTGCCCGGTGTCGAGTTTTCGACGCGTCAGCCCTACCCGGATGCCCGGCGCCTGATCGACGCGGGCGTCACCGTCGCGCTGGCCTGCGACTGCAACCCGGGCTCGAGTTTCACGTCGTCGATGCCGTTCTGCATCGCGGTGGCGGTGCGCGACATGGGGTTCAGCCCGGCCGAGGCGCTGTGGTCGGCGACCGCGGGCGGTGCGGCTGCGCTGTGGCGCGAGGACATCGGCGTCGTTCGCCCCGGAGCGCGGGCCGATCTGGTGCTGCTCGATGCGCCGAGTTATGTGCATCTGGCCTATCGGCCCGGCGTGCCGCTCGTGTCGCGGGTCGTCTAGCTGTACTGCTAGCGCGCCGCCGTGCGCGTTCTGTCGCGGCGACGGCGTCGCAGGGTCAGCACGAAGAGCACCGCGGCGATCACCCCGAGCGCGACCCCCGCGCAGAAGATGATCAGCCGCGGCACGTTATCGAGCCCGGACACCCACATGCTGGTGGTGACCAGCACCATCGCGATCACGACGAGCAGGTAGTTCCAGGGCGAGGTCTGTCGACGCGTGGCGGCCATCGCTCCAGTGTGCCGCACGATTCGTGCGACCGCTCGTGTCGTCGAATCGCACAGTCCTGTGGTCCAGCTGTCCGGCGCTGCTCTCTGGCGCTGCTCTCCGGCGCTGGCTCTGGGGCTGCTGTCCTGCGCTGCCTCTCTGCGCGGCTGTTCAGCGCTGCTGTCCTGCGCGGTTGTCAAGCGCTGCTCTCCCGCACCGCCCCCTCGGTGACACTCCCGTTATTCAGTTCCACCTGCACAACGGCCGTCCGTTCGTCAGCAGCAGTACCCATATCCGACACCGTTGTGCAGCAGCACCGGCCGCATCGGACATCCGTTATTCAGCAACGACTGATCACCGTTCCCCGATTAATCAGCAGCGACTGAACACCCTGACGCGCCGTGGAGTTACTCAGCACGTGCTGCACAACCGGGGGACGGATTTCAGGTCACGCTGAACAACGGTGGTCAGTTGTTCCGTGGAAACTGAATAACGGAGGTCGGTTGTGCACGCACGTGCTGAGCAACCGACCACCGATGTTCAGGATGTGCTGAAAAACGGGAGTATTACCCCTACCCGTGCCCGTGCCCGTGCCCGTGCCCGTGCCCGTACGCGCGCCGGCGCCGGTGGGTCGGCGGACGGTGACGGCGCGCAGCGGCTCAGGGAGCGGTCAGCCCTGAGATCGTGAGTCCCGCGTCGTCGGCCGTGACCGTCAGAGCGCGGTAATCATCCACCCGGTAGTCGCCGCCGACACCCGGCCCGACCACGACGACCGTCGCACCGGATGCCCGAGCCGCGGCGATGCCGGCCGGCGCGTCCTCGAAGACCACGATCTCGCTCGGGTCGACCCCGAGCTGCTCTGCTGCGGAAAGATACCCCTCCGGGTTCGGCTTGCCGGCGGACACGTCTTCGCTGGTGATCGTCACCAGCGGAAACTCCATGCCCGCCGCCGCCATCCGGCGCAGCGCCAGCTCGCGCGGCGCGGAGGTAACCAGCGCGATACGCGAAGCCGGGATGGCGTTGACGAAGGCCGTCGCGCCCGGGATTTCGATGATCCCGTCCAGCCGGAGCAGTTCATCCGCCTGGAGCTGATCCGAGATCTGCCAACGCGCGGCATCGTCGAGATCGGGCAAGAACTGCCGCACGGTGTCGATCGCCTGCCGCCCGTGTGAGAAGGCGAACAGCTCGCGCAGATCCACGCCGTGCCGCGCGGCGAACTCACCCCAGACCTGCTCCACCACGGCGGTGGAGTCGACCAGCGTGCCGTCCATGTCGAAGACGATCGCCTGCACCGGAAGGGAAACCACGACTACTCCTCGAACGTGTTGACCATGGCGTGTGCCGCCCGGTCGAGATAAGCCCACAGCATCGCGTCATCGAGCGGGGAGAGATCGAGGGTGTCCACGGCGGCGCGCATGTGACGCAGCCAGCGGTCGCGGGCATCCGGATTGACCTTGAACGGGTTGTGCCGCATGCGCAGCCGCGGATGCCCGCGCTGCTCGGAGTAGGTGCCCGGGCCGCCCCAGTACTGCTCGAGGAAGCCGGTGAGGCGCTGGATCGCCCCCTCCAGATCCTCCTCCGGGTACATCGGCCGCAGCACCTCATCGTCGGCGACGCCGACGTAGAACTCGCGCACCAGTTTCTCGAAGGTCGCGCGGCCGCCGACGCGCTGCCAGAAGTTGCCGGCGACAGGCTCCCCGGCCGACCCCATGCGCAGGGTTACAGGATTCTCGGCCATCAGGCGCCATCCTTCGGAGGCTTCGGTTCGCGCGATGCGCGCGGCGCACGGGGAGCGCGAGGGGACGCGGTCGACGCGACCGGGTTCGGCGCGGTGCGCGGCTGACGTGCCCCCTTGATGCTCTCCGCACCCTCGAAGCCGCTCAGCACGATGCTGTTCAGCGCCGGCAGCTTGATCCCCATCTCGTCGAGCGAGGTCTTCAGTCGAGCACGCAACTCACGCGCGACGTCATCCTTCGAACCGGCCCGGGTCTTCAACACCAGGCGGATGACCACGGCCTCCGCCGAGATCGACTCGATTCCCCAGATCTCCGGGCGCTCGATGATCAGCGCCCGCCATTTCGGATCGTCCGCCAGCGCGGTCGCCGTCTCCAGCATCCGCTGCTGCACGGCGGCAACGTCGGCGTCGTAGGGCACCGCGAGGTCGATGATGGCCCGCGACCAGCCGAGTGACATGTTGCCCACCCGCAGGATCTCGCCGTTGCGCACGAACCAGACCGTACCGTTCACGTCGCGGAGCTGGGTGGTGCGGATGCCCACCGCCTCGACCACGCCGGTCGCCGGCCCGAGGTCGACGACATCGCCCACGCCCAGCTGGTCCTCGGCCACCATCGACAGCCCGTTGAGCACATCCTTGACGATGTTCTGTGCGCCGAAACCGAGGCCGGCGCCGAGCGCCGCCGTGATCAGGGCGAACGAGCCGGTCACGTTCGAGCCGAACACGCTCACGACGAGAAGGAGTGTGACGATCACCACCGCCGTCGACACGATATTGTTCAGCACGGTGCCGAGCGTCCGGGTGCGCTGCACCGTACGCACGGCGGCGAGCGGCGAAGCGAGCAGCGCCTGGGTGTCGTCGACGCTCTGCCGCTTCTTCACCCCCGTGACGATCCGCTCGACCACACGGTCAATCACGAAATGCAGCACGATCCGCACCAGGATCGCGCCGACGATGATCGCCGCGATCCTGATCGGCACGCCCCAGGTCTCCCAGAACTCAGCGGACAAGAAGTACTTCACTGCCTCGACGGGCGCCGGAGTCGGGGTGGGCGAGGGGGTCACATCCAGCCGCATAGGGCTACTCCGCGTCCTTCGCCTGCACCTTCAGCGCACGCTCCACGCCCGCGAGGTTCTCGATCACGAGGCGACGCAGTGCCGGGGTGGCGTCCTCGTTGCTCGCGAGCCAGGCCTGCGTGGCGCTCACCAGGGCGGGGGAGGCGGCGGGCGACGGGTACATCAGCTCGACGAAGTACTCCGCGATCTTGAACGAGCGCGACTTCCAGATGTCGCTGATCGCGGCGAAGTACGGCTCGATCAGCGGCTCGAGCACGGCGGCGTCGTTCACGTGCAAGAAGCCCATCGTGGTCTGACGCACGACGGCGTTCGGCAGGTCGTCCGACTCGGCGAGCGAGGCGAAAGCCGCGCGCTTGCCCTCGACGGTCGGAATGGTGGCGCGCACGCGCGCGGCGGCCTGCTGGCCGTTCGCCGTGTTGTCCGCCTCGAGGGCGGCATCGATGTCCGCCCCGGTCGCAGCACCGGTGAGCACGAGGCCCTCCAGCAACTCCCAGCCGAGGTCGGTGTCGATGGTGAGGCCGGGAAGGGCCAGCTCGCCGCTGCGCAGCGAGCCGAGAACGGCCGCGTGCTCGTCGGTCGAGGCGATGTTGGCGAAGAACTTCACGAACTGGAACTGCGCGTCCGAACCGGCATCCGCGCCCTGGGCGAGCGACCAGAGACCGTCGCCGACGGCACGGATGGTGTCGTCACGCTGCTCTGGGGCGACGTAGAGGCGGGCGACGCTTCCGAGCTGGCTGAGGGTGGTGCGGATGGTCGTGCTCTCGGTCTCGCTGGCGATGTTGCCGAGCACCAGGCGCACGTAGTCGCTGGCCTTCGCCTCGCCGTCACGGGTGGCGTCCCACACCGCACCCCAGACGAGCGAGCGGGCGAGCGGGTTCTCGATGTCGGCGAGGTGCTCGATCGCGACGGCGAGCGACTGCTCGTCGAGACGGATCTTCGCATACGCGAGGTCGTCGTCGTTGAGCAGCACGAGCGCGGGCTTGCGCATGCCGACGAGAGCCGCGACATCCGTTCGCTCACCATCGACGTCGAGCTCTTCGCGGTGGGTGCGAGCCAGCTTGCCGTTGATCAGGTCGTAGAAGCCGATAGCCAGGCGGTGCGGGCGGATGGTGGGGTAGTCCGGGGAGGCGGTCTGCTCGATGACGAAGCTCGTGATGGAGCCGTCGGCATCCGTCTCGATCAGCGGACGCAGGGTGTTGACGCCTGCGGTCTCGAGCCACTTCTTCGACCACTCGTCGAGCGAACGACCGCTCGTGGTCTCGAGCTCGGAGAGCAGATCCTGCAGGGTGGTGTTCGCGTACTCGTGCTTCGCGAAGTACGCCGCGACACCGGCGAAGAAGGCGTCGATGCCGACCCAGGCGACGAGCTGCTTGAGCACCGAACCGCCCTTGGCGTAGGTGATGCCGTCGAAGTTGACCTGCACGTCGTCGAGATCGTTGATCGTGGCGACGACCGGGTGGGTGGAGGGCAGCTGGTCCTGGCGGTATGCCCAGCTCTTCTCCATCGCGGCGAAGGTCGTCCACGCCTCGGTCCACTCGGTGGCCTCGGCGGTGGCGATGGTGGAGGCCCACTCGGCGAAGGACTCGTTGAGCCAGAGGTCGTTCCACCACTTCATGGTCACCAGGTCGCCGAACCACATGTGCGCGAGCTCGTGCAGAATCGTGACGACGCGGCGCTCCTTGATGGCGTCGGTCACCTTGGAACGGAAGACGTACGTCTCGGTGAAGGTCACCGCACCGGCGTTCTCCATCGCTCCCGCGTTGAACTCGGGAACGAAGAGCTGGTCGTACTTCTCGAAGGGGTAGGCGTAGTCGAACTTCTCCTCGTAGTAGGCGAAGCCCTGGCGGGTCTTCTCGAAGATGTAGTCGGCGTCGAGGTACTCGCTGAGCGACTGGCGGGCGAAGATGCCGAGCGGCACGACCCGGCCGTCGCGGCTGGTGAGCTCGTCGCGCACGACCGCGTAGGGGCCGGCGACGATGGCGGTGACATAGCTGGAGAGCAGCGGGGTGGGCGCGAAACGCCAGGTGGAGAACCAGCCGTCGATCTTCTCCGGCTCGGGCGTGGGGGAGTTGCTCACGACCTCCCAGGCGCTCGGGGCGGTGATCGTGAACTGGAAGGTCGCCTTGAGGTCGGGCTGCTCGAACACGGCGAAGACGCGGCGCGAATCGGGCACCTCGAATTGGGTGTACAGGTACACCTCCTGGTCGACCGGGTCGACGAAGCGGTGCATGCCCTCGCCGGTGTTGGTGTACTCGAAGTCGGCGACGACGATGAGCTCGTTGTCCTGCTCGAGCTGGTCGAGCTGAATGCGGATGTTGTCGCTCACGACGGCCGGGTCGAGCTCGCGACCGTTGAGGATCACCGAGTGCACGGTGCGGGTGTACGCGTCGATGAAAGTGGATGCCCCGGCCGTCGCCGAGAACCGCACCGTGGTGGTGCTGAGGAAAACCTCGTCACCCTTGCTGAAGTCGAGCGCCACGTCGTAGCTGGCGACGGAGAGCAGCTCGGCGCGCTCCTGCGCCTCGACTCTGGTGAGGTTCAATCCGGGCATGGGGTTACTCCTTCGGCGCTGACGTGATTCCAACGGTCGAGTCTACCGACGGG
>Ga0247737_1000079_pt1 | contig 26561 bp, 17 predicted proteins | sample UWRJL028104C2_FD_180937 | JGI IMG/M metagenome (GOLD analysis project Ga0247737, IMG submission 180937) | Plant litter microbial communities from Arlington Agricultural Research Station in Wisconsin, United States - UWRJ-L028-104C-2 | ecosystem: Environmental > Terrestrial > Plant litter >...
CTGGTCAGGTGAGCAGCGATGAGATCGGGCATGAGGGCGTCGGTGCGTGGGCGAAGAGGTACTACTTCACCTACCGCGAGGCGCTCGAATCCGCCCTGCGGCCGTTCGGGCTCGGGTCGACGCAGTGGTACGTGCTGTACCAGCTCGCGAACAGCGGCGCGACGATGCAACGCGACCTCGGGCAGATGCTTCACCTCGAGCGTGCGACGCTGAGCGTCGTCGTCGCGACCCTCGTGCGCAAAGGCCTGATCGAGCAGGCCCCGGGAGCAGACGACCGACGGCAACGGATGCTCGAGCTCACCCCCGCGGGAACCGAACTGTGGTCGAGGTTGCCCGACCCGATCGCCGAGATCCGCTCGATCGCCTTCGGGCCGACGAGCGATGCCGACGCCGCCACCGCGATTCGAGTGCTTCGGGAGGCGACCCAGCGTCTCACGGAGCATGTGGGCGAGCCTCCCGCGCGCGGGCAGTAGCCTCCGCTGGTCGAGTAGCGCCCGAGCTTGCGAGGACGCGTATCGAGACCCACCCCGCAGTCACTCTGCTTGGTCGAGGCCCACGTAAGCCGCTCTGATGCGATCGGTGACATCGATCCCCGCAGAATGAACGTTGCTGATGTTAGCGGCCGATGAGTTCGTCAACTCTCGCCGACGCCCTATAGCCATCGCTTCGTCTACCGTCAGCTCCCGTGCCCAGACGAGGTCGTAGGTGGCTGAGTCGATGTTCAGGAAGACGATGACGTCGAGATCCCACGACCGAATCGCGCTGAATGCTTGGGTGCGACTGTCTCCCAGGCCAATCGCGCGAGCCTTCACCTGCACGCGGCGGCCAGCCGCATCGATGATGTCGTAGCTCTTGGCGGAGTTGGCAGCGAGTTGGCCGCCGTACGCCTTCCACACGATGTGCTCAGCAATGTCACCGAGTGGCGGGTTGCGAGTGCGGACCAAACCCCGCGACAGGAGCTCGTCAATGATCGACACGTATGCGGCGAGTAGTTCTCGAACCGTCATCGTGCGTGGGTCGAAGGTCGCCATGACGCAACGCTAGCGTCGAACGGTCCCTGAGCTTGTCGAAGGGCGCGTACGCTCCGCCGCATGCCCCAACGCCACGTCTTCACCGGCCGCATAGCCGGCCTAGGCACAACCTCAGGCGTGCGCCTAGTAATAGGAATGTGGGCGACAACCCCGTTCGGTCCCTTCGCCGATGTCATGCTCGAAGAGCCCGGCGGTCACCGCATCCTCCTAGCCCCGACAAACGAAACCGCGGACTTCATCGCCACGACCTACACCTTCGACGAAGTGCGCGTCGTGCCCGTGACCTTCCGCCGAACCACCGCCGGCGTCACCCTGTCCGCACCACGTCTTTCCCTCACCTTCGGCGTCGGCAGCATCTCCCCGCTTGGCCGCCTACTCCGCATGGTCCCGCCGGCCTTCGCCACCAACACCACCTGGCTCCGCGTGATTGACCCAGCAGCCCGCATCTTGGTCCCCGGCGTCCGCACCGCAGGCTCCGCCAACGCCGGCCGCCGCGAGTACTACGGCGTGACCCGAGCCCGCACAACCACGGATGCCGCGGCGACCTGGCAAGACCGCGACCTGGGTTCCCTGGCTCCCCTCTGGCCGCCCGTCCTCTTCGGCTTCTCAAGTGCGCCGTCGCGCCCGCAGATAGTTGACGTGACGACGACCATCGTCGGCTGACGCCGAACGGTCCCTGAGCTTGTCGAAGGGCGCCTGCGGCACTCGCCCGCTAAACTCAACACGCCAGCCTCTGTAGCTCAATGGAAGAGCAGTTCCGTCCTAAGGAAACGGTTGGGGGTTCGAGTCCCTCCAGGGGCACCTTGCAGTGAGTCAGACCGCGCAAACGGAATGACTCACTTCATCAGGGATACTTATAACGAGCCCGCCCTGGTCGACTTGCTTTATTGGCGAATGGTCGCGGAGCTGCGGGGCGTTGACGATCCAAACTCCGTCTTCGAACTTCGGATCGTCCGAGTGAGCGATCTGACGGCCGACAACACCCGCCGAAATGCTGCTCGAACCGGCGCTTCGCTAATATTGCTCGTGTTGCCCGCTTGGGCTTTAGAGAGGACCGGAGTGGCCGAGTCGCTGCTATTAGCTCCCGTCGCGTCGGCCCTTGGGATTACCAAGGTCTACCCGTGGATAGCGCACAAAGTCGTGCTGCTGTTCCAGACGAGCGAGGTAGACGGTTAGGTGCGGCGGCTTCCGACGAGGTCACCTCGACCTGAGCTTGCGCTCCACCTCGCTGGTCGCCTACCAATGTCGGCTACTCCCCGTATTCTGATCTACTGCCCAAATTCCGGAAGGAGGCCCAAGTGACAACTACCGATGCAATCGATGACAGATATGCCTTGTCGTTTACCAGCGGCGGGCTCCTGGTGCGCGAGGCAGATCTGATTGCGTCGGAGTACCTCCAGCTCGGGGACTGGGCAATAGTGCGGCAGCGTGTGATCGAGCGGAATCTGTTGCAAGCCCGCACGACATCATCGACCGCCCGCTTGGCTCGCGAGACGATCCAACGGCTCCAGGTCTTCGAGGATGCTGAGTTGGAGCTTCTGGTGGCATCGAGCCTCACCGAACAGGGCAACCTGCTGTGGGCAGCTGCCTGCCGTCGCTACCACTTGATTGGCGATTTCGCGGAGGAGGTTGTCCGCGAGCGGTTCCTTCTGATGACGCCCTCCCTCGACCTCGCACACTTCGACCGATTCATCACGGGAAAGAGCTTGTGGCATCCAGAGCTCGAAGAGCTCAAACCCTCCACGCGCGCCAAGCTGCGGCAAAACGTATTCCGGATGCTGCACGAGGCTGGCCTGCAGAGCGAGCACGGCGCGATCGTCCCGGCGGTGCTCTCGGACCGTATTTACGAGGCGCTCGTCCGCCGCCGCCCAAGCGACGTCCGCTTCTTCCCGACGACGCTGGCGATCGAGGTTCTGTGATGACGACTCCGCGAAGCCTGGCGCACGACGAGAAGCACGTCTATGACGTGCTGCGGAGCGAGCGCTTTTTGAAGATGGAGGGGCTCTCGAAAGAGGTTCCCTTCTTCATCTACCACTTCCCGCCAGCCTGGGCGCTGGATGTCGAGCAGATGCGCGACCGCGTCCGAACGCGACTGCAAAGTGACGACGGACTCAGCGTGGTCGAGGTCAACCTTTACGACCTCGCCGTGCAGCTGCTTCAGGACCGTGGGGTGTGGGCCCGCGTTCTGCATCTGGAACCCGAGATGGACAAGGCAGAGTTCCGCGAGACGCTCCAGGGGATGCTCGACCCCCACGATCACCTCGCGCCGGCCATCCGCGCGCGACTCGAGGAAGAGCCGAGTGATGTGGTCTTCCTGACGGGCATCGGTGAGGTGTTCCCCTTTGTCCGCACGCACACCGTGCTCGAGAACCTTCAAAGCGTCGTCGTGGGGCGCCCCATGCTGACCTGGTTCCCCGGCACCTTCGAGTTCACACAGTCGGCCGGCCATCAGCTACGGGCCCTAAATCTCAGCGCTAGTGACAGCTACTACCGGGCCAAGGACATTCTGGAGCAGGAATCATGAGCGTGAGCACGATTAACGAGATCTTCGCGAAGCCGATCGGGCGCCCTATTGAAGGGGTCATCAAGGCCGATGACACGTCGCAGCTCGCCACCGAAGTTGAGGAGTACGTCCTCACCAACGAGGCCGCCAAAGGCCTTGAACAAGTGTTGGAGGCCTACACCAACTACACAAACTCGAACGGCGTCTGGATCTCCGGCTTCTTCGGCTCGGGTAAGTCGCACCTGTTGAAGATGCTTGCGCACCTCCTCGGTGATATCGACGGCCACGACTACCCGCGCGCGGAGGTATCCGAGCAGTTCCGCGTGAAGGCCGAGGGAGCCTTCCTCCCTGCGCTGATGGAGAAGGCTGACCGGATCGCTGCGAAGAGTCTGCTCTTCAACATCGATCAGAAGGCGACGTTGATCTCGAAGGATCAGAACGACGCCTTGCTCAAGGTGTTTGTGAAGATCTTCGATGAGTCGCGCGGCTACTACGGCAACCAGGGGCATATAGCGCGTTTCGAGCGTGACCTCGACTCGCGCGGGCAGTATGCCGATTTCATGGTCGCGTTCGAAAGGATCGCGGGTATCCCGTGGACGCAGGGCCGCGAGCAAGCTGCGCTGGAGGCCGCACACATCGACGAGGCATTCGCCGAGGTCAACGGGTCCGAGAGTCCCGGCATCATCCGTCAGTACAGCGCCACGTACTCCGTTTCGATCGAGGACTTCGCAGACGAGGTCGCTGCGTGGCTGGAAGCTCAGCCCAAGGATTTCCGTCTCAACTTCTTCGTCGACGAGGTTGGGCAGTTCATTGGCACCAACACGCAGCTGATGCTGAACCTGCAGACCATCGCCGAATCCCTCGCCACCAAGTGCAAGGGACGGGCATGGATCTTCGTGACCTCCCAGGAGGACATGGAGAAAGTCGGAGGCGACCGCACGAGGCAGCAAGCGAACGACTTTTCAAAGATCCAGGCTCGGTTCGCCAATCGGCTCAAGCTCACGAGCCAGGACGTCGAAGAAGTTATCCGCAAGCGGCTGCTCGACAAGACCGACACGGCGAAACGGGAGGTCGGTGCGATCTACGCCGCCGAACACGCCAACTTCAAGACGCTTTTCGACTTCGTAGAAGGCCGGCATTACCCGAGTTACCGAGACGAATCGCACTTCATCGGAACCTACCCTTTCGTGACGTACCAGTTCCCGCTCTTCCAGTCCGCGATCGAGGGCATCAGCGACCACGACATTTTCGAGGGGCGCAATAGCTCCGTGGGGGAGCGGTCGATGCTGGGAGTAGTCCAGCAGGTCGCCACCGATCTGGCGGATAAGCCGCTCGGCACGCTCGCCTCGTTCGACCGGATGTTCGAAGGCATCCGCGCCTCGTTGAAGTCGGCAAACCAGCGTGCGATCAATGACGCCGAGCGCAGCCAATCCTTGCCACCGCTCGCCGTCCGTCTTCTCAAAGCCCTCTTCCTCGTGAAATACGTCGACACCTTCAAGGCCACCTCGCGCAACCTCACGGTGCTGGTCTATGACCGGTTCGGTACCGATCTTTCGCAACTCGCGCGGGACGTCAACGAGGCCCTCGCCGCACTTGAGGCGCAGACATACATTCAGCGCAACGGCGACCTCTACGACTACCTGACGAACGAAGAGCAGAAGATCGAGCAGGAGATCAAGGATGTTGATATCGACAACTCCGAGGTTTCAGGCAAGCTCAACAAGCTCCTTTCCGAATCCGTCGTCAAGCTCACGAAGACCACCTACAAAAACGGGCAGCACTTCCCGTTCGGCTACAAGCTCGACGGCACGCCGTATGGCAAGCAGTACGAGCTTGCGCTCCATTTCACCAGCCCGGAAACCGAATTCAGCCTCGAGCAGATCAAGGCCCACAGCGCAGGACTCGACGAGCTTCGCGTCGTGCTTCCGCCCGAGGCCGATCGGATACTCGGAGACCTCCGTCTGCTGTTGAAGACCGAGAAGTACGTCAAGCGCGCCCAAGGCTCAAGCCGTACAGCGATCGAGCAGACGATCCTGCAAGCCAAGGGAACGCAGAACGCCGAGCGGGAGAAGGAAGTCGTCGAGCGGCTCCGCACAGCGGTCGGAAACTCGACGCTCATCTACAACGCGGGCGTGCTCGACGTGACGTCCGCGGATGCCGCTGGTCGGATCAGCGACGGATTCCAGCGGGTGATCGGAGCGACCTACACAAACCTAGGGCTACTCGGCGGTAAGTCTTTCGCGGAGCAGAGCCTCGCTGGCCTCGTTAACTCGAGCGAGGGCGCCCTCTTCGAAGAGACCGCGAGCATTCTGGAGGTGCCCGGTAGTGATCTCCTCGGTCACCTGGCGCTGCGTGGCAAGCGCCACGAGATGGTCACGCTGAAGCAGCTCATCGAGCGCTATACCGCCAAGCCCTTCGGCTGGGACCAGTGGTCGGTCGCGGCGGTGGTCGCTTACCTGGCCGGCCAGTCCAAGATCGAGCTGCAGCTCAACGGCAAGGTGCTTGCTCGCACTGAGATCGCCAACGCACTCCGAAACACGCAGAGCTACGCCAATATCGTGATCGCGCCGCAGCGCATTTTCGACCAGAAGACGATCACCGGGTTCCGCAAGTTCGTCGTTGAGTTCACCGACGACGGATCGATCACGAAAGACCCGCTGGAACTGGCTCGTGTCGGCAAGGAGCACCTCGACGCGAAGCTTGCGGAACTGAAGGCTCTGCGGTCGGGATCGAACTATACCTTCATCGATCTGCTCGATGGACCGATTCAGGTTCTCGCCGATCTTTGTGATCACAAGAACGACTGGTACATCACGGAGTTCGACGGCGCCGACGGCCTTCTCGATGCCAAGGACAATGTGATTGATCCGATCAAGGCGTTCTTGCATGGAGCCCAACGGACGATTTACGACAACGCCCGTGCGTTCATGCAGGCGAATCAGGCCAACATCGCCTACCTAACCGCAGGCGCCGCAGATCAGGTCTCCTTTGCACTCGAAGACCTCGAGATCTTCCGTGGCAACAAGACCACCCAACTCGGCTTAGCGGTCAAGGAAATCCAGGCTCAGATCGCGGGCGTCATCGCCGCGCAGAGGACTGCGGCAGTGGACGACATCAACGCCAGGTGGGATCTAGTCCCGGCCAGCAAGGCGTATGGCGACGCGACCAAGTCAGCGCAACAGTCCGTCTCACAGAGAGCCAAAGCTGTGCTGGACCGAGTGCAGCACGAGACCCAGATTCCCGAAATCCGAAATCTTGCCTCCCAGTTCGCAGACACGGTTTACCCCTCGATCCTCGACGAGTTGGCGGAGGCAAAGGTCGTCCCCGCTCCCGAAAAGACTTCGAGCGGAGAGTCTGACCCGGCCCCGGTGCCCGCGGCGGCACCGGCAAGGCAGAGCGTCTCCATCAAGCGTCTGCACCTCCCAGGTGCCGGAGAAGTACTCGAAACAGAAGCTGATGTCGACGCCTATCTCTACAAACTCCGTGCGACATTGCTCGCGACCATCGACGACAACAAGCGCATCACGCTCTGACCGAAGAAGATCACATGGACACGAAACCGCTGGAGCGCTTCGCTACTCAATCCCGCCGAGAACTTCTCTCCGCGGTGGAGGCCCAAGCGACCGCCGTGCTGGGAAACGGGTCGGTCGCGCGAACCGAACGGGCAGAGACCGTCACGCGCCTCGAGGATGAGATCGCCGCCTACGGCCGCGCCCACGTCATCGACAAGGTCGCCTACACCTGGTTCAACCGCATCATCGCGCTCCGCTTCATGGACGCCAAGGGCTACACCGATGCGGGTGTCGTCTCGCCCGCGCAAGGCCAACCCCACGGGCAACCAGAGATCCTTGCCGATGCCAAGCGGGGCGACCTGAACCCTGACGTCGTAAGGAACCGCCACGTCGCCGAGGCGATCATCGGACTACTCGACGGTACTCGACGAAGCACGGACGCCGAGGGCGAGGCGTACTCGTTGCTTCTGACGGAGTACTGCCGCTTCTGGCACCAGTCGATGCCGTTCATGTTCGAGCGGGAAGGCGACTACACCGAACTCCTTGTACCGACGGGTCTCCTCGCGGACGGATCGATCCTCTCGCGAGCTCGCGAGGTGCTTACCGAAGACGTTTGTGATGACGTCGAGGTGATCGGCTGGCTTTACCAGTTCTATATCTCGGAACGTAAGCAGGACATATTCGACAGTAAGGCGAAGCGTGGTGCGGAGGAGATCCCTGCGGCAACTCAGATCTTCACACCTGACTGGATCGTCCGCTATCTCGTCGAGAACTCCGTGGGGCGGCTGTGGATGCTCAACCGGCCCACCTCGCGCCTGGTTGACCAAATGGAGTACTACATCACGCCCGTCGATGACGAGCCGGAGTTCCTCAAGATAAACACTCCCGAAGAGCTCACGGTGATCGACCCTGCTTGCGGGTCGGGCCACATGCTGACATATGCCTTCGACCTGCTCTATGCAATTTATGAGGAAGAGGGGTATTCGCCACCGGATATTCCGGGCCTGATTCTCGCTTGCAACCTTCACGGCACCGAAATTGACCCCCGAGCGGGCGCACTTGCTGCATTTGCGCTCACGATGAAGGCTCGCGGACGCCACCGCGCATTCCTCCAGCAAAAGATCATGCCGATGGTGTGTGTAATCGGGCCCGTGTCGTTTGATCAAGAGGAACTCGACCTTCTCGGAGTTTGGACTGGGGACCATGTCACCGAAGAGGAGTTTTGGAATCAGTTTGCCCAGGCCGACACATTGGGCTCCCTTCTGCAGCCCGATGCGATTTTGGCTGGTCGGCTCTCACATTCCCTGGACGCGCATCGCGCAGGAGTTGACCTATTTCAAGGGGACCTGCTGCGACGGGCAAGTCAAGTCATCGCTCAAGCCGGCTATCTGACTCGGGAGTATGCAGTTCTGGTCGCGAACCCTCCATACATGGGTAGCGGGAACATGGATGACACGTTAAGTCGGTTCGCTTCTAGAAACTACAAGACCAGTAAGCACGACCTGTTCGCGATGTTCATCGAGCGAGGATTCGAGTTGGTTGCGCCGCGAGGATTCGTAGCAATGGTCACCATGGAGGCATGGATGACTGGAGCGCTCTATTCCAAGTTTCGAGATCAAGTGATCTTTCGGCAGGATTTGCGAACGATGGTCCATATGCCCTATCTCGGCAAAGGGCGCACCGCCATGGGGATCAACTTCGGCATCACTGCCATGACGATGCGCCGAGAATCTGACTGCCGCGCAAAGGCGATGTTCCAGTGCATCAGGTATTTCGAACTCGATGGCGAGGGCGTCCCAGTAGTGTTCCCAGTTCAGAACGACCGGTCCGCTGTGGTGCGATTGGACGCCTTCACATCAATCCCGGGCAAGCCCCTGATCTACGCGGCGTCGCCTGAGGATCTGTCTGCCCTAGCCAGCCATCCCAAAGTAGAAGATCTCCTTGACACTCGCGAAGGGCTAACCACCGGAGACAACGAGAGGTTTTTGCGGCGGTGGTATGAGGTGTCGGTTACGAATGTTGCTGTGCCGGAAGAAGTCACTCTTCGTGCAGCTGAGTTGCATAGTCGGCGCTGGTACATGTACGTGAAGGGCGGGGAGTTTCGGCGTTGGTACGGGAACTTCGAGTACGTCGTTGATTGGGAGTCCAATGGGCAACGAGTGAAGTCCAATATTGATGAAGCAACTGGCCGAGTGCGGTCACACAACTACAACGGGGACTACGGTTTCCGAGCGGGGCTGACTTGGTCTGGTATGTCCAGCAGTAGCTTTTCCGCCAGGTTCGTGCCGCCTGGATATATGTTCGACACGAAGGGGCCGATGGGCTTCGCTGCGTCGGAAACGGAGCTTCTCGCGACGCTCGCAGTCTTGAATAGCGGCGCCACAGATCGCTACCTGAGCATGCTCGCGCCAAACCTCGACTTCAAGCTCGGCCACGTGCTCAATCTCCCAGTTCCGGAGTCCATTGATTCCCGAGAGATTCTGGCCGGGCTTTCGCGGGAGGCGATCGGTCTGGCGAAGACACTCTGGGATAACTCTGAGCTGTCCCTCGAGTTCATGAGAGACCCATCAGTCGGATCGCCGTCGCGCGTCGAAGAGCAGATCCTGCTGGCGAATCGTGCCTGGCAGGGCACTTCCGAACGGTTGGCGGCCATCCGGCGAAAGATCGACATACTGCTTGGTGAGGATGACGCCTCAGGCGAAGCTGGTGATGGCGCGCAGCGACACGGGGTCGCCGTTCCATCGCTGGCCGACCGAGTCGAGAGTCTCATCTCCTATTCTGTTGGATGCATGTTTGGGCGTTACAGTCTCGACGTAGGGGGCCTCGTCCTCGGCCGTGAAGGCTCGACGTTCGACGACTACCTGTCGACGGTTCCCTCACCCACGTTTAGACCTGACGTTGACAACGTGATCCCGTTTGTGGACGACGGATGGTTCGAGGACGACATCGTGGATCGATTTCGTCAGTTCGTTCGCGATGCATTCGGTGCCGCGAACTTCGAAGAGAACATCAGTTTCGTCGAGAGGACCCTTGGCGTCACGACGATCCGTGACTACTTCACTAGTAAGTCTGGCAGATCCAGGTTTTACGAAGACCACGTGCAGCGTTACAGCAAACGCCCCATCTATTGGATGTTCTCCTCGCCGGATGGCTCGTTCAACGCATTGGTGTACATGCAGCGCTTCAATTCCTCGACGGTCTCGACGGTTCTCAACGAGTACCTGCGGGAATACCGAGTGAAGTTGGAGGTTGCGCTGGCGAACGCCGAGGAGGCAGCGGCGGGTGAGATCTCGTCGAAGAACGCCAAGGAAGCCGACCGGTTACGGAAAGTGCTTGCTGAGCTTCGGGACTATGAGCACGACGTGCTGTATCCCTTGGCAAGACGTCAAGTGTCGATCGATCTTGATGATGGGGTGCTAGTCAACTACCTCAGGATGGGACGTGCGCTCAGGGATTCCGGTCTTGAAAAGGAGCGGGCCAAGGTCGAGAGGTGGACATGGCCGATCAATCCGCTGGAGGCGTCGGCGTGAGCAACGCAATCTCGCTCCCGGCCCATCTGTCGGCCCGATTCGAGTCGCAGCGCATCGTTGTTTGGCATGACCCGGATGAAAGCTATGCGGACGACGTTGACGGCTACGCAGAGGCCGGTGTTGTGGTGCTACGAGTCGAGAACGATGAATTTGCGATAAAGCATCGGATCCTGCGAGCGGAAGCGGATTCCAAGTTTCTGATCTTCCGCCCGGGTGTCGTACCGGAAGGTGCGGGCAACTGGCTTCTTGACGTCGAACTCGCGTATGGCCCGGTTTTCACTGCGGACCGAAGTTCGTTGATACGAGCTGATCTAGGGATTGTGGCACCGGGCGCGGATGAGCTGATCGAGAATCACAAGTCATTCTTCGGCGACGCCAGGCTAGTGGCTCGGCTTAGGGTACTGCTCGGTGAGGACGACGATCTCACAGTCGTGCAGGCGAAGATGAGCGCCGTTGCCCTTGGCCAGAAAGAGCACAGTTTCTCGGAGCTGACGCGTACGTTGCTGGTCGAGGACGCTCACGGCAGTACGTCGGGGATCAACGCGCTGACAAAGCAGGGGCTGGTGGACTTCCACTGGCGCGGAGCCTCCCAGATCTATGGCTACACGTCTCAGTCTCCGACCGTCGCCGGCTTCGCGCTGTGGATGTTTCAGCAAGCGAGCAATGGTTTCGACGTCGCGACGTCGAGCGCTGCCCGCAACCTCGCTATCGACTTCCGTAGCTTCCGTGACTCGAAGCGGAGCGAGGGGGCCATGAAGCTCCTTGCCCGCAAGGCGGAGCACAACGTCGGCTATAAAGACCACGTTGCGGAGATCCCGTGGGGGGTACTCCGTGATGTGGATGTGTTTGAGGAAGCAGAGCGCGAAGTGGTGCGCCGGCTTGTTGACGGCATCGCCACCCAGTCAATGCCCCGACGAGACGTTGAAGAAACGATTGCTGCTCGTCGTCGCGAGAGTTTCTGGTTTGACGACTACGCGACGATCTACGAGGGCCTGAGGGCAGCTGCTGAACTGATTCCCGCGATTCGTTCCGCTTCGCTCGAAGTGACGAGCTTCGATGACGGCATACAGCGGTACCGCGACACCTTGTTCCGCATCGACCAGCTCTACCGACAGTTCACGTACGCCTCCCAGACTGCAGAGTTCAAGCAGCCCCTTGAGGCTCTCAGCGACCAAGTCGAGAACGCCTACATCACTGACTTCCTCGCGAAACTCGGTGTCAGTTGGCAACAACAGGTCGACGGAGTGGATCGTTGGCGCACGCTCGCGGTGCCTTTGCAGACCTCCTTCTACGAGCACTACGTGGCGAACCTGGTGAAGGGCGGCAACAAGAAGGCCGTCGTCGTCATTTCGGATGCGATGCGCTACGAGGTCGCCGAGGAGTTGACGTCCAGGATCCGCGGCGAGAACAAGTACGAGGCGAACATCGAGGCGATGCTCGGCGTGCTGCCGAGTTACACCCAGCTGGGCATGGCAGCTCTTCTTCCTCACCAGACTCTTGGGCACTCTGAGGGCGGCGACCCCGTACTTGTGGACGGCCAACCCTCCAATGGAACGGTGAACCGCTCGAAGATTCTGGGGGGCGTCGGTGGGACCGCAATCCAAGCCAAAGACTTCGTGAAAATGAAGCCCGCCGAGCGCCGTGACCTCTACGCATCGCATCAGGTGTTGTACGTCTATCACGACACGATCGATGCGACCGGCGACAAGGCGGTGTCGGAGCACCGGACGTTCAAGGCTGCAGCTGACGCCATTGAAGAACTCATTGACATCGTCAAGAAGCTCGCCAGCGCGAATGCCACGAATATCTTCGTTACCGCCGATCACGGCTTCCTCTACCAAGAGTCGAAACTTGCGCCTCAGTTCAACCTGACGGTGAAGCCGCAGGGCGACAAGATCGTGGTCGAGAACCGACGCTATGTGCTCGGTCGGGGGTTGAAGGAGGACGCCGCATTCAGGCACTTCCTCCCTACTCAGCTCGGGTTGTCGAGCGACCTGGAGGTGCAGGTCCCCAACTCCATTCAGCGAATCGTCAAGCCGGGCGCTGGCTTTCAGTTTGTCCATGGCGGCGCTTCGCTCCAAGAGATCGTGGTGCCAGTCATCTCGATCAACAAAGGACGCGCCGATACCGTCGAACCGGTCAACGTGGAGATTCACCCGGAGTCAGACAAGATCACGACGGGCCAGGTCGTGGTGAAGCTGTATCAATCGACGAGGGTCGAGCCGCACCGTCCGGCCCGTCGTCTCCGGGCAGCGTTGTACTTCGGCGATCTACCGATCTCGAACGAGCAGGAGCTTCGGTTCGATTCAGAGAGCAGCGAAGGGCGTGACCGGTTCCAGAGCGTGCGGTTGTTGCTGAGCAAAGACGCTGAAGCGGCGAACAACCAGAACGTGGAGTTCCGGCTTTTGGAGCCAATCGAGGGAACCGACCAATGGAAGAAATACAAGAGCGCGCCGTACACGGTTAAGCGCTCCTTCAGCACGGACTTTGACTTCTAAGGGGCATGATGAGTGAGCAGATCGACCTTACGCAGGCGCCCATCGATGTGCCCACCGTCGCGGGCAGCGCGGGAACGGCCGGCGAGCAAACTGCGCTTGATCGCAAGATCAACGAGCACTTCGCGGGCGCCGTTGTGCGCAAGGACCTAGTGAAGGCCGTGAAGGGCAACGCGATAGTTCCCTCTTACGTGCTCGAATATCTGCTCGGCCAATACGCTGCGACTGACGACGAAGCGACCATACAGGCGGGCATCGAGACGGTTCGCACGATCCTGGCCGAGCACTATGTGCACCGCAACGAGTCCGAACTGGTCAAGTCGAAGATCAAGGAACGCGGTCGCTACCGGATCATCGATAAGGTCAGCGTCACGCTGAACGAGAAGGACGACGTCTACCAGGCCACGTTCGCGAACCTGGGCATCAGTGGCGTTGTCGTCGACTCGGCGACCGTCAACGCGCACCAGAAGCTCCTTGTGGGCGGGGTGTGGTGCCTCTGCGATATCGAGTACTTCCACGCCGAGGACGCACGAGTCTCGCCTTGGATCCTCGGATCGCTGAAGCCAATCCAGATGTCCAGCTTCGATTACGACGGTTACCTCGACGCACGTGGAAAGTTCACGACCGACGAATGGATCGACCTCCTCATTCAGTCCATTGGATTCGATCCCGAGAAGTTTGGACGACGTGGCAAAATGCTGCAGCTCGTCCGGCTGATCCCGTTCGTTGAGCGCAACTACAACCTTGTTGAGCTCGGTCCTAAGGGAACCGGCAAGTCGCACATTTACTCGGAGTTCTCCCCGCACGGCATGCTCATCTCGGGCGGTGAAGTTACCGTGCCGAAGCTGTTCGTGAACAACTCGAACGGCCGCATCGGCCTCGTGGGGTACTGGGACGTCGTGGCGTTTGACGAATTTGCAGGCAAGAAGAAGCGCACCGACAAAGCGCTCGTCGACATCATGAAGAACTACATGGCGAACAAGTCGTTCTCGCGCGGCGTCGAGACGTTGGGTGCCGAGGCGTCGATGGTCTTCGTCGGCAACACTTCCCACACCGTTCCCTACATGCTCAAGAACTCCGACCTATTCGACGAATTGCCCGAGAGCTATCACGACCCCGCCTACCTCGACCGGCTGCACTTCTACATTCCTGGCTGGGAAGTCGACACGATCCGTAGCGAGATGTTCTCGAACGGGTACGGGTTTGTCGTCGACTACATCGCCGAGGTGCTGAAGTCGATGCGCAACCTCGACTACTCCGACCGGTACCAGCAGTACTTCACCCTCGGCTCGGACATCTCGACCCGTGACCGCGACGGCATCCACAAGACCTTCTCGGGACTCATGAAGCTGCTCTTCCCACATGAGGAGGCAACGCGTGAGGAGGTCGAGGAAATCCTGCGGTTGGCCATCGAGGGCCGCAAACGGGTGAAGGACCAGATCCTCCGAATCGACACCACGATGTCGGCGGTCAAGTTCGGCTACGACGAAATTGGTGGTGGGTGGTCGGCCGTCACCACCCTGGAAGAAGACGAATACCCAACGCACTATTACCAAGGCCGCGTGGTAGCTCCCGAATCAGCGAGCTCGCCTCGGGTCGACGTCGCGGTCACCCGCACCCTGGCGCACGCAGGCGGATCAATGGGTGCGCCCACACCGAAGGAGCTCTTCCATGGGCAGCGCGACTTCGTCGAGAACCAACGCGGCGTCTCCTTCGAGACGCTTCTTCTGCCATATCTGCAAGGCGCGACGGAGCTCGAGCTGCACGACCCCTACATTCGCTTGGGACACCAGGGACGCAATCTCGTCGAACTGCTAGCCCTCATAGCCGGGGCAAAGGACCCGGCTGACGAGATCACCTTCAATCTATTCACCCTGCTCGACGACGATCCCGAGTATCAAGATAAGCAGCTGCGGATGCTCAACGACATCGTGCAGGGCGCTCAGCAGCAGGGCATCAAGGTGAACGTCTCGAAAGATCCCGGCGGCCACGACCGATGGATCAGGACGAACACGGGGTGGCGCATCAACCTTGGACGCGGTCTCGACATCTTCCAGAAGTCCGACGGAGGTTGGTTCGACTTCGGCACCAGCCGTCAAGAGTTCAGGCAGGTTCGCGCGTTTGGTGTCACGTACGTCCAGGAGCGCGAATCCGATTAAGAAGGAATTGGGTTCAGGCCCTCAACTTGCCGTACTCCGCTCACGGACTGGCTTTGACGCCATCGACACGCCGTGAGTAAAAATATGCGCGCCAGATACTGCGTCACGTGTAGTCTGGCTCTGTGAATGCAGAAGATGATGCCATCGCGAGCCTCCATGACTCCGGCCTACTCGACGTCCTCACCTGGGCGGCGCCTGCAGCGTTCGGAGCGACTAATCAGATCTACGACGAGGACCAGGGTCACGACCAGGGCGTGGTTGGGTATCTCAACTTCAAGCATCTGAAGGACCTCATCGATCGGGCGACCTCAAACGGTCGGTTCGTGCTGGGCGAGGACGTTGACGGCACCGGTGACGATTTTCTCAAGCGAGGCGTTACACCTGAGGTATTCCGCTCGATGCCAAGCCTGGCTGCGGACGCGATCGTGCGCAGCGACTACAAGCAGTCTCCGGGATGGGCGATCGAGGGCTTTCGCGTGCTTCTGCAGTCCTACCCATTCGGGAAGATCGACGACATCAAGTGGGTGCAGCGAAGCGACGCGAAGCGTCGAGTCGCTTCTCAGCAGTTCATCCGTGAGAACACCTTGTTCGACGACGAGGAATTCGGGCTCGAATCGATTCAGGGCATCCCCGATGATGACGACTTCGTGGGCGTGACGCTGGTAGTGGCGCATGCCTTCGACCCGTCGACGAAGCAGTTCGAGCTGTTTGTTGGGCAGAGCAAGAATCCCGAGTACCCGGAGGACGCCTGCTGGCACTGGAAGAAACTGCTCCTGTCGGACGGGACGCCGCTAAGCGGCATCGGGCTGTCAATTCCGCCAGCGATGCCTGGAGACGGTGCTTCGACGAATGTCGAGGACCTGCCGGTGCGCATCAAGAAGCCTGGCGCGGACGAGGGGTCAGGCGCCGCGAATGCCTGAACTGCGTCGGCCGTCCCAGACCCTTGCCGCCGCAGCCTCGTTCTTCAACGGTGAACGCCTCACCATGGCACGGCAACTCGCCGGGCTTAAGAAGTCGCACCTCGCATCACTGATTGAGATGTCGCCGGCGTCTGTGACTGCTTGGGAGAGCGGCGTCAAACAGCCCAACCGTGCGACGGTGGCCAAGCTCGCGCTCGCTCTGCGCGTCGAGCCACAGTTCTTCGGGGGTGGAGCTCCACCAAGGGTCAACAAGCCGCACTTTCGGTCGCTCCGTTCGACTCCTCAGATCGCTCAGGACGAGGCGGAGGCATACGGTCGATTCGTTGCTGAGGTTGCAGGCATGCTCGAGAACGCGGTTGAGTTCCCGGAGCCACTGCTCCCCGACCTGCCTGTTGACCCTGATGAGCGTTCGATGACACCGGAAGAAGCTGCGCGCGGGGCGCGGGGCTTCTTCGGGGTGGCCCCAGGGCCAGTGCAGCACGTTCTGCGCCTCGTGGAACGCAGCGGCGTCGTGGTCGTCTTCAGCAAGCTCGGTGTGGCCGCGATCGACGCCTACTCTCTGCACTCCGCGACACGCCCAATCATCGTGCTGAATCCGGCAAAGGACGACTACTACCGGCAACGCTTCGACGTTGCGCACGAACTCGGCCACCTGATCATGCATCATGACGCAGAGCCCGGGGGCAAGGTTGCCGAGGAGCAGGCCAACCGGTTCGCGTCGGAGTTTCTGATGCCGGCTGACGAGATCGCGCCGTTCCTTCCAGTGTCGACGGCGGGCAAGGCGTGGGCGCAGCTGGCTGAGCTCAAGGAGTACTGGGGTGCGAGCCTTGCGGCTCTTCTCTACCGGGCCCGCGCGCTCGGGGTCATGAGTGATGTCTCCTACCGAAACGCCGTCATCCGGATGTCGCAGAATGGCTGGCGCCGGGCGGAGCCTGGTCGGATCTCGTCGCTCGAGATGCCATCGATGCTGCCTCGCGCACGTGAGGTCCTTCGCGAGGCAGGCGTGGACGAGGCGTCGTTCTTGTCGGGATCCGGACTGCCAGTGGCGCTGTATGAGATCGCGGCGTCGCGTGTTCCTACGTCAGCGACAAGAACACAGGAAGAGAGCAGTGCATGACGCAGATCGTTGAGGTGCTTAGCGGTTACACGAAGAGCGTGTGGCAGGGACTCGGCGGCGCGGACACCACTGACCTGGACGCAATCGCCGCGCAAGATGTCGCGTCGCGAGCGCTTCGTGAAGAGCTCTCGTTGATCACGAACGCCGAGAACCTTGTAGTGCTCGCCGGTCTTGGCACCTCGCTCGGCATCACCAACCCGATTACCACTAACAAGGCTCCGAAGATGTCGGACTTGTGGGAAGCGGTTGAGAAGCTGGCCTCATTCTCAGCGGTCGAAAGCGTGCTCAGCGCCGAGCTCGTCAAGGAGCAGAACCTAGAACATGTTCTTTCTGACGCGCAGGCGCGCTTGGCGCTGAGCCCGAAGGACAGCGATCTTGAGACCTTTGTCCATGAAGCGGAAGACGTTGTCTGGCGGAGCTGCAGCTTCGTGGACGAACACTCTGACGTTGAAAGCCACGAGCTATTTTTGCGAAAGGTGGCGCGTCGATCGACCCGCCTGCAGCGAACCCAACTATTCACGACGAACTATGACCTGGCGTTCGAGGTTGCGGCTCGCCGCGCGCGGTTTAACGTCATAGACGGCTTTGGGTACGGCGGCCAGGAATTTGACGGCGCATCGTTCGATCTCGACTACGTGAGACGCCGACCGCATGAGCCTCTTGCGCTCGAGCCCAGCGTATTTCACCTGCTCAAGCTGCACGGATCGGTGGACTGGGATGTTGCGGGCGGCGGTATTCGGAAAATCCCGGGCTTTACGAAGCCCGCGAACCCGGTGCTCATCTACCCATCGTCGGCGAAGTATCAGTTGTCGTACCAGCAGCCCTATCTGGAGTTCATGTCTCGCTTCCAGATCGCGCTTCGCCAACCCGATGTCGGTTTGATCGTTGTCGGCTTTGGCTTCAACGACGACCACCTGGTGGCGCCCATCGAAGCCGCTCTGCGCAGCAATATCGGTCTCCGGGCTGTGGTCGTAACACCAGGAGCGCGCGACAGTAAGCGCTCCAAAACGCTCGCCTGGATCGAGGCGCTGATTGAACGAGGAGACCGACGCCTCACCCTCCTCAGCGGAACATACGACGACCTCGTCAAACTCCTCCCGGACATCCCGGCTCGCGACGAACGGGACGCGCACGCGGACCGGGTGTCGCCGAATGCTGGCACGCGGTGATGATGGAGCTTCATCCATTTAGCCCAGAGCGTCGGATCGGGCACGTTTACCAAGTTGAGGGCTCGTTCGCGGATGTCGCGCTCATCGCAGCGAACAAGCTGCCGCGATCCCACTTTGGCGAGTATCTCGGACGCGGCGAGGTCGGCGAGTTTGTCGTCATTGATGTCGGGGGAGTGGCCACATTCGGGCGGGTACTGCGGGTAGGCACTGTCCTGGGGCGCGCGGATGACATTTCGGATCAAGGGGACAAGAGGATTCCGATCGAGGGACGAGTGCAACTACTCTCGACGCTTGAGATGAGCGGGGCCACCACACGAGGCATCGCGAAGTATCCGAAAGTCGGCGACGTCGTCTATGCAGCAAGTTCGGAAGCCATCCTTGCTGTCATTGGAGCCGCATCCAGTTCGGGAGCGGCAACGCTGCTACTCGGGCGGCTGTCCGTGGACGAGTCCGTCCCGGTTGCCGTCCCGCTATCGCGACTGTTTGGAAGGCATTTGGCGGTGGTCGGCGCGACGGGCTCGGGCAAAAGCTGGACTGTAGGTCACCTCGCGGAGAGCGTCGCCGCCCTGCGGGGGAAGATGATTCTCATCGACGCCACCGGCGAGTTCCGCACGCTCGCAGACAGAGCTACTCACCTCGCGTTTAGTTCGACCGCCGGCGAACCGACAGGAACGGTCGTCGTCGGGATCCCACATTTCATGATGCGCGAGTCGGATCGGAACGCGTTCCTCAATCCGTCGTCGGGATCCCAACTTCCGAAGCTTCGCGAGGCCGTGCGAACCCTCAAGCTTGCACACGCGGTGAAAACGGACCCCTCCCCTACTTCAGCGCATCAATCGATTGTCCAGGCCTCCGGGCACGTCGTAAAGGCGGGCAATCCGATTGCCGTATTTCAGGCCGCCAACTTGAAGTACATCGGCAGCGTAGAAGGTGTCAACTCACCGTTCGACATTCGAAAGCTCGCCGGACAGGTGCAGAACGAGTGCATTTATCCCACGGGGTTCAACGGTGCCTCGACGCAGTTCGGGGGCGTCAACAACAACGAGCTTGGCTACGTATCATCCTTAATCAGTCGAATCGGCGACTTGCTCCAAACGCCTGAAATTATGGACGTGATCGATCCTCCGGCGGGTGTCAGCAACGTAATCAACGAGATCGATAAGTGGCTTCATGACAAAGATCAGCACGTGCTGCGCATCTCGCTGAAGAATCTAACGTTCGCGAATCACTTACGTGAGATCGTCGTCAACATCCTCGGGCAGACGTTGCTTTCGTGGGCAAGGGACGGCACCTACGCCGCGGCTCCAGTTGTCGTCGCCATCGACGAAGCCCACCAATTCTTCGATGTCACCGTTGGAGACGAGTTCGCCAATACTCATTTGAATGCCTTCGACGCCATTGCAAAGGAAGGGCGTAAGTATGGCCTTACGGTGTGTGTCGCAACTCAGCGCCCCGGCGACCTGCCTGCGGGCGTCCTCAGCCAAGTTGGCATGACGATCGTTCATCGCCTTGCGGACGGTCGTGATCGCCAACGAGTAGAGCAAGCCGCCGCCGAACTGGACCACTCGGCTACCAAGCTGCTGCCGGGGCTGTTGCCGGGAGAAGCGATACTGATGGGCGTCGATTTCCCGGTGCCCGTGAGTGTGCGAATCCAGAAGCCGGTGGCGCCGCCGGCCTCGGACGGACCGAGTTACGACAGCTGGTGTGATCCAGGCTGATTTTCGCTAAGCGGGTGCGGACTGCTCTGATCCCACGAAGCGAACACGGCGCATTAGAGGGCGAAGCCTAATGTGTCGACAACAGCAGAAAATGCCGACTCGAGAAGTCCGGATGGAGTTCTCCGGCCGCCCCTGGAGAAGTTGTCACCGGCCCCCACTACCGTGAGCACTACCTCCAGAAAGTAGTCTCATGTTCCTGCTCGGCCCGACTGTCGTGTACTCCGCCAGCGACCTCACCGCAGCGGCGACCTGCGAATGGGCGACGATGCATCGGCTCGACGCCAAGCTCGGGCGGTTCGAGCTGCCGAAGCCCGAGGACGACGACATGCTCGCGCGCACCGCAAAGCTCGGTGACGCGCACGAGCTGCGGGTGCTCGCCGACCTGAAGGCCACGCGAGACGTGGTGGAGATCGCTCGGCCGGTGAACCCGACGCAGGTCGAGGAGGTTGCGGCGCAGACATCCGTCGCCTTCGAAAGCGGGGCGGATGTCGTCTACCAGGCCGCGTTCTTCGACGGACGTTTTCTCGGCTACGCCGACTTCATCCTGCGATCGGATGACGGCAGCTACGAGGTCTACGACACCAAGCTCGCGCGGCACGCGAAGATCACCGCGCTGTTGCAGCTCGCGGCGTACAGCGAGCAAGTGCAGCGCCTCGGCATCCGCACCGGCGAGCGGGTGCACCTGTGGCTGGGCGACATGCAGGTGAGTTCGCATCGGCTTCAAGACATCCTTCCCGTCTATCGCAACCGGCGGGCGCGGCTCGAGCGCATCATCGACGAACGGCTCGCCGACACCGCGCCCACCGCGTGGGGCGACGAGCGCTACGCGGCCTGCGGGCGCTGCGACTACTGCACCGAGCAGGTCGAGCTGCACCGCGACGTGCTGCTCGTCGCCGGCCTGCGGCTCACCCAGCGGGACCGGTTGCGGGCCGCCGGCATCCGCACGATCGAGCAGCTGGCCGAGGCGCCTGACAGCGTCGACGGCATATCGAACGCGACGCTGCGGGGGTTGCGGGAGCAGGCGCGCATCCAGCTCTCACCGGTCTCCGAGGCCGCCCCGCTCGCCTGGGAGATCGCGGACGCCAGCGTGCTCGCTGCCCTGCCTACCCCCGACGCGGGCGACATCTTCTTCGACTTCGAGGGGGATCCGCTCTACCAGGAGGGCGACACCTGGGGGCTCGACTACCTGTTCGGGCTGGTCGAGAACGACGGCACGTTCCGGCCGTTCTGGGCGCACGACCTGGCGGAAGAGAAACGGGCCCTGGTCGAGTTTCTCGAGTATGTCGTCGAGCGGCGGGCGCAGCATCCCGCGATGCACATCTACCACTACGCGTCGTACGAGCGCACCCACCTGCTCACCCTCGCCGCCCGGCACGGGGTCGGCGGCGAGATCGTCGACTCGCTGCTGCGCGACCATGTGCTGGTCGACCTGTACCCGATCGTGCGGCGCGGGCTCCGCATCGGCAGTCACAGCTACTCGCTCAAGAAGCTCGAGCCGCTCTACATGCTCGACGCGCGCGAAGGCGTCGCCGCCGCCGCCGACTCGATCACCGAATACGTGCGGGCACGCGAACTGCAGGCTGCGGGGGAGACGGATGCTGCCGCGCAGGTCATCGCGGACATCGCCCGCTACAACACCTACGACTGCCTCTCCACGCTCCGGTTGCGCGACTGGCTGCTCGCCCGTGCCGCCGAGCAGTCGGTGCCGCTCGCCGAGTTCGACGAACTGCGTCCGCCGCACCAGGAGGCTGAACCCGACCCGCTGTACGGCCAGCTGATGGCGCTGATCGAGGACACCACCGTCGCGGTTCGCGACCCGACGCAAACCGGCATCGCGCTGGCCGCCGCCGCGCTCGACTACCACCGCCGCGAGAACAACAGCTTCTGGTGGGACCACTTCGACCGCCTCCGCAACCCGATCGACGAGTGGGAGGGAACGCGTGACGTGTTCCGTGTCGATGATGGGGGAGTGGAGGTCATCCGTGACTGGTCGAAGAACGGCAACGACCGCACGCTGTCGCGCGACCTGCTGCTGACCGGAACTCCGGCACCCGGCAGCTCGTTCAAGGTCGGTGACACCGGCCAGTTCGTGGTCTACGACGATTACGCGCCGGCCGATGTGTCGCTAGAGCCGGGGGCGCGTTGGGCGCACGAACGGTCCGAACTGCTCGAGGTGGACGAGGTCTCGTTCCTGCTGCGCGAGAAGATCGCGGTCGGGGCCGACCCGATTCCCGGCCTGCCGATCGCACTCGCGCCGTCGAAGCCGCCGCCCTCTGCGCTGCTGGTCGCGGCGATCCAGCGCTGGGCGTCGGAAGTGCTTGCCGCCTGGCCGCATCCGTTCAAAGACCCGGCGATGGATGTCCTCCGCCGCGCGTCACCGCGCACCCAGCTCGCGCCGATTGTGGAGGAGCGCAGCGACGCGATCGTGGCATCACTGCTGCCGCTGCGCGACTCGTACCTCGCGGTGCAGGGGCCGCCCGGAACCGGCAAGACCTATGTAGGGTCCAAGGTGATCGTCGAGCTGGTGCGCGACCACGGCTGGAAGATCGGCGTCGTCGCGCAGTCGCACTCGGTGGTGCAGAACATGCTCAACCGTCTCGTTTCGGATGGGCTTTCGCCGTCCATCGTCGGGATGGACCCCAAAGGCAGGACTGTCGAGAGCGAGTGGACCCAACTCAACCCGCGGACCCAAGGTGCGTTCACCGCGCAGGACGCCTTCGTGCTCGGCGGAACGCAGTGGACCTTCGCCAACGACACGCGCATCCCGGCCCGCTCGCTCGACCTGCTGGTGGTCGACGAGGCGGGACAGTTCTCGCTGGCGAACACCATTGCGGCGTCGGTCTCGGCCCAGCGGATGTTGCTGTTGGGGGATCCTCAGCAGCTTCCGCAGGTGACGAAGGGGACGCATCCCGAACCGGTCGATACCTCGGCTCTCGGCTGGCTTTCGGCGGGACATGACGTGCTGCCGCCGCAGTTCGGCTACTTTCTCGAAACGAGCTGGCGCATGCATCCGGATGTCTGCGCGCCCGTCTCGCGCCTGTCGTACGAGGGCAAGCTGCACTCGCACGACTCCGACCGGTCGCTGGCCGGCATCGTGCCTGGGCTGCACCCGGTGCCGCTGGTGCACCACGGCAACTCGACCCTGTCGATCGAAGAGGCGGATGCCGTGGTCACCCTCGCGCGCGACCTGCTGGGGCGCGACTGGAGTTCGAAGGGCGTGACCGCGCCGCTCGAGCAGGACGACATCATCGTGGTGGCGCCGTACAACGCGCAGGTCGAGACGATCAAACTGCAGCTTGAGGCGGCGGGCTTCGCGGACATCCCGGTCGGCACGGTCGACAAGTTCCAGGGTCGCGAGGCGGCGGTGTCGATCATCTCGCTGTCCGCATCGTCGGCGGCGGACGTGCCGCGCGGGCTGGAATTCTTGCTGCTCGCAAATCGGCTCAACGTCGCCATCTCGCGGGCGCAGTGGGCGTCGTACCTGATCTACTCGCCGGGCCTGACCGAGGCGCTGCCGACGAGTGTGGCGGGGCTGGCGCAGCTGAGTGCGTTTATCGGGTTGGTTGAGGGCTGACGCCAGCTCCTCTACTTATAGAAGACGGCGACCCCGCCGTGATGTGAGCACGCGCCCTGGTGGTGAGCAGCGAATGACAGCGATCCGTCATTGCACTGGGCGGTCGCCCCACCGTGATCGTCCACCGCAGGCGCTGGTGGCGCAACGACAACCGGTGCCGCCGGCGGTGGAGGCGGTGGAGCGTACGTCAGCGTGATGGTGCTGCCTTCAGCCACCGCGCTTCCCGCAGGAACGTCCTGGCCCTGGAATGACCAGCCCGTGGTGTCGGAGATCGTAGAGCCATCCGTCGACTTGATGACCGTGGTGATGTTCTCGGCGCGCAATGCAGTCGCGGCGTCGGTTCCCGACATGGCGGAGAGATCTTGAACCACATGGGTGACCGGAATGGGAGTCGGCGAGGGGGTCGGCGTCTCGACTGCTGGAGTGGGCGTCGCCGCGGCAACAACCCGGGCCGAGTCCGATGTCGGAATCGACCGGTGTCCCTCGGCCACTGATCCGAGAACGATCGCAAGTATTGCAACTGCTGCGACCGAGGCGCCCCCAACGAAAGCCCACCGCGGCACGCGCTTCTTCACCCTCCGGAAGGTGAGCTCGGAACGAAGCATCGGCGCGTCAGTTCGACCGACAAATTCCCAGCCCTCACCCGCGAGCTTCGCCCGCGTCCTGTCTTCCATCGCGCGAAACGTTCGAACGGTCCGAGTCGTGTATTCGGCACCGGCGGCGCTGATGGGCACGTGCGCGGGTACGGGCTGGGTGGGTGCGAGCACCTCGGTGTCGCGCGCTGGCGCGTCTTTCTGCTCAGCTGGCATTGGCTGCGGGGGCGCGGACGGCGTATCTCCGTCGGTGATTTCTGCGCGGGCGGCGAGTGCGGCTGAGACCATGGCTGATCCGGTGGAGAGCAGGTCGGAGGCTTTGTCTTCGACGCCATGGGCGATGCTCGCCGCACGATGGAGCAATCCCTGAGGCAGCACTGCCTTCGATCCCGCTGAAGGCGATGCCGCCACTGGGTCTTCGACGACCGGTGACGGCAATGGGGAATAGTGACTCGTCCAGATCGAGCCATCCCACCATCGAAGCTGCGATGCGTCGTCGGGATCGGCGTACCAGCCGGCGGGGATGGCCTGATCTGACAAGTTGTTTTCTCCAGAGGGTTCTTCGGGTGAAGGCATCTCAGTTTGGCGCGCGGAGCCTTACTCGGCTATCCCCAGAACGGGAGCGCTCATCCCGCCGGTGATCAGCTGCGATATTGCGTGCTGGCCCGGAGGCGCAAGGCTGCGGCAGTCGGTGGGCAGGTCGCCACGGCCGCGGGACCTTCGGCACTCCGACCGGCTGCGCGAAGCGATTGCATGGGCACGAACTCATCGGCCGGAGAAAGGGAGATCGCCGTGGAAGATTCGTTGCGTCGAGCGGTTCGGTGGGCGCTCGTCGTCGTGAGCGCGTTCAACGCTCTGTCCGCGATCGGGGGTGGGATCGGCATGCTCGCCACCGGTGGGTTGGGGATGCCCCTGTCGATGCTGTCGAGCGGCCCCTTCTCTTCGTTCACCGGGCCGGGTCTGATCTTGCTCATCGTCATCGGAGGCACGCAGACCGCGGCCGCGGTGCTTCTGCTGCGTCGCAGGTCATCTACGCTGGCGTGGGCGGCGGTTGCCGGGTTCGGAATGGTCATCTGGATCTTCGTGGAGACCGGCATCATCGCCGGGATCTCGTGGCTGCAGGTGCTGTACTTCGCAACAGGCGTGCTGCAACTCGCGCTCGTGCTGGCGCTGCTCGGTGTCGTGGGGTGGCTGCCGCGACAGGATGTCGCGACTTCTCGCTGAGAACTGGCGCCTGCTTGTAGGCGCAGCGAGCCGACTAAACGCCTAGGGTGGTGCCCACCGCACAGATCAGCTCACCTCACAGATCAAGGGGAACGGATGCGGCGACACCGGGTTTTTCAAACCAGCCTGTTGAGCGCACTGCTCGACGGCGTCTACGACGGCGACCTCAGCATCGGCGAGCTGCTCGAGCACGGCGACTTCGGCATCGGAACGTTCAACGCGCTCGACGGCGAGATGCTCGTGCTCGACGGCGTCTGCTATCGATTCCGCGCCGACGGCACGGTGTCACAGGCGAGCGTCGACGATCTCACCCCGTTTGCCGTCATCACGACCTTCGAGCCACAGATCACTCTGCCGATCGAGGGCAGGATGTCGCGGGCCGAAGTCGTCGCCGCGATCGAGGGCTCCGTCGACTCTCAGAACTATCTGTTCGCCGTGAAGGTCAGCGGACGGTTTGTGGACGTTCGAACACGCACGGTAGTGAAGCAGTCGACTCCCTACGTCGGGTTGCGCGAGGCGGCCAAGAACGAATCGATACTGTCGTTCACCGACCTCGACGGCACGGTCGTCGGCTTCCGGACTCCGCTGTATGAGCGGGGGATCGGCGTTCCCGGTGGTCACGTGCACTTCATCAATGACGCCAAGTCTCTCGGCGGCCACGTGCTCGACTTCACGATCGAGAGCGGCACGATCGAGATCTGCGAGGGCACCGACCTCGACCTGCGGCTCCCGCTCACCGAATCTTTCATGCAGGCACGCCTCGCGCCCGAAGACATCGACGAGCAGACGCGCGTTACCGAGAACGAGGGCTGAATAGCCGCTCGGTGAGGCGGTGGTGGGTCTCGACACGCGTCCTCGCGCGGGCGCTCGGGCACTACTCGACCAGCGTCCCTTCGTCAGGCTCAGGGACCGTGGGGTGCAGCGCGCGTGGGGTGTAGCGAGTACCGTGGGCGGCGACGAGGCACAGCTTTCGAAGGAGTCAGCATGAGCGAGTCACCGAGCGACACCGACTGGAT
>Ga0247737_1000080_pt1 | contig 26531 bp, 24 predicted proteins | sample UWRJL028104C2_FD_180937 | JGI IMG/M metagenome (GOLD analysis project Ga0247737, IMG submission 180937) | Plant litter microbial communities from Arlington Agricultural Research Station in Wisconsin, United States - UWRJ-L028-104C-2 | ecosystem: Environmental > Terrestrial > Plant litter >...
GTCACCCTGCATCTCGACCACTGCCCCGACCGGACCGTGATCGCCGACTGCCTCGACGCCGGCTGGAACTCGGTGCTCTTCGACGCGCACGAGCTGGACGTGGCCGAGAACCTGCGGCAGACCACCGAGGTGGTGGCCGAGGCGCGCAAGGTGGGCGCCCACGTCGAGGGGGAGATCGAGGGCATCCAGGGCGTCGAGGACGACATCGGCTCCGACGAGGCGTCCCGGGTGCAGAGCCTCGAGGTGGCCGTCGACTTCATCGAACGTACGGGGGTCGACTGTTTCGCCCCGGCGATCGGCAACGCGCACGGACAGTACAAGCGGGCGCCGGTGCTGGACGCTCAGCGGATCAGCGACCTCGTCGCCGCGACCGGCGTTCCGATGGCCTTGCACGGCGGCACCGGCCTCTCCGACGAGCAGTTCACCGACCTGATCGCCCGCGGCTGCGCCAAGGTCAACATCTCGACCGGGCTGAAGGAGACGTTCATGCGGTCCGGGCTGGACTTCCTGCGCGGCGCCGCCGAACGCGACAAGTGGGATCCGCCGTCGCTGTTCCGGCATCAGCGGGCGGCGGTCCTGCGGATGGCCCAGCGGCACATCCGGCTCTTCGGCGGATCGGGGCGAGCCTGGTGACCGCGCTGATCTTCGACTGCGACGGCGTTCTGGCCGACACCGAGAGGTACGGCCACCTGCCCGCGTTCAACGCCACGTTCGAGCGATTCGGCCTGCCGGTGCGGTGGAGCGAGCAGGAGTACGGCGAGAAGCTCACGATCGGCGGCGGCAAGGAGCGGATGGCAAGCCTGTTCGAGGATCCCGCCTTTGCCGCGGCGGCCGGGCCCGGAGACCGTACGGAAATGTTGCTGGCCTGGCACAAGGCCAAGACGGCGGCGTTCAAGGAACTGGTCGCGTCCGGCCGGCTGCCACCCCGGCCAGGCATCCCGCGCATCATCCACGACGCGCTTGCCGCCGGGTGGACGGTCGCGGTCGCGTCGACCTCGGCCGAGGAGTCGGTGCGGGCCGTGCTGGCGAACGCCGTCGGCGCCGCGGCCGCCGAGATCCCGGTCTTCGCCGGCGACGTCGTGTCGGCCAAGAAGCCCGACCCGGCGGTCTACCGGCTGACCGTGGACCGGCTCGGCCTCGACCCGGCGCGGACGCTGGTCGTCGAGGACTCGCGCAACGGGCTGCTCGCCGCGACCCGGGCCGGGCTGCGTTGCCTGGTCACCGTCAACGGCTACACCCGCGACGAGGATTTCGCCGAGTCGGTTCTGGTCGTCTCGGAACTGGGCGACCCGGACCGTCCCCCGGTCGACATCCTGGCGAACCGGGGCCGCGCCCACCCCGGGGCCTACCTGACGCTCGACGACGTGCGCGCCTGTCTGGAGGACCCCACATGACCATGCGGCAGACCGAGTTCGTCGTCCGGACCATCGCCGAGACGGCCATCGAGAACGAGAAGTACTTCGGCGACCTCGACTCCGTGGTCGGCGACGGCGACTTCGGCTACTCGCTGGCCCGCGGCTTCGAGAAGCTCCTGGAGGGTTGGGACGACCTGGACCGCACCGATCCCGGCACGTTCCTGAAGAAGAGCGGCATGGTGATCGCGTCCCGGATCGGCGGCACCTCCGGCCCGATCTGGGGGACCGCGTTCCTGCGGGCCGGCGCCGCCGCCGGGCCGGCCGCCGAGCTCGGCGGGGAGCAGGTGGTCGCGATGCTGCGGGCGGCGATCGAAGGCATCAAGGCGCGCGGGCAGTCGGACGTCGGGGACAAAACGCTGCTCGACGCGCTGGCCCCGCTCGCCGACCAGCTCGAAGCGTCGCTCGGTTCCGGGGCCGACGACGCCTTGCGGGCAGCGGCGGTCGCGACCAGGGAGGCGGCCGACGCGACGGCCGGCATGGTCGCCAAGCGCGGCCGCGCGGCGTACACCGGCGAACGCAGCCGCGGCTCGGTCGATGCCGGTGCCACCGCCGTGGCGGTAATCGTCGAACGGATCAGCGAAACCTGGCCGAAGCAGGGAGAGACATCGTGAAGAAGTTCGTCAACGACCCGAAGAACTACGTGGCCGAGATGCTCGAAGGCGTCGCGCTGGCCAACCCCGGCACGCTGCGGTACGTCCCCGCCTACAACCTGATCATGCGCTCGGACGCGCCGAGCGAGAACAAGGTGTCGATCGTACAGGGCTCCGGCTCCGGGCACGAACCGGCTCACGTGATGGCGGTCGGCCGGGGCATGCTCGACGCCGCCTGCCCCGGTGACGTCTTCGCCGCCCCGCCGATGGACTACGTCTATGAGACGGCCAAGCTACTCGCCTCGTCCAAGGGTGTGCTGCTGCTGGTCAACAACTACACGGGTGACCGGATGGCGTTCGACATGGGCAGGGAGATGGCCGAGGCGGACGGCGTACGGGCCGAGATCTTGACGATCAACGACGACGTCGCGGTGCAGGACTCGACGTACACCGTGGGCCGGCGCGGCGTGGCGGGCAACTTCTTCGTCATCAAGGCGGTCGGCGCCGCCTCGGAACAGGGCGCCGAGCTCGACGAGGTGATCCGGATCGGCAAGAAGGTCAACGACGTCACCCGGACGATGGGGGTCGCACTGACCGCCTGCACCCCGCCCGCGAAGGGTTCACCGCTGTTCGAGCTGAGCGCCGACGAGATCGAGTTCGGCGTCGGCATCCACGGCGAGCCGGGCCGTGAGCGCCGCAAGCTCGCCGACGCCGACGCGATCGTCGACGACTTGCTCGAGGCGGTCGTCCCCGACCTGCCGTACGCCTCCGGCGACCGCGTCGCCCTGATGATCAACGGCCTGGGCGGCACCCCGATCAGCGAGCTCTACATCCTGTTCCGCCGCGCCCACCAGCGGCTGGCCGAGCGCGGCATCACCGTCGGCCGCAGCTACGTCAACGAATACTGCACATCGCTCGACATGGCCGGCGCGTCCCTGACACTGGTCCGCCTGGACGACGAGATCGAGGCCCTCCTCCAGGCCCCGGCCGAGGCGGCCGTTCGAGTGTTCTGAAACTGAGGGCCTGACTCGGCCCTGGGCTCGGCGCACGATCCTCGACGTCGCGCGCATCCGCTCCGGTGATCCCGCCCTCGTCGAGGGTTTCGCACAGTTCGACGGGCGGGGGCGCAGCGGCCGCTACCGAACGAGTTTGACCGTGTCGGGCTTGAGTTCCACCGAGGGTTCGTTGCGCAGGTACAGGTACCAGTAGGTGGTGGCGACGAAGACGACCGCGCCGACGAGGTTGCCCAGGAACGCGAAGCCCAGGTTCCGGCCGGTGTCGGCCCAGGTCAGGTTGGGCACGTCGGCGAAGATGGCGGCCGGCAGGAAGAACATGTTGGCCACGACGTGGTCGAAGCCCATCGCGACGAACGCCGTGATGGGGAAGAGGACGCCGAGGACCTTGCTGGCGACCGAGTCGGCCGCGAGCGAGATCCAGACGGCCAGGCACACCAGCCAGTTGCAGCCGACGGCGCGCAGGAAGACCTGCCAGTCGGTTTCGCTGATCCCCTTGGCGGAGGCGATCGCGGCCAGACGTTCGTACGTGATGCCGCCCGAGCCGCCACTGCCGCCGTGCCCGACGACGCCGGTCTGCACGGCCAGGAAGAAGGCGACGAACACCGCGCCCGCCAGATTACCGATGGCGACCAGGATGAAATTTTTGATGATGTTCGCGAATCGCACTTTGCCGTCCAGTGCGCTGATCGGCACGAGAAGCATGTTGCCGGTCAGCAGATCGGAGCCGGCGATCAGCACGAGCACCAGCCCGAGGGTGAACGTCACGCCGGTGATCAGGGTGGGCAAACCACCCCACGTCTTCGGATCCAGCCCGGCCGAGGTGACCAGGGCGACGAGCCCGCCGAACGCGATGTAAGCCCCGGCGAGGAACGAGGCGACCAGCACCTTGTCCCAGCGTTCTCCGGCCTTCGCCGCCCCGGTCGCCACGGCGCTTTGGGCGATGTCAGCCGGTTTCAAGATAGCCATCGGGTACTCCTGTCGCCGAACTATCCACCACGGTGGAGGGATCCGCCCTACGAATGGTCGACGGCTCTGCCATCACCGCCGGACCAGCCCTGCTGAGCAGAACTGTAAATGCGTTCCTCCTGCTCAGCCCCGGGTAGCGAGGAAATGGTGGGCAGCGTTATATCCACCGGAATCGCGCTGTTGTGAGGTAGCCGACTTCCGACCCGGCCAGAAATCCCGCGGGCCGGCCCAACAGGCGTCACGAGCGCCATCTGGTTTCTTCGTCTCGACAAGGACGTAGCCACCGCTGCATTCGACCTGGACCAAGCATGTGCTCGTTGTCGTCGACCGAGAGACCGTTTCTACCGGTGGTGGCGTGCCTGCGCCGACGACCCGCATCGACATTCCCGATCGGCCGTACCAGGGCGCGGTCTTCCGGCGCCGACGGCTTCGAGCTGGAGTACACCCAGCCCCTCTCGGCCGCGACCGTGGCGAGCTCCCAGGCCAAGCAGTGGCGGTACGTCTCGACGCCGGCACCGGCGGACAAGACCAAGGTGCAGATCTGGACCTGCAACAACTCGACCGCCCAGAGATCGATCTGATCGGGATGCCGTGCGGGCACGGTGACCGTCGGTGGTCAGTCCGCCAGGTGGGCGCCGATCTCGGTCTCGCTGACCCGGGTCGGCTCGAGCACCCGGTGCAGGAACTCGCGGGTGCGGTCCGCGCGCGGACTGCCGAAGACCTCGGCGGGCGGGCCCTCCTCGACGACCACGCCGGCGTCCATGAAGACGACCCGGGAGGCGACCTCGCGGGCGAACGCCATTTCGTGCGTCACCACGAGCATGGTCATGCCCTCGGCGGCCAGGCCGCGCATGACCGCGAGCACCTCCCCCACCAGTTCGGGGTCGAGCGCGCTGGTCGGCTCGTCGAAGAGCATCAGCTGCGGGTCCATCGCCAGGGCGCGGGCGATGGCGACGCGCTGCTGCTGCCCGCCGGAAAGCTGCGCCGGGTACGCGTCGGCCTTGTCGGAGAGGCCGACCCGGTCGAGGTTGTCCGCCGCGATCCGGTTCGCCTCGGCGCGGCCGCGCTTGAGGACGCGGCGCTGGGCGATGGTCACGTTCTCCCGAACGGTCAGGTGGCCGAAGAGGTTGAACTGCTGGAAGACCATGCCGATGCCGCGACGTACGGCGTCGATGTCGCAGTCCGGGTCGGTCACCTCGACGCCGGCCACCCGGATCGAGCCCGACGTCGGCTCCTCCAGCAGGTTGACGCAGCGCAGCAGGGTGGACTTGCCCGAGCCGGACGGGCCGATGACGCAGACGACCTCGCCCGGCTCGACGGACAGGTCGATGCCGCGCAGCACCTCGAGCCGGCCGAACGACTTGTGCAGGTCGCCGATCTCGATCGTGGACATCGTGGTCACCTCTCCCTCGCGGCCCGGCGTTCCAGCCCGCGGACCAACTGCGACAGCGGCAGGGTGACGACCAGGTAGAGCAGTCCGGCCACCACCAGCGGGGTCGGGTTGACCCGGGTGTTCAGTGTGTCCCCGGCGAACTTGGTCAGCTCGATCGTCGACGAGGTCACGCCGAGCACGTACACCAGGGAGGTGTCCTTGGTCAGCAGGATGATCTCGTTGGTCAGCGGCGGGATGACGATCCGGAACGCCTGCGGCAGCACGATCGAGATCATCGCGCGGGGGTGCGACATGCCGAGCGTACGGGCCGCCTCGAGCTGCCCCTTGGGGACGGCCTGGATTCCGGCGCGCAGCGTCTCGGCCATGTAGGCCGCCGCGGTCAGGCCGAGGCCGACGGTGACCGAGCCGTAGACGCCGCCGGGGATCTCCCGGTCGGGAAAGGCCAGCGGTACGCCGTACCCGACCATGAAGAGCACCAGCAGCGCGGGCAGGCCGCGGAACAGTTCGATGTACGCCGTGGCGAACCACCGGTACGGCAGGATCGTCGACAGCCGCATCAGCGCGAGGACGAGCCCCAGTGTCAGGCCGAAGACGAAGGCCAGCAACGTGTAGAGGATCGTGTTGCGCAGCGCGACCGTGATCGCTTCGGGGAACATGCCCCCGGCGACGTCGGACCGGAAGAACGCATCGGAGAGGCGCCCCCAGTCCGCGGAGCCCACCGCAGCCAGGATCACCAGCGCGAAGAGGAAGTAGCCGGCGACGCGGACGAGGCGTCGCCGGCGGCGGGGTGTCAGGGTCATCAACTGGCCGGCTTCTCGCCGATCCACTCCGCGTAGATCTTGTCGTAGGTGCCGTCGGCCCGCGCGGCGGAGAGGGCGTCGTTGACCGCCTTCAGCAGCTCGGCGTTGCCCTTCTTGACGGCGAACCCGTACTGCTCGCCGGTGTCGAAGCCGGCCGCGACGACGACCTTGCCCGGGTTGGCCTTGATGTACTCGTTCCAGACCGGCAGGTCGTTGACCGCGCCGACGACCTGGTTGGTGACGAGTGCCTGCTGCAGCGCGGCGAGGTCCTTGTAGGAGACCACCTCGATCTTGAGGCTCTTCTCCTTGACCTGGGCCTTGATGTAGTCCTCACCGGTGGTGCCGCCCTGCACGCCGAGGCGCTTGCCCGCGAGCTCGTCGAGGGTCTTGACCTCCTTGCCGGTGAGCGTGGCGAGCGCCTGGGTGGCGTCGAAGTAGGGGTCGGAGAAGTCCAGCACCTTCTTGCGCTCATCGGTGATGGTCATGCCGGCCGCGGCCACGTCGCACTTGCCGGAGTTGAGGTCGGCGCCGGACTTGATGCCCTCGAACGGCGTGTCCACGATCGCCTGGGTCACCGCGAGCTTCGTGGCGACCAGGTCGACGAGCGCGACGTCGAAGCCGACGACCTTGCCGGCCGCGTCCTTCGACTGGAACGGCGCGTACGGGAGGTGGGTGCAGGTGGTCAGCGTCCCCGATTTGACGAGCGCCACGCCGCCCTCGGTCTTGCCGCCTTTGTCCTCTTTGGCGCAACCCGCGGCGCCGCCGATCGCCAGCGCCGCGACGGCCGTCAGAACGGCCACCTTGGTCGTCATGTTCATGTGTCTCTCCCCGAGTCCGGCCCACGCCCGCAGCGGGGCGAGGACATGCTAATCCACTCGGCTCGATAGGCTTTGAAGCAGGGCGGGCAGGTGGCCTTCGGGGGCGTCCCACCGGCGGCACAGTCTCCTGGGCGGCACAGTCTCCTGCCCCTGACGAGGCACCCGGGAAACGGCGAACCCGCCGGTGAGCAGCGCCCACCGGCGGGTTCGGTCATTCCGGTGTTACGGGGTGACGGTGAAGGGCAGGTCCACCCGGGCCGCCGAGTCGGCGCCGGCCACGGTGATGCCGGTCGAACCCGGCACCGCCGCCCCCGGCACGCTCACGGTCGCGCCCGGCACGACGCCGTCGCCGTTGGCGTGCAGCGTCGTGGCGGTCAGCCCGGCGCCGAAGTCGGCCGTGACGGCCTCATTCGGCGCGAACCCGGTGCCATCGACGGTGATCACCGTGCCGCGCGGGCCGGCGGTGACCGACAGCTTCACCTGCGGGTGGTACACCGGCTGCGCCGGCCGCCCGGCCGGCTCGACCGTGGTCGTCACGGCCGCGCCCGAGGACGCCTTGCCCACGGTCACCGTGAAGGTGGCCGTGCCGCTGGCGAGGGTGTCCCACGCGGTGACGTGCACGGTGTAGATGCCCGGCTGCAGGTAGGTGTGCTTCCCGGCGATCGTCCCGGAGGCGTCGATCGTGGCGTCCTCCGGAACCGTGCCGTCCCCCCACTGAACCCGGGCCTGGTGGCTGCCGACGCCGCCGGTCACCGCACCGAGCTGGGCATCGAGCGCCTGCCCGGCGGTGGCCGTCTGGCCGTTCGGGGCCGTCAGGGCGAGCTCGGGGTGCGGCGTGCCGTCGTCGGCGACGGCGAACACGTGCAGCCGGCCGGCCTCGCGGGGGTCGCCCGGCTGCGCCGGCAGGGTCACCGAGACCAGCGTCTTGCCCGCCGGGATCTGGTACGGCGCGGTGGCGAACAGGAACGGCTGGGCGTCGTCCCGGTCCGTGCCGAGCAGCCGGTACGCGGTCCTCGCGACGACGATGTTGCCGTACGAGGGCGTGCCGTCGGGGTCGCCGCCGAGAGTCCAGTCGCTCATCTGGATCGGGATCTGGGCGGTGCTGCCGTCACTGAACTTCGCCGTGCCGGTCGTGCTCTGGTCGCCCTGGGTCCCGGCGCCGATGAACGCGATGGTCTTGGCGTCGGCGGGCAGGTCGAGCGCGATCGTTGTGCCGTTGCCGGTGGCGTTGTCGGGCTGCCCGGCCGGAGTGGTCGGCAGCGTGAACCGCAGCGCGGTCCCGGGCACCGGAGTGCGCCGGCCCTGGGTCACGCCGCCCGCTTCGAGCGCGGCCCGGGCGTACGCCCAGTCCTTGGCATCGCAGTTCGCCGCCCGCACACCTTCGTCACCGATGCAGACGGTGTCGAACGCGGCGGTCAGGCCGCCTTTCGGCAGGTATCCCACCTCGACGCCGACGGTCGCGGAGTCCTGGCTGGTCCCGTCGGTCACCGTGACGGCGGCCTGGTAGAAACCGGGCTTGGCGTACGTGTGCGAACCGCTCACGTTGTAGACCGCCCGCGAGCCCAGCGTCGTGGTGCCGTCGGTGACCGGCGAGCCGTCGCCCCAGTCCACCGTGGCCTGGTAGCCACTCGCGGTGCCGCCGGTGACGGTGGCCAGCGGGACCGAGACCGTGGAGCCGGTCCGCGCCGGCACCTTGTCCACCCCGGTCACCTCGACCGCGCCGCCGCCGAGCTGGACGTCCCCGCCGGCGAGCAGCTCGATCTCGGCGAGATTCGTCTGCGCGGCGCCGGTGGTCTTCGTGACGACCAGGCGGAACCGCGCGAAGCGTCCGGGCCGGTCGATCTTGAACGGCCGGGTCTGGTTACGCCACGCGAACGTCTCGCCGCCGCGGCGGTCGACGGTCGTCCAGGTGATCCCGTCGCGGGAGCCCTGCAGCTTCCAGTCGGCCGGGTCGCCCGCGACCGCACCCGAGGTGAGGGTGTAGTAGGTCGGGGTCTGCTTGCCGCCCCGGAACTTCCAGTCCACCTGCGGCGTGCCGGCAGCGAACGTCAGCTGGGTGGACGACGAGTCGTCGAAGAGCTTCGCCGCGTCCTGCCCACCACTGGCGGTGGCGGTGCCGAGACCGGGGCCGGTGGTGTCCTGCAGCGGCTTGGGCACCTCGCTGCCCTCGGTCAGCGACTCCGGTGCGTCGTGCTTGCCGGTGCCCCACGAGGACGGCTTCGGACCCATCTGGAACTCGATCGTGCCGCCGCGGCTCAGGACGGAGGAGTCGACGGAGACCTCGCGCTGCGTCTTCCCGTTGACCTTGACGCCCTGCACGTAGACGTTCCGCACGCTGTTGTCCGGCGCCTTGACGACGAGGTCGCCGCTCTTGCGGTGCACGGTCATCTGGGTGAACTGCGGCGAGCCGAGAACCCAGTCCGACGAGCCGACCCGCAGCGGGTAGAGACCCAGCGAGCTGAGCAGGTACCACGACGACATCTCGCCGTTGTCCTCGTCGCCCAGGTAGCCCTGGCCGATCTCGGCGCCGACGTAGAGGCGCCGCAGGATCTCCCGTACGAGGGCCTGCGTCTTGGCCGGTGCGCCGGCGTACTCGTACATGTAGGGGATGTGGTGCGACGGCTGGTTGCTCATGCCGAGCTGACCCAGGCGTACGGCCCGGGCCTCCAGCATCTCGTGGATCGTGCCGCCGTACCCGCCGGGGTGGTCGGCCTTCTCGGTCGTGGCGAAGAACTCGTCGAGCTTCTTCTCCAGTCCGGCCCGTCCGCCGTAGAGGTTGGCCAGGCCCTGACCGTCCTGCTGGGCGGTGAAGGCGAAGTTCCAGCCGTTGGTCTCGGTGTAGACGCCGCCCCAGTCCAGCGGGTCACCGTCGAGGAAGGTGCCGGCCGCGGTTCGCCCCTGGAAGAACTTCGACTTGGTGTCGAACAGGTTGACGTAGTTGCGGGCGCGCTGCAGGAAGTACTTCGACTCCTCCTTCAGCCGCTCCCGCCGCGCCTTCGGGGTGGCCGGGTCCTGGGCGAGCTCGGCGGCCATGTTGCCGATGCCGAAGTCGTTGATGAACCCTTCGAGGGCCCAGGAGACCGACTCGCCGGTGGAGGTCGGCGTGTAGCCGAGGAACAGCGACGTCTCGATGCCCTTGCGGCCGACGGCGCTGCGCCCGGAGGCCACCGTCGCGTCCTTCACCGCGGCGTCGTAGGCCCCGAGCGGGTCGGGAAGCTTGACCCCGTTCAGGTACGCCTGGGCGAGCGCGACGTCCGCGCTGGTGCCGGTCATCAGGTCCGCGTACCCGGGTGACGACCAGCGGGCGATCCAGCCACCGTCGCGGTACTGCTGCACGAACCCGTCGGCGATCTTCGCCGCGATGTCCGGGTAGAGCAGCGAGTACGCCGGCCAGACCGTGCGGTAGGTGTCCCAGAACCCGTTGTTCACGTAGATCTGACCGTCGACGATCTTCGCGCCGGTGGACGTCGGGGTGGACGTGCCGGTCGCCGCCGACACCGGACTCGCGTACTGCCAGCGCGGCTTCGCGGCCGTGCCGGTGTTCTCCGACTGCGAGTTCGGGTAGAGGTTGAGCCGGTACAGGTTCGAATAGAGGGTGACCAGTTGCGTCTCGGTCGCGCCCTTCACCTCGACCCGGGCCAGCCGGTCCTTCCACGCCGTGGTCGCGGCCGCGGCGATCTGCTCGAAGCTCCGGCCGGTGACCTCGAGGTCGAGGTTGCGCCGGGCCTGCTCGAGCGAGATGAACGACGTCGCGAACCGCAGGGTCACCTGCGGGTTCGCCGACAGGTCGAAGGTGGCCGAGGTGGCCGCCGAGCCGACCGGCGCGCGGTCGAACGTGCCGGAGTAGAACATCCGGCTCCGACCGGCGGACAGGCCGCTGCCGTTGTCGACCCAGCCGGTGACCGTGCCGGCGGCCCCGAACGTGAAGTTGCCGTTCTGGAGGACGAGGCTTCCGGTGGCCTTCCCGGCCGGGAACGTGACCTGCGTGATCCCGCCGTGGTCGGTCGGCGACATCTGCGCGACCAGGCCGTTCTGCAGCTTGACGCGGTAGAGGTCGGGCCGGGCGGTCTCGTCGTCGTGGCTGAAGGCGAGCGCCCGGTCACCTGGCGCCCCGGTCAGGTTGCCACCCTCCAGGACCGGCATGACCGACATCTGGTTGCGGTCACCCATCCACGGGCTGGGCTGGTGCGAGATCGCGAGGCCCTGCAACATGGTCAGGTTGGCCGCGTTGTTGGCCCGCTGGTACTCGTACTCCCACGAGTCCGAGGTGGCGTTCGTGACCGGTGTGAGGAAGTTGAAGCCGTTCGGCAGCGCCGAGATCGGCAGGTTGTTGCCGCGCGAGAAGCCGCCCGACGCGTTGGTTCCGCGCCGCGTGTCGACGTAGTTGGTCAGCTTCGACCCGTCGATCGGCGTCGGCGCCCCGACCACGGCGAGGTCGTCGATCCACCCCTGGAAGCGGGTGTCGGCGGTGGCCCCGGCGTTGTCGTAGGCGAGCAGGATCCGGTCGATCGTCTTGCCGTTCGCGACCGCGCCGATGTCCGACTGCACCGCGTTCCACTCGTCGGCGAAAAGCACCTTGGACGCACCCTGGCCGGCCGCCGTGAGCGCGTTGCCGTGCTGGTCCACCGGGGACCGCCGGCTGAGGTAGCTGCCGTCGGTGAAGTGCAGGTCGACGGCCGCGTACGTGGACGGGTACTGGAGGTTCTCCGCGGTGAGCTCGGGGAAGATCTTGTAGCTCAGGCGGGTCTTCGGTCCGACCGGGATGTTCACGTCGAACAGCTTGTCGGTCGCGTAGGCACGCCCGTCCTCCTCGGCGCCACCGGCGTACCGCAGGGCGGCGACACCACGGAAGCCGGCGTTCGGGAGCTGGTTGGAGCCACGGTTGGGCCCGGTGCCGACCACGCTGATCATCGGGGTGGACGGCGGCCGTACGTTGGTGCCGTCGCTGAGGTCCCAGTCGGCGAGCTGGATGAGCGAGTCACCGGAGTTCGCGGTGACGTTGAGCCGGTAGTAGGCGTACGCGGTCGTGTTGGTGAAGCTGTACACCTTGGTCGCGAACCGCCCACCGAACGTCTGGCCGGTCTGCCGGTCCAGATCGGACCAGGACGACCCGTCGTTCGACCCCTGGACGGTGAAGTCCTTGGGGTCACGCCCGGGCGCGTCGTCGGCCGAGGTCAGCGAGTACTTCACCACGGCCGTGGGCGTGGCCAGCTGGTAGGTGACCCAGCCGGTCCGCTGGAACGCCAGCCATTTGGTCGAGCTGTCGTTGTCGGTGAGCTTGACGGCGGTCTCGCCGGGCGGGTTCTCCGCACTCGCCGTGACCGCCCTGACCTGCTTGAGCACGCTGCCGGGCAGGCCGACACGGAAGGACCCGGTCAGGTTGCCCTGCACCGGCTTGCCCTTCGCGTCGAGCTCGACGGTGCTCGCCGCGGGTCCCGGCTCGGTGGACTCGAACGAGGAGCTGAATTCGCCCGGCCGGACCGAGGCGTGGGCCTCCGGCACGGCGACGACCAGTCCCATCGGCACAATCAATGCCCCGGCGGCGGCGAGCCACCGTCGAGACACGAGAGAGGCAGCGGCGGAGCCGCCAATCAACGTCATGCGTAACTCCAGGGGGAGCGGGCGCGAACGCGCACCCGGAACAGAGATCGTCAGCCTCGCTCCCACTGACAACGTTGTCAAGAAACGATTCAGAAATGCCCCGGAAACCCGCCCGATCCCACCGACCACCGTCCACTCCAGCCCATGCATCAGCCCATGCATCGACGATTATCGTGGCTTTAGGAGCCGACGTAGCGCAGGACCGCGAGGACAGGTCGCCTCTTCGCGACCGGCCGGAGACGGCCTGCGGAGGTCAGCTCACGGCGACGTCGAAGACGTGCACGATGCCCCGGTCGGCGGACTCGGGCAGGGTGACCGAGGCGACGAGCTTGGCGGGGTCGAGCGCCGCCGGCCCGGAGGCGAACAGGCGGAACTTGCCACCGGCCACCGGCGCGGATCTCATTCTGTGCTACAGTCGTGTTGTTGCGGTTTTGATTCAGTAGACGTTTTCGGCGCCTGATGGGTTTCCATTTCAACCCTCGGGCGCTTTTCGTTTTTTCGTGTCGGTTCCGACGCGGGTGATCAACGCAGCGGCGTAAGGGGCCGCGCTGTGCGGCCTCCAACAGCCTGCGAGGAGCAGACATGGTTACAGGTACTGTCAAGTGGTTCAACGGCGACAAGGGCTTCGGCTTCATCAGCCAGGACGACGGTGGCCCCGACGTCTTCGCCCACTTCTCGGCGATCTCGGCGAGCGGCTTCCGCAGCCTCGACGAGAACCAGCGGGTCGAGTTCGACATCACGCAGGGCCAGAAGGGCCCGCAGGCGGCGAACATCCGCGCCCTCTGACCCACGCTTCTGCCAACGGCGGCCCGACTGATTCAGCGGGCCGCCGTTCGGCGTTTCTCCCACGAAATTCTCCGTTCGTGGGGATGATATCCAGAAAGGCCCTGCATGACGATGACTACCACCCGCCCGGCCACAGCCGCGGTCGACGCCTCCATCACGCCGTTCCTCGCTCCGCCCACTCCCGACGAGGAGACCCCGGCCCCGCGTGCCTCCGACAACGGCACCGCGGCGATGCGCCGGCTGCGTCACCCGTTCGCGGTCGACTCGGAAGCGAAGCCCCAGACCGCCGGGCACTGACGCGCGATCAGTTCTGTTCGTCCAGCAGGGCGGAGAGCCGGCGGGCGAGGCCCCCAGGTCTTCACCGCGGTAGACGCCGGCCAATTCGTCCAGCAGCCGAGCCGCCACCGCGGCTTGCGCCGCCGTCAACGTCACCGGCCGCCCCACTGACCGGTCACCGTCGGCGAGCAGTTTCCCCAGCGACTCGGCGTACTCGTCGCGGTCGAGCGGGTTACCGGAACGACCCCGAACGCTCGCCGTCGGCCGCGGCGGCGTGTGGTCCCCGGCCGGAGCCTGGCTGAACTGGGCATGTCCCAGGCAGTAGTCGGTCTGGCGGGTCGAGTCGGAGGTCCAGCCCGCGGCGTGCTCCCGAGCCCACGAGCGGGCGTCCGCGTCGCTGCGCCACGCCTCGATGGCGGGCGGCTCCACCTGGACCGGGCACCCGGCCACGTCGCAACTGAGCACGACCCGCCGCAGCGTGCCTGCTCTCGACAGGTGAATGCTCGTGTCACACCTCACTCGAGCGGGTGACCGGACCTGAGTCACGTCAGGCCCTCAGCCTCCTCTTGGCCGCTGCCGATGGCAAGTCACCGTCGTGCCGGGCCGCCTGGCCAGCGAGGTGGTAACTCGGCAGGCGTAGTCTCGGCCCTGTCGCTCCAGACCCCGGCGACCAGTCGGCCGCCGGCGGACGCCTCCAGAGAGCAGACAATGACTATTTCCAAGGCAGTTGTCATCGCCGTCCTTCGCGAACGCGGCCAGCACGACCGGGCCGACTTCGTCGATCGCGAACTACCCGAGAACATCGACTCCGCTCGGCACGGTGGGCTGCTGGCCACGCTGCACATCGATCCGGCCGAGCTGGACGCGGCGCAACCCGCGTGAGGATCGACCCGGGCGGCGGCGTTCCCGCCGGCTGCCCGGCCGCCCACGAGCGGTTCCTCGGCGACAGCGGGTTCTGACCCGCGCACTCCGCTTCTCGGTACGGCCGGCCCAGCAGGGTGCCGGCCCCGTCACCCGCCACACACGCTGGTTGGTCGGCGCCGTAACCGCGTGAGGTCAGGCGGCACGTTCACATCGCCGGGCCGACGATCGGAAGGCACGGTTCGTGACCATCAGATATGGATTTCTCAGCACTCACCCGCCCACCCGCTGCGGCCTGGCGACCTTCAACGCCGCGCTCGCCGGCCACCTCGCCGAGGCCGGCACCCCGGACGGCATCGTGCGCGTCATCACGAACGGCGACGACCCCGCGCCCTCGTCCGACGTGGTGCACACCTGGGTCGGCGGGACGCCATCCGGCTGGCAGGACACGGCTGGGGTGCTCAACACCTTCGACGTCGCCGTCGTCCAGCACGAGTACGGCATCTATCCCGGCCGCGACGGTGGCGAGGTCCTGTCCGTGCTGCGCCGGCTCACCGTACCGAGCCTGGTCGTCCTGCACACCGTGCTGAGCCGCCCCAACCCGAGGCAGAAGTCGCTGCTCGAGCAGATCGTGGCCGCCGCCGACGCTGTCGTGACCATCTCCCAGGCCGCGTACGACCGGTTGGCGCTCGGCTACGACGTCGACACCGCGAAGGTCTCCGTGATCCCGCACGGCGCCTCCGACTACGCGGGCCCGCCCGCGCACCGGCTCACCCAGCCCCACCTGCTCACCTGGGGTCTGCTGGGACCGGGCAAGGGCATCGAGTGGGCCCTGCGCGGACTGGCCCAGCTCAAGGACCTCGACCCGGCACCCGTCTACACCGTGGCCGGCCGCACCCACCCCAAGGTCGTCGAACTGCACGGCGAGGCGTACCGGGCGGGTCTGCACCAGCTCGGCGCGTCGCTCGGCATCGCGCACACGGTCCGCTACGAGTCGGCCTACCTCGACCACGCGGCGCTCGGGGAACTCGTCCGCTCCGCCGATGTCGTCGTGCTCCCGTACGACTCGACCGAGCAGGTCAGCTCGGGCGTGCTGGTCGAGGCGGTGGCCGCCCGGATCCCGGTCGTCGCCACCGCGTTCCCGCACGCGGTGGAGTTGCTCACCGACGGGCCCGGCCTGCTCGTGCCGCACAAGAACCCGACCGCCCTGGCCAAGGCCATCCGGAAGATCCTGACCAAGCCAGCGGTGGCCGCCTCCCTGCGCGAACGCGGCGGTCACGCCGAGCCCGCACCGCGCTGGCCCGCCGTCGCCCAGCGATATCACGACCTCGCCGCGACGCTGGTCGCCGCCGACACCCGCCGTGTCGCCGTGGCCGCCCGGTGACGACCGTTCGGGCCACCATCGTGGCGCCGAGAACCGGCCGGACCGTTCCCGCCCCGACCTTCACGCACCTGTTGCGGCTCACCGACGACACCGGCCTTTTCGAACATGCCCGGTACGCCAGCGTGCGCCGCGAGCACGGCTACTGCACCGACGACGTCGCCCGGGGCCTCGTCGTCACCTGCCGAGAGACCGCGCCCACCGTCGAGGTGGTCCGGCTCGCGGAGCGCTACCTGGCCTTCCTCACCCACGCGCAGGACGCCGAGGGCGCCTTCCACAACCGGCTCGGGTTCAACCGGGAGTGGGCCGACGAGCCCGGTCTCGGGGACTGGTGGGGGCGGGCCCTCTGGGGTCTCGGGACCGCCGCGGCCCGCGGCCCCGCGCCGTGGATCCGCCAGGAAGCCCTGCTCGCCTTCACGCGGGGAGCCGCTCGCCGGTCCGGTGCCCCGCGGGCGATGGCCTTCGCCGCGCTCGGGGCGGCCGAGCTGCTGCGCGCCGATCCCGGCAACGAGCCGGCCGCGGCGCTCCTGTCGGACACCGTCACGGCCATCGGGCCGCCGGATCCCGACCCGCGCTGGCCGTGGCCGCAGCACCGGCTGACCTATGCCAACGCGGCCCTGGCCGAAGCCGTCATCGCCGCCGGCGACCTACTCGACGACCCACCGGTCCTGGACGCCGGTCTGCAGATGCTGGCCTGGCTGCTGGACATCCAGCTGAGCGACCACCACCTGTCGGTGCTCCCGTCGGCCGGCTGGCAGCGTGGCGGCCCCCGGCTGCGGCACGACCAGCAACCGATCGAGGTGGCCGCGCTGGCCGACGCCTGCGCCGTCGCCGCCACCATCACCGGTGGTCAGGTCTGGCACCAGGCCGTCCGGCAGTCGATCGGCTGGTTCCTCGGGGACAACGACATCGACCAGGCCATGTGGGATCCGGCCACCGGCGGCGGTTACGACGGGCTGACCCTGCAGGGCCCCAACCTCAACCAGGGCGCGGAGTCCACCCTGGCCCTCATCTCCACCCTGCAGCACCGAACCACCCCGAACCGATGACAGGGACCGACGTCCCCCGGCGCCCGGCAGCGTGCTCAGTGGCGTGATCAGTGGCCGGTCGGGGGGATCGTCGACGACTTCCCGGCCTGCTCGATCTTCTTCGCCCGCTTCGCGGTCTGCTTCTCCTTCAGTGTCTTGCCCTGCTTCTTATCGCTGTCCTTGCGCGGAGATTTGCCGGACATGGTGACTCCTTCACGATGAGGTCGCCGGCTGCCCGGAGAGGGGCGGCCGGCACGACTCGGCACACCGCCGGGAACTCGAGCGACAACCCTGAGCTTACGCCTGTTCGGCGCCCCGGAACCCGATCGGAGCAGCCTGGACTCACCGTCAGCCGAGCGCGGCGGCAGGACATCGACGCATCGGACCTTCGGGCGATTCCCGGCTCGGCCCCGAGCGGGAGACAACTCACGGATTCGTGCCAACGCTCATCTATCTCACAGGAACCTGACAGCTGTCTCTTTTGGATGTCCCGGTAGCGGCCGACCCACCGGTGGCCGCCCGACCGGAAGGACCTCATGACAGACCCGCTGAAACAACGGCGCCGGCGTTCACGTCTCATGACGTACGGCGCGGTGACCGCAGCTCTGGCCCTGACCGCCGTCGGGGTGGGCGTGGCGCAGGCCGGAACCACCCCTCCCCCGCTCTCGTTCGTCGCCGCCACCGGGCAGGTGACCGCCGCGCGGTACGTTTCGGGCGGCGACGTCTACCTCCTCTTAGACCTGGGCCTGCACGTGATCGCCGGCAAGGACCCGCTGGAGATCTGGGCCCACCGCACCGGCTACGACAAGCCGATCGTGGCCGAGCGGACCGTGGTGGAGAACGGCAAGAAGAAGAAGGTCGCGCTGCCGGACGGTCTGGTCACCGACCTCTCCGGCCTCAAGGACTTCACCACCATCTCCATCGCCGACCAGGCCGGGAAGGTCGTGGCGGAGTACCAGACCTCGTTCTGCGGCAACACCTATGCGTCGGCGCGGACCCGGCCGGACGCTCCGGCCGCCAACCCGTACCCGAACTACTGCGGGCGCTATGACTACAACCCGTTCACGCTCGGCGCGGTCTGGGGCGTGCAGGCCGGCTGGGACGCGGCCATCAACGACCAGCCCCCGTACGACGAGGCGCATCCGTTCGATCTGCCGGTTGGCCAGTACACCGCGACCGCCACGGTGAACCCGGCGTACCGCTCGCTGCTCGGCATTCCGAAGGACCAGGCGAGCGCCAAGGTCGGGCTGACCGTGGTGGCGGGCGAGGAGCGCAAGGCCGCCGCGGCCCGGGCCCGCGTGCTTCCGCCCGACGCCCACTCGCTGCACGACGGCGAGGGCGACGCCGAGCGGCAGGTCTCCGCGTACGTGCCGGAGCTCCGCGCCCCGGCCAAGCGCCCCGTCCCGCTGAAGGCGACCCCGTCCGGCGGTCCGCGGCCGGACCTGCGCTCGCTGCCCGCGTGGGGGATCTCGCTGTCACAGGAGGACGGCAAGGCATACGTCAACTTCGGGGCGACGGTGTGGAACGCGGGCACGTCCCCGCTGCTGGTCGACGGTTTCCGCCGCAGCGGCACCGAGCTGATGGACGCGTACCAGTACTTCTTCGACGCCAAGGGTAACCAGGTCGGCAGCCGCCCGGCCGGCACGATGGAGTGGGACGCACGCGACGGTCACCAGCACTGGCACTTCACCGACTTCGCGCAGTACAACCTGCTCGACTCGGCCCAGAAGCTCGCCGTGCGCAGCGGCAAGGAGGCGTTCTGCCTGGCCAACACGGACGCGGTCGACTTCACCATCCCGAACGCGAAGTGGCGTCCGGAGAACACCGACCTGTCCACCTCGTGCGGCGCGAACACCGTCGTCGCCGTGCGTGAGGTGCTCGACATCGGCAACGGCGACACCTACAGCCAGGACCGGCCGGGTCAGTCGTTCGAGATCACCGACGTGCCGAACGGCACCTACTACATCCAGGTGCTGGCCAACCCCGAGGATAAACTGGCCGAGCTCAACACAACCAACAACTCGGCGCTGCGCCAGATCATCCTGGGCGGCACCCCCGAGGCCCGGACCCTGTCCGTTCCCGCGGTGCACGGCATCGACCGCTGAGGTGTGCGTCCCGGTCCCCCCGTGGGACCGGGACGCCCCGTAGCCGGTCAGGACACCTCTTGGCCGCGATCGTTCAGCTTATGCTCGTGCCAGTAGCGGTCCCACTCGTCGTCGACGTGCTTGGGGACCTTCCCCGCCGGGAACCGCACATAGCCGACCGGGGGATCCTCGCCGTCCGGCACGCACGCCCGCCCGGTGGTGCTTTCCACCGCGGCGACCGGGTACTCGTCCGAGCCGCAGATCGCCTCGCGAAACGAGCATCCCGAGAGAAGACCGGCGGCGAGGGCAGCGGCGAGCAGGAACGGCGTACGGCTGCGCTGGCTCATGCGGCCCAGTCTGGTCGACGCCGGTCGATCGGGGATGCGTACGCGTACTCAACCGATGATCGAGATGACCGCGAACATGAACGCTGTGCCCCCGACCGTGGCGGCCAGAGTTCCCCACGACGGGTGGTCCGCGTGCGCCTCGGGCAGGATGTGCCCGGTCGCGATGTAGAGCAGAAACCCGGCGAAGTACGCCAGATACAGCGATATCGTCGCCGTCGACAGGTGGATCGCCGCTCCCACCGCCGCGCCGGCCACTGGGGCCAGCGCATCGGCGGCGAGGAGCAGGACGGCTCGGCGGCGCCCGTTGCCGTACATCACGGTCAGGGTGAACGTGTTGAACCCGTCGGCGAAGTCGTGCGCGAGCACCGCGATGGCCACCGTGACCGCGACGCTCGCTCCCGCCGAGAAGGCGATCCCGATGCCGAGCCCGTCGAGGAAGCTGTGCCCCACCAGCGCCGCCCCGGCCAGCAGACCGAGCGGGCGCAGGTCGTGCCGGTTCTCCCGATAGTGCGACCCGCTGCCGCGATGCAGCTCGACGCCCTTCTCGATGACATGGATGGTCAGAAAGCCGGCGACGAACAGCACCATCGTGATCGGGATCCCGCGGAACGTCGTGTGCGACCCCTCGAACGCCTCAGGAAGCAGATCGAACGCGACGACGCCGAGGATGACCCCGCCGGCCGCGCCGAGCACCAGGTGCCGGCGATCCGTCACCCGCAGGGCGACGAGCCCGCCGATCGTCGTGGCCACGCCGGCGCCCAGCCCGATCAGGATCGCGGTGATCACAACGAATCGCTCCTCCCCTCCCGCCCGGACCAACTCTCTCGCGCGGGCGCGTTCGTACGCATGATTCAAACGAGGTATTACCCGGTCATCGTTTCGCCGCCCGCGGGTCCGGACGAGCGGTCGGATCGCCGGAGGTGACCTCGCGGTTGCGGTCCTCCGCCAAGCACGCGGCCGGCGCGGTCTACTCCCCGGCGACCAGGCTCCGGCGGCCCACCAGGGCCGGGAGGTCCGCCATCGCCGGGAAGACGTGGGTGGCCCCGGCGTCCAGCAGGGCCTGCGCCGGGTGGTGGGCGGGGCTGCCCGGCGGGCAGAAGCCGAAGACGGTCGCACCGGCGGCCACGCCCGCGGTGACGCCGGGGACCGTGTCCTCGATGACGGCGGCCCGGGCCGGGTCGATCCCCAGGAACGCCGCCGCGGCCAGGTAGACGTCGGGGGCCGGCTTGCTGCGGGGCTGGTCCATGCCGCTGAACGTCTTGCCGGCGAAGACCTGCTCCAGCCCGACCTTGTGCAGCTGCAACCGCACCTTGCCGAGGTCGGCGCCGCTGGCACAGGCGATCCGGCCGTCCATCCGGGCGTCGATCTCGTGGACCGCGGCCACCGCGCCGGGGATCGGCTCCAGGGAGGCCGCCAGGGCCTCGTTGCGGCGGCGGCGGAACTCGTCCAGCCAGTCGTCGGTGACCACGAAGCCGGTGTGCGCGGTGATGATCGCGGTCTCGTCCCGCAGGGCCCGGCCGACGAAGAGCCGGAAGCTATCGGCCGGGCTGATCTGCCAGCCGAGCTCGTGGAGCATCGACCGCAGAACCCCGTTCGTGATGCTCTCCGAGTCCACCAGGACCCCGTCGCAGTCGAACAGCACAGCGTCGAACGAACCGGCCTCAGACATGCCACGACATTATCGGGGCGCCGCAGAGGTAGCCCGAGCGGTGCCGCGCTGAGCTATTGGCCATGTCACAGGCTATTCGCTGCTTCGAGGCATGAACTACGCAAAGTACTTCCCCATGCCAATACCTTCGTCGCAACAGGGGCAGCGGGCCGACAGCGGACCAAGTACGATCCGAGCCGCTCAACCTGAGAATCTCCTGATAGGACGACATAGTGTCGCAGCCCGTGACCCCGACGCCCAACCCCTCCACCGAGACGCCGCCCTTCGTGCCCCCGGCCGGCCCCGGCTTCCCGCCGCCGATCCCGACGCAGCAGGAGCAGGGTTTCAGCGGCCTGTCCATCGCGGGCGTGATCCTGGCGGTCATCATCCCGGTCATCGGTTTCGTCCTGAGCCTGATCGCCATCACCCAGACCGGCAAGGGCAAGCGGCGCGGCCGTGGCCTGGCCGTCACCGGCGTCGTCGTCTCGGTCGTGGCCATGGCCGTGATCGGCACCCTGGCCTACACCCTGTCGAAGTCGACGCTCATCGATCCCGGATGCGCCAGCGGCAAGGCGGCGATCTTCAAGATGGCCAAGAACCCGACGCCGGAAACGGTGGTGACCGCGATCGACGAGCTGAACGCCGCGTCCGCCGAGGCCAAGAACGACGACGTACGCAGCGCGATGAAGACGCTGGCGGACGACTACAGCAAGATGATGGCCGACGCCAAGGCCGGCAAGGCGCCCGACGCCGCCGCCACGACGAAGATCTCCGCCGACGCGGACACCATCGACAAGCTGTGCACGGCCGGTTCCTGACCGTAGAGACCGAGCGGCATCGGGAAACCGGTGCCGCTCACCTCTCGTTCTTTCGGCCGAGGTGAGGTTGATCTCTTCGGACCCAGGAGGGATGGCTCGACTTGCCCTGATCGACGACTGTGGTGGCGCGTACGCGAGGTGCGGGCGTTTCACACCGGGGACGGGCACGAGCAGATGGAACGGGTAAGTCGGCGGGGATTGCTCCGCGGGGCCGGGCTGGCGGCGGCCGGAGCGGCGGCCGGAGCGCTCGGGGTCACCGAGATTCCGCGGTGGTTCGGCTGGGATCATCCGCCGCTCAGTGGCGGCTACGCGGCCGCGGCCGACAACCAGCAGGCGATCCAGACCTCGTCGGTGCGGGTTCGGTACTACGTGGAGACCTCACGGCCGCTGGTCGCGCTCACGTTCGACGACGGGCCGGCTCCGCACTACACACCACAATTCCTCGATGTGCTCGAGGAGGCCGGGGTGCCAGGGACCTTCTTCCTGGTGGGCAGCAACGTCCGCGACCACGCCGGCCTGATCAAGGATCGGCTCGACGGCCATGAGGTCGGCAACCACTCGTGGGCCCATCGCGATCTGGCCACCATGAACCTCGCGGCGATCCAGGACGACCTGCGGCGCACCCACGCGACCATTCAGGACAAGCTCGGGCGTACCCCGACCCTCATGCGGCCGCCGTTCGGCCACCTCGGCGGATCGACCGTCCTGGCCGTCGACTCTCTCGGTTACGACCTGATCCTCTGGGACCGGCAGATGCACGAGCGGCGCTTCCACGACAACCCCACCGGCCAGGCGAAAGACATCGTCGACACGGCCCGCCCCGGCTCGATAATCCTGGCCCACGACGCCGGCGGCCAACAGCGATTGGTGACGCTCGGAGCGCTGAAGGACATCGTGACCGGCCTCAAGGCACGCGGCTTCGCATTCACCACCGTCTCCGCCCTGATCGCCGACGCGACCGGCCCCCGTACGCAAACCCACTGAATGCCGAGCCCCTCGCGCCCGTAGCCGGCCGCTCCGTGCGCGGCCGGCGTCCCGTCACTCGATGCGCGGCGCCACCGCGACGCGGTCTTCCCGGCCGGCCGAGGACGCCCACCCGGTCGAGTGATAGCGGATGTTATCTACCGCATATAGCCCACTAGGTAGTTATTGCGGCATTTGACCACTTAATGATAGATTAGTGATGAATCCGTGGCGGTGTGATCCACGAGATGCCGTCACCTGTCGGCGGAAGGGAAATTTCGGCGCCGGCAGGAAGGCTTGGCGGTGTTTCGCTACGTGGCCCGCAAGGCTGCCGGCTGGCTGATCATGATCATCTTGGCTACCAACGCGACCTTCTTCCTCGCCAGTTGGTTCCTCGATCCGCGGTCCAACTACCGTGAGCTTCGGCCGGTCCGCACCGATGAGCAGATCGCCCACGCCCTGGAGCCGTACGGCCTGTCGCCGTCCTGGTCGGTCGTTCACCGCTGGTGGTATTGGCTCTCCGACGTCGTGCTCCGCTTCGATTGGGGCCACTCGCCGACAGGAGTACCGGTCAACTCCGAGATCCCGCAGCGCGCCCTGGTGAGCGGGCAGCTGATCCTGCTGGGCACGGTGTCGGCGGTGGTGCTCGGGATCGCGCTGGGGGTCTACACCGCGACTCGGCAGTACGGCGCGGTCGACCGCGCGGGCCAGGCGGTGTCGATCGTGTTGTTCAACATCCCGACCGCCGTCAGCGCACTCGCGCTCGTGCTGGGCGCGGTCTGGCTGAACCAGCGCTTCGGGACGACCGTGCTGCACGTCGCCGGCGCCAACACCCCCGGTGTGGAGGGCACCTGGCCGACCGTCGTCGACCGGGCCGACCACCTCGTCCTGCCGACGCTCAACCTCACACTGCTCGGCTACGTCAGCTGGCACCTCACCCAGCGGGCGCTTCTGCTGGATGCGCTCAACGCCGATTTCGTCCGTACCGCCCGCGCGACCGGCCTCACGCGGTCCCAAGCCATCCGGCGGCACGCCTTGCGGGCCTCGCTGATCCCGACCGTCACGTCGGTCGCGTTCAGCATCCCCGCCGTGTTCACCGGAGCGATCGTCACCGAGACGGTCTTCGGCTGGGAGGGGATGGGGCGCTACTTCACCCAGACCATCAGCCAGAACAACGTGGACGGGGTCGTCGCCGTGGCCGCCTTCGGCGCCGCCGCGACCGCGGTCGGCGCCATTCTGTCGGACATCGCCACCGTTGCCCTTGATCCCCGGGTGCGGGCGAGCTGACCGATGATCACCACCCTCCCGACCAGCGCCCCGGACGACTCACCAGTTCCGCCACCGCCTCGTCTCGGCCGAGCCCGGCTCTACGTCCGCCGGTTCGCCCGCAACCGCCCGGCCGGGGCAGGCGTGGTGATCTTTCTGGTGCTGTTCGGCTACGCCGCGATCGGCGGGCACGTCAGCCGGTGGAACTGGTCCGATCAGGATTTCCTCGCGCTGACCGAGCCGCCGGGAGCCAGCCACTGGTTCGGCACCAACCAGGGCGGCAACGACGTATTCACGCAGTCCGCGCACGGGCTGCAACGCTCGCTCGTGATCGCGCTGAGCGTGTCGGTGCTGACAATGGTGATCTCGGCCGTGGTCGGGGCGGGCGCGGCCTACCTGGGCGGCCGGGTCGAGCGGTGGACCCTCGCGGTGATCCATTTTCTGCTCGTCGTACCGGCGTTCTTGATCCTCGCGCTCGTGTCCAACCGGGTGAGTGGTGACTGGCGCGTCCTGATCCTGCTGCTGACCCTGTTCGGCTGGATGTTCACCGCCCGCGTGATCTGGTCGGTCTCGACGTCCCTGCGCGAGCGTGACTACGTGCTGATGGCCGAGTTCATGGGTGTCTCCCGCCGGCGGATCGTGGCCCGGCACATCATTCCGCACCTCGGAGCGTTGCTCATCGTCAACCTCACGCTGGGGGTCGTCACGACCGTGCTGAGCGAAACCGCACTGAGTTTCCTCGGCTTCGGCGTCAAGACGCCCGACGTCTCGCTCGGTTCGTTGCTCGCCGACGGTTCGGTGACGATCAGCTCCGCACCGTGGCTGTTCGCCGCGCCGGCCGGGCTGCTGGTGCTGCTGACCGTCGCACTGACGCTGATCGGGGACGGGCTGCGGGACGCGCTCGACCCGACGTCCACGGCCGGTGGGCACGGATGACAAACCTGGTTCTCTCCATCCGCGATCTGGCCGTGACGTTCCCCTCGGAGCGCGGCCCGGTCGAGGCCGTCCGCGGTATCGGCCTGGACTTGTTCGCAGGGAGGACGCTCGCCCTGGTGGGTGAGTCGGGCTCGGGCAAGTCAGCCACGGCCGCGAGCATCATGGGCCTGCTTCCGGTCGGCGCCCAGGCTCGGGGTGAGGTGCTGCTCGGCGGGCGAGATCTCCTCGCCCTCGACGACCGCCGGATGTCGGCCGTCCGCGGCAAGCGGATCGGGATGGTTTTCCAAGACCCGCTCTCGGCTCTGACGCCGATCTTCTCGGTGGGCCGGCAGGTCGCCGACGCCGTCCGGGTCCACACCCGGGTGTCGAAGGCGGCGGCCCGGGAGCGTGCGGTCGAGCTGCTCGGCCTGGTGGGCATCTCGCAACCGCGACGACGGGCCCGGGACTTCCCGCACCAGTTCTCCGGCGGCATGCGTCAGCGGGTGGTCATCGCGTTGGCCATCGCCAACAACCCTGACCTGATTATCGCCGACGAGCCGACCACGGCGCTCGACGTAACGGTACAGGCGCAAATCCTCGAAGTGCTGGAGACCGCCAAGGCCGAGACCGGAGCCGCGGTTCTGCTCATCACCCACGACCTGGGAGTGGTGGCCGGCCACGCCGACGAGGTCGCCGTGATGTACGCCGGCCGCATCGTCGAGCGGGCCGAGGTCAGGGAGCTGTTCGCGACGCCGGCGATGCCCTACACCCTCGGGCTGTTGGGCTCGATGCCCGCACCGGACGCGGGCCGACGGCTGCCGCTGGTGCCGATCGAGGGGGAACCGCCGTCGCCGGCTCAGCGGCTCCCGGGCTGCCCGTTCGAGCCGCGCTGCCCGCTCGCCCGCGCCGACTGCCGGGACAAGGAGCCCGCCCTCACCGAACTCCGGCCGCTGCACCAGGTGGCCTGCGTCCGTGCCGAACACGTGGCCGGTCGCCGGCCCGGCGACGTCTTCGGCCGCGCCGAGCAGCCACCCGTCGACACGCCGGCCGCCGCCGAAGCGGTCCTCCGGGTGGTCGGCCTCTCCCGCACCTTCCCGGTCACCAGCGGAGCGGTTCTGCGACGCCGGGTGGGCACGCTGCACGCGGTCAGCGAGGTCAGCTTCGACGTCCGGGCGGGCGAGACCGTCTGCCTGGTCGGCGAGTCCGGCAGCGGCAAGACGACGACCCTGCTGGAGATCATGCGGCTACGACCCCCCGAGTCGGGATCGCTGGAAATCCTCGGCACCGACGTCGCCGGCTCGCTGCCCGCGTCGGAGCGGCGCCGGCTGCGGCAGGCGGTGCAGATCGTCATGCAGGACCCGCAGGCTGCGCTGGACCCCCGCCTCCCGGTGTTCGAGTTGCTCGCCGAGCCGCTGCTCGCCGCCGGATCCGGCGCCGAAGCGACCCGGGACCGGATCGCCGAGCTGCTCAACCTGGTGGGGCTGCCGTCCGACATCGTCGACCGCTTCCCGGCCGCGTTCTCCGGCGGCCAGCGGCAGCGGTTGACGATCGCCCGTGCG
>Ga0247737_1000081_pt1 | contig 26499 bp, 20 predicted proteins | sample UWRJL028104C2_FD_180937 | JGI IMG/M metagenome (GOLD analysis project Ga0247737, IMG submission 180937) | Plant litter microbial communities from Arlington Agricultural Research Station in Wisconsin, United States - UWRJ-L028-104C-2 | ecosystem: Environmental > Terrestrial > Plant litter >...
CCCCCACCTCGAGCCCGGATAGCTCCGCAGGCGGCGCGAGCAAGCCGAAGCCGACCGCGACCCCCACCCCGAGCACCCCTCCCGCCGCACCGAAGCCGCCGACCGCGCCGGCACTGCCCGGCGCCGGGGTGACCGTCGCGATCCTCGACACCGGTGTCGACTATGAGCTGCCCGACCTCGGCGCCGGCTTCGGTGACGGCCACAAGGTCGTCGGCGGATACGACTTCATCAACGACGACGCCGATCCGATGGACGACCATTACCACGGCACCCACGTCGCCGGCATCATCGCCGGCAGCGGCGTCGAGACGATCACCGGTGTTGCACCTGGTGCCCAGCTCACCGCCTACAAGGTGCTCGACGGCCTGGGCTCCGGCGCGGAGAGCATCATCCTGCAGGGGCTGGAAGCCTCGGTGGACATCTCGGGCGCTCACCCGGCGGATGTCGTCAACATGAGCCTCGGCGGAAGCGGCGGCCTCGACGACCCGCTCGCCATCGCCGTCGGCAACGTCACCCGCAGCGGCGCCCTCGTCGTGGTCGCGGCGGGAAACAGCGGACCGTACACGAACACGATCGGGAGCCCGGGAAACGCACCCGAGGCACTGACCGTCGGAGCGTCCATCACCGACCTGAGCACGGCATCCGTCTCCCTGGTCGCCCCGACCAGACTCGCTCTGGCGACCTCGCGGGTCGATTTCAGCGCGAACCCGCCGGCGAAGCCGGTGAGCGGTCGTCTGATCGACGTCGGTCACGGAACGGAAGAGGACTTCGCGGCAGCCGGCGACCTGCACGGCGCGGTCGTCGTATACGAGGAGAGCCGCGCCGGCGTCGGAACGTTCTCCCGCACCACGGCGGAGCGAGCGCAGGCGGCAGGAGCGCTCGGAGCACTCATCTTCGAGCGCAGTCCGCTCGATGAGGACGCCGAGGGCACTATCGGCACCGGTCCGATGTTCCGCGGGGCATCCACCGACGCTGTGGCGGGGGAGACCGTCGCGAGCCCCAGCGGCGTCGGCGCACTCGCCGAGCACTTCGACAACCGATTGGGCATCATCGTCGCCTCGATGACGACGAACGAGTACAACGCCGTGGCACCGGCGATCGCCGCGAAGACGGCGAAGATCGCCTTCTCCGCGGTCGATGCGACCGACACGATCGCGAGCTTCAGTTCGCGCGGACAGACCCCGGACGAGAACGTAAAGCCGGAGGTCGTCGCCCCCGGCTACGAGATCCTCTCCACCGTTCCGCGTGCCCAGGGGCTCCTCGGTAACACCTACAGGCTCTCGGGCACATCGATGGCGACCCCGTACGTGGCCGGAGCCGCGGCGGTGGCTCTCGCCGCGCATCCGACGCTCGGATCGGAGGCTCTCCGCGAGCTCATGATCGGCAGCGCCTCCGCCCTGAAGAGCAGCGCCACGGCCATCAGCCCGACGGTGCAGGGTGCCGGTCGGGTCACCTCCGCGACGGCGGCAACGGCGTCCCTCTACGCGTCGCCCGCGACTCTTACCTATGGACAGGCGGATGTCGACCACCCGAGCGCGTCCCGCGACGTCACGCTGACCAACACCAGCGACACGCGCGTGACCGCCACGCTGCGTCTGGTGCCCTCGGCCGGGAGTCACGGCACCGTGAAGCTCTCGAGCACAAAGCTCACCATCCCGGCAGGCGGAACGGCCAGCGTCAGCGCACGAGCGATCGCGGCCCTGCAGGACACCGATTCCGAGCTCTCCGGCCAGATCGAGGCGTCGGTCAGTGACGGGACGACCCTGCGGGTGCCGTACCTGCAGGTGGCAAATCACCTCCAGGTGAGTGCAGGACCCCAGCTCTCCACCGGTGCGGTATCGGTGGTGGTGCACGCCTTCCAGCCACTCGACGCTCCGCCCGTGCTCACGGTGACACCGAAGCACGGACGCCCGTTCACCGTCACGACCACGCCATCCGCATCGGCGACGCTGGCCGGCTCGTACCAGGCGCGCGTGACCAGCACCGACCCAGGCGTGCTCACCATCACGGCGAATGCACGGATCGACGGTGCGGGCATCCGCGGTGCGACGACGGTGGAGATCGTCAGGGCCACCGCCTCCGACACCTGGAAGCAGGTCGGCCGCAGCTCGCACGCGCAGCGCATCACGGTCTCGACGGCGACTCCGGGAGTGGCGATGCAGGTCACCGATCACTCCGTGCAGCCCTATGTCACGACCGACCACGGCACCACCTGGCGCCACCTCACCACGCTGCCGGTGCTCGACGGGGTCGGCACCGCGATCGCGGATTCGTCGAACGGTAAGGGTTTCTGGTACTTCGTGCAGGGAGCCCTCCCGGGTGGGGTGTTCGACCCGACCTACCAGGGTCAGCTGTTCTACACCCCGGATCTCGGACACACGTGGACCCGGCTTCCGCTGCCCGACAAGGACTTCAGTGCGGTCACGGGTTCCGGTCGCGGCCTTGTCGCGACGACGACGGACGGCATCGAGGTCAGTGCCGACGGCGGTCGGCAGTGGAAGTCGATACCGTTCGACTGGCCGGTAGCCCCCATCGGGCGTCCGCTGCCGACCAAGCTCGAGGTGTACGGCGGGTCGCTCTACATCCTCGGTTACAAGAGCGTGTATCGGGTCGATGACATCTTCGGGCGTCACCCCTCAGCACCCCGCATCGTCTACACAAACGAGATGGGTCTGACCAGTCTCAGCGCGGGTAAGAACTTCCTCGCGGTCGGCGGTTTCGATTCCATCGCGACCTCCGCCGACGGCACCACGTGGAAGACGGCGGCATCCCGAGGCGACTCGGACTATACGGTCGCGGTCGGGATCGTCCGCAACGAAATGTACGTCCTCGGGCTCGGCGGCTTCTTCCGCTCGACCGATCGCGGCGCCAGCTGGACGCCGCTGCCCTACCCGGTCAGTGGTGGCGTGCTTCCCGCAGTGGTCAGCGCGTGGCCAGACCGCAGCACGTCGCTGCTGATGCCGATCGAGAACGCCGGACTGTTCGACTCCGACGACCGCGGAGTGCATTTCGTGCGCACCGGCCTGTCGGCCTCGACCGTGCTCGACCTGCTGGTCGCGTCGCCTGCGAAGGGGGGCACTCGCCTCTACCTGGCCGATCGCGATGGGGTGCTCTCGACGCCGCTCCCGACGAAGTCGACGATCACGAACAGGGACCTGGACTGGGGCTCGACCGGTCTCGAGGCCTTCGACCAGTACGGCACGAGCAGCATTACGCAAGACGCTCGCCGCAAAGACACCTTCTCTCGGGTGATGAACGACCACGACAACAGCGGTCACATCGAGATGTCCACCGATGCCACGGCCACCTGGTCAGCGGTCGGACCGGCCGTCGGCGGTGCGAAGATCTCCGATCTGGTCGCCAGCCCGACGCAGAGCGGGACTGCCGTCGCGTCGTACTTCGCCGACACGGCGGCGGGCCTGCTCGTCACCCACGACGATTGGCAGCACTGGGACACCACGATGGGTTCGCTCGCCATCCGCGGGGTCGCGTTCGACGTCGTCCACCCGGGCAGGCTGTGGCTCGCCACCGACTCGGGCCTGTACCGCAGCGATGACGAGGGGCGCACGACGACCCGGGTGTTCGAGGGCACGGTGTCGTCCGTCTGGGTCGACCCCGCGCATCCGTCGACGATTCTCGCCGGCGGACTGCGCCTGTGGCGCAGCACCGACGCGGGACGGACGTTCCGCGCGTCCGACCTCGACCTCGACACCGCGGTCGGATCGTTCGCCAGCGCGACCATCGCTCCCGCGCACGGCCACGGTGCCGGCACCACCGTGCTGTTCGCCGGGTCGGAGCATTTCCGTCCCGGAGCGCTCGTCGTGCCGGGCCGCGGGGTGCTCGCCAGCCTCGACGGGGGCCGCAGTTGGGTCAACGTGTCTGCGGGCATGGGGAGCACGTCGGTGAAGAACCTGCAGACCAGCCCCGACGGCGTCTGGCTGTACGTCGGCACCGCGAATGACGGCGTCTACCGCGCCAGGGTGTCGGATCTGCTGAAGGCCATCCGCTGACGCAGAGCTGACACACACAGGGCCTTCACACACAGTGCTGACACACGCAGTGCCGCCACACGCAGGGCCGCCACACAGTGCCGCCACACACAGAGCATCGCACGCCCCGCACTGGGGTAGTGCGATGCTCTGTGTGCGCGCCTAGCGTGGTTGTGGGGGTAGGGCATGGCGAGCAGAACGGCGCGCAAGAATAGCGTCTCCGCGGCGGGGTATCGCGATATCGCCTCACGGGCGACGGATGACGATGACCTCCGCATCTCCGGGCGTGAACCCGAACGCCGCTACGAGACCAAGCGCCTGCGCGGTACTGTGACGATCCTCGTCGTGCTGATCGGCATCCCGACCGTCGTCATCGTCGCGCTGATCGGCCTCTCCTGGCTCGCCCAGAACCTCGGTCAGTAGCCAGCGCAGTACCGCTACCGCCTGCACTCACCCGTTGAGGTGCTGATGCGAGTTGGCGAAGGAGATCGAGTCGGCCGTGACACCGACCAGCCCGAGGGTGACCCGCAGCATCTCCGGGGGCAGTTCATTGCCCGGGGGCGGTGTCGCCGCACCGAAGGTCAGGGCTGTGCCGTCACCGAGCGTGGCGGTCGCCGAGTCGAGGTAGACCTGCACGTCGCCACGCAGCTCCATCCGGTCGGAGGTGCTCACCAGAGCGGGGCCGGTGACCTTCCTCACGTCGAGCACGAAGTCGGTCACCACCACATCGTCGGCACTCACCTTGAGCGCCGTCGCACGGCTGCCGTCGGCCAGCGGCACGGTGACCACTGTGACTCCGTGCAGTCCGGAGATCGTGATGGTGGACCCGCTCAGCGTCGCGGCGGGCAGCGTGAACGTCGGGGCCGCGTCATCCGGCACCGCCGTGGGCGGCGGAGTGGTGCCCGGCACCGCGGGCATGCCGGGCGCCCCACCGGGTGCGATGCCGACCAGGGGGATCGGCACCGCGATTCCGGGGGCCTTCGGTGGGGTTGCCGGAGTCGACCCGGTGGGGCCTGGCGCCGGGGGCGGGGATGTCGGCGATGGGCTTGGCGCAGCGCACGGCATGATGATCGGCAGACAGAGCGCAGCGGGCTCCGCCCGCGCCGCACCGACACCGCCGAGCGCCAACACGAGCAGCCCCGCGATCGCCGCCGTGGAGCGGGTGCTTCGGCCGGTCACTGCCGGCCGCGCGCTAAAGGGAGGTGCGCCCCCTCGTCATCGTGTTGCTCGTCATCGTGTTGCCCGTCATCGTTTTGCCGGTCGCCGTCTTGCTCGTCGCCGCTGAGCTCAGAGCCCCCGGATGAAGCGGCGGCGACATCGGTTTCCGCCGCACCCGCCGCCTCGTCCGTCGCCACCTTCCTCGGCATCCAGGCCACCACCAGAACGCCCCCGACCGCGCCGAGCAGCATGCCGATGATGAAGCCGCCGAGGTTCACCCCGATCAGTGAGTACACGGCGAGGGCGAGGGCGATCACCCCGTAGAAGACGTGATGCACCGGCATCAGCATCGCCAGCACGCCGAGGGCGACCAGCGCGATCGGCACGATGGTGGCCTGGAGCCCCTCGATGCCGAGCTGCACATGGAACGTGCCGATGTCGAGCTGCCCGGAGAAGAACAGCTCCACGCCCGAGAGCGCGACGAGCAGACCGCCGACCGCGGGGCGCGTGCGGAACCACTGACTGAAGCGCTGACTGAAGCGCTGTCTGACGGGCTGCATTAGAAGCAGGTCCGTCCGTCGGTGAGCTCCAGGTGCATCCCCGTCAGGGTGAACACGGATGCCTGGGTCGACCACGCGGTCTGCTGCAGGTTCGAGATGCTGATGCCGTCGGCATCCTGGGCGAAGTCGCCGGCCTGGCCCTTGGCATCGGTCTTGACGGTGGGAGCGTCGACACCGATGCGGATGTTGGTGAAGCTCGAGTCTCCCTTGAGGTCGGTCATGCCGATCTGGAGATCGCTCGCCGATGCCGGCTTGCCGCCGCCACCCGCGGTGATGAGCACACCCATCTTGCCGAGCGGGGTGTCGGTCACGACCGACTGGCAGAGGTCGGAGAGGGTCGCGGACTTGATGTTGGCGATGGCGGCCTGGTGGTCTTTGCCCGCGGTGTCGGTCGCGACGCCCGCGTATTGAGAGAAGCCGGTGCCCTCGAGCTTCGACGCACCGATCTGGAACTGGCTGCCCGAAACCGAGAACGACACCGGAACCGCGCCCTGCGCCACCCCTCCCATCAGCAGTGTGGCGGCGATGGCCACCGGGACCGCGGTGAGCACGATTCGACCGGAATGGCTGCGGGTGAGCCGACGGACTGTGGGACGCGTGAGCTTCATGAATCCTCCTTGATTCGAGCGGGTGCCGAGGGTGCCGACACTGCACCCTCGATCGAAGAGATGCTTTCGTGGCGCAACTATGACGCCAATCGCCAGGGGAATTTCGTGCCGGGTCGGCGGCCGCGGGCATGATAGGACAATGAAGATCTTCACCCCACCCCAGACCACTCTCGAGGCGTCGAACGTCATCCTCGGGCTCATGCGGATCGCCGACCTCGATGACAAGGAAGTCCAGACCCTGGTCGGCACCGCGATCGATTCCGGCATCAACTTCTTCGACCACGCGGACGTGTACGGCGGCAAGACCCACGGCTGCGAGCAGCGCTTCGGGGAGGCGATCAGCTTCAGCGACGCGGAGCGCGAGGCGGTGATCATCCAGTCGAAGGTCGGCATTCGTGACGGCTACTGGGACTTCTCCACGGAGCACATCCTGGAGTCTGTCGACGGATCGCTGAAGGCGTTGAACACGCCGTACCTCGACATCCTGCTGCTGCACCGCCCCGACACGCTGATGGAGCCCGATGAGATCGCCGCGGCCTTCGACGAGCTGCAGAGCTCGGGAAAGGTTCGCAATTTCGGCGTCTCCAACCAGACGCCCGGTCAGGTCGAGCTGCTCAAGCGTTCGGTGACGCAGCCGCTCCCGTTCAACCAGGTACAGCTGAGCATCACCCACGCGCCGCTCATCGCCCAGGGTGTTGCGGCCAACATGGCGGGTCTCGACCAGTCGATCGATCGTGACCTCGGCATCCTCGACTACAGCCGCCTGAACGACATCACCCTGCAGGCCTGGTCGCCGTTCCAGAAGGGCTTCTTCGACGGGGTGTTCCTCGGCGACCGTGAGAACTACGCCGAGCTGAACGACGTGCTCGAGGAGCTCGCGGCCACATACTCCGTGACGCCGACCGGTATCGCGGTGGCCTGGATCACCCGGCACCCCGCGAACATGCAGGTCGTGCTCGGCACCACCAAGCCGGAGCGCGTCATCGAGTCGGCGGCGGGGTCGGAGATCCCGCTGACCCGAACCGAGTGGTATCGCCTGTTCACGGCGGCCGGGCACATCCTGCCGTAGCGCGTTCGGTCCCTGGGGCGCTCACCGCCCCAGGGACCAAAGGCCATAGCAATGCGGCCTCCAGTGGGGTTGGATCAGATCATGACCCCGTGGAAGCACGTCGAACCGAAAGACCTCTCCGCCGAAACCCTGCAGCGTCTCAACCAGTGGTGGCGCGCGGCCAACTACCTCTCGATCGGCCAGATCTACCTGCTCGACAACCCGCTGCTGCGCAGGCCCCTGACGACGGATGACATCAAGTCACGTCTCCTCGGACACTGGGGCACCACCCCCGGCCTCAACTTCATCTACGCCCAGCTGAACCGCGCCATCCGCGAGCGTGACCTCGACACCATCTACATCACCGGGCCCGGCCACGGCGGCCCGGGAATGGTGGCCAACTCCTACCTGGATGGCACCTACAGCGAGCTCTACCCGGAAGTCCCGCAGACCGAGGACGGCATTCGCAAACTGTTCCGCCAGTTCTCGTTCCCGGGTGGCATCCCCTCGCATGCGGCGCCGAACGTGCCCGGCTCGATCAACGAGGGCGGCGAGCTCGGCTACTCGCTCTCGCATGCCTACGGCGCCGCCTTCGACAACCCCGACCTACTCGTCGCGACCGTGATCGGCGACGGCGAGGCGGAGACCGGCCCGCTCGCCACGGCCTGGCACTCGAACAAGTTCGTCGATCCGCTCACCGACGGCGTCGTGCTTCCGATCCTCCACCTCAACGGCTACAAGATCGCGAACCCGACCGTGCTCGCGCGCATCCCCGAGGAGGAGCTGCTGCAGCTCATGCGTGGCTACGGCCACACGCCGTACATCGTCTCGGGCGGCTTCGACGACGAGGACCCGATCGAGGTACACAAGCGGTTCGCCGCCACCCTCGACACCGTGCTCAATCAGATCGCCCAGATCAAGGCGGATGCCGCGGCCGGTACCCTCACGGAGCGTCCGGCCTGGCCGATGATCATCTTCCGGTCGCCCAAGGGCTGGACCTGCCCCAAGGAGATCGACGGACATCCTGCCGAGAACAATTGGCGCTCGCACCAGGTGCCGCTCGCCAACGCGAAGGACACCCCGGCGCACACCGCGCTGCTCGAGACCTGGATGCGCTCGTATAAGCCCGAGGAGCTGTTCGACGAGGCGGGAGCCCCGGTCTACGAGGCCACCGCGCTCGCCCCGGACGGCGATCGCCGGATGAGCGCCAATCCGGTCGCCAACGGGGGGATGCTGCGCACGCCGCTCGACCTGCCCGACTTCCGCGCCTACGCGCAGGATGTGCCGAGTCCGGGCGCCACCGCCGTGGAGGCGACCGCGGTGCTGGGCGGCTGGCTGCGCGACGTGATCGTCAAGAACCCGCACAACTTCCGCATCTTCGGGCCGGATGAGACCGCATCGAATCGCCTGCAGGCCGTGTTCGAGGTGACCGACAAGCAGTGGGATGCCGAGAACTGGCCGATCGACGAGCTCGACAACCATCTGGCCAAGGCCGGCCGGGTAATGGAGATGCTCAGCGAGCACCAGTGCGAGGGCTGGCTGGAGGGCTACCTGCTCACCGGCCGTCACGGGCTGATCAACTCCTACGAGGCCTTCATCCACATCGTCGACTCGATGTTCAACCAGCATGCGAAGTGGCTGGAGTCCGCCAAGGAGGTGCCATGGCGACGGCCGATCGCGTCGCTCAACTACCTGCTCTCGTCGCACGTCTGGCGACAGGACCACAACGGCTTCTCGCATCAGGACCCGGGTTTCATCGACCACGTGGTGAACAAGAAGGCGAGCATCGTGCGGGTGTATCTGCCGTTCGACGCCAACACCCTGCTGTCGACCTACGACCACTGCCTGCGCACCTCCGACTACGTGAACGTCGTGGTCGCCGGCAAGCAGCCGTCGCCCAACTGGCTGACCATGGAGCAGGCGATCGATCACTGCACCCGTGGGCTCGGGCTGTTCCAGTGGGCGGGAACCGAGGTCGCGGGGGAGCAGCCGGATGTGGTGCTGGCATCGGCGGGTGATGTTCCGACCCTCGAGATGCTGGCGGCCGTCAGCATCCTGAAGGAGCGCATTCCCGAGCTGCGGGTGCGCGTCGTCAACGTCGTCGACCTGATGCGCCTGCAGAACGACACCGAGCATCCGCACGGCATGAGCGACCACGAGTACGACGCGATCTTCACGGCGGACAAGCCGGTGATCTTCGCCTATCACGGCTACCCGTGGCTCATCCATCGCCTCATCTACAAGCGTGCCGGCAATGCCAACGTGCACGTCCGCGGGTTCATCGAGGAGGGCACGACCACCACGCCGTTCGACATGCTGATGATGAACAACCTCGATCGGTACCAGCTGGTGATCGACACGCTCGACCGCGTGCCGGGGCTGGCCGAGCGTCAGGCCGGGCTCCGGCAGGACATGCAGGATGCCCGGGTCGAGGCCCGCGCGTACACCCGCGAATACGGCGTCGACATCCCCGCCGTCACCGAGTGGAGCTGGAGCGGCGAGAACGGCGTGGCGCAGGACAGTGCGGACGAGACCGGGGGCGACAACGTCTAGTACTCCGCTGGTTGAGTAGCGCCCGAGCGTCCGCGCGAGGACGCGTATCGAAACCCGCCGCGTGGTGGGTTTCGATACGGCTGCTCCTTTGTCGCGGCCTGCTCAACCAGCGGGTCACCGAACAATATTCGGTGAAATTCCGCTCAGAACGGATAATATTCGAGAGACGGGAATGATCCGCCGCCCCCTGCGTTGTATTGAGTCACAGGCACTCAAGTTCCACAGGAGGTCCACTTGCCTAACAACTTCGATCCGGAGCAGACCGGCGCGGGCTCGTTCGACGAGTTCCTCGCACGGTACCTGCAGGGTGAGCGCGCGGCGCAGTCCGAACGCTCCATCAACATCTCCCGTCTCATGAGCCGCCGCACCCGCGAGGTGCTCGCCGAGGCCGGGCGCTACGCCGTCGAACTCGGACACGGCGAGCTCGATGCTCTTCACATCCTTCGCGTGCTCGCCACGCAGGAGCCCGCCGCCGGGGCCATCTCCGGTGTGGGCGCCGACCCGGCTGCCATCGCGGCCGCCGCCGAGGAGCGTCTGCCCGAACCCACCCAGCAGCGTGCAGACGCTGCCCCCATGCTCACGCAGTCGAGCCAGCGCGCGCTGTTCCACGCCTATCAGGTGGCACGTGCCTCCGGGTCGACGTACGTCGACCCCGAGCACCTCTTCTTCGCGATCGTGATCGGCCAGGAGGCGCCCGCCGGACAGGTTCTGTCTGCCGCGGGCGTCACACCCGAGGCTTTGCAGGCCGGGATGCGCGAGACCGTCGACACCGACGGTTCCGCGACGGCATCGGCCGGCGCACAGACCGCCGAGGCGACATCCGAGACCCCGATGCTCGACAAGTACGGCCTCGACCTGACCGAGCGTGCCCGCAGCGGCAAGCTCGACCCGGTGATCGGCCGTGTCGACGAGATCGAGCAGACCATCGAGATCCTCTCCCGTCGCACCAAGAACAACCCCGTTCTGATCGGTGAGGCCGGCGTCGGCAAGACCGCCATCGTCGAGGGACTCGCTCAGGCGATCGTCGGCGGCGGCGTTCCCCAGCAGCTGCTGGGCAAGCGCGTCGTCTCGCTCGACCTGCCCGCCATGCTCTCCGGCACCCGGTACCGCGGTGACTTCGAGGAGCGGCTCACGAAGCTGATGGACGAGATCACGGCCAACTCGGCCGACGTGATCGTCTTCATCGACGAGCTGCACACCGTCGTCGGCGCCGGTGGCGCGGGCGAGGGCGGAATGGACGCCGGCAACATCCTCAAGCCGCGCCTGGCGCGGGGCGAGCTGCACGTCGTCGGTGCGACCACGCTCAAGGAGTACCGCTCCATCGAGAAGGACCCGGCCCTCGAACGTCGTTTCCAGCCCGTGCAGGTCGGTGAGCCGAGCATCGACGATGCCGTGCTCATCCTGAGCGGACTCCGCGGCGCCTACGAGGAGCACCACGCGGTGCGCTACACCGACGAGGCCATCCGTGCCGCCGTCGAACTGTCGGCGCGCTACGTGACCGACCGCTTCCTTCCCGACAAGGCGATCGACCTCATCGACCAGGCGGGTGCGCGACTGCGTCTCTCGCTCGGGTCGAAGATCGACACCTCGGCATTGCTGCAGGAGCTGGCCGTGCTGGAGTCCCGCAAGAACTCCGCCGTCACCGCCGAGCACTACGAGGAGGCCTCCGGCCTTCGGGACGAGATCACCGCGGTGCAGGAGAAGCTCGCGGCCGCCGCATCCTCCGGTCAGACCACGACCTCTGCAGTAGTCGATGAGAAGGAGATCGCAGCCGTGATCTCCCGGGCGACCGGCATCCCGGCCAATCGTCTCACCGAGGCAGACCGTTCGCGTCTGGCAAAGCTCGAGACCGAGCTGCACGAGCGCGTAATCGGCCAGGACGACGCCGTCACCGTCGTCGCCAAGGCCGTGCGGCGCAACCGTACCGGGCTCGGCGACCAGCAGCGGCCCGTCGGCAGCTTCCTCTTCCTGGGTCCGACCGGTGTCGGCAAGACCGAGCTGGCGAAGACCCTCGCGGGCTCGCTGTTCGGCGACGAGAAGGCGATGCTGCGGTTCGACATGAGCGAGTTCGGCGAGCGTCACACCGTGTCGCGTCTGGTCGGTGCCCCTCCCGGGTACGTCGGCTACGACGAGGCCGGCCAGCTGACCGAGCGTGTGCGCCGCAACCCGTACTCCGTGGTGCTGTTCGACGAGATCGAGAAGGCCCACCCCGACGTCTTCAACCTGCTGCTGCAGGTGCTGGATGACGGACGGCTGACCGATGGTCAGGGTCGCACGGTCGACTTCCGCAACACCGTCATCATCATGACCTCGAACCTCGGCAGCGAGTTCCTCGCCAGCCGCGGCGGTGCCCTCGGCTTCGTGCAGAGCGACTCCGGCAACGGCTTCTCCTCGGAGAAAGACCTGCGCGACCGGGTGATGGGCAAGCTGCGGGAGGCGATGCGGCCGGAGTTCCTCAACCGGATCGACGAGATCGTGCTGTTCCGCAAGCTCGAGAAGCCGCAGCTGCGGCAGATCGTGCGCCTGCTGCTCGGCGCCACCGAGACCCGTCTCGGAGCCCACGAGATCACGATCGATGTGACGGATGCCGCGCTCGACTGGATCGCCGACAACGGCTACGAGCCCGAGTACGGTGCCCGCCCGCTGCGTCGCCTGATCCAGCGCGAGATCGACGACCGGATCGCCGACCTGCTGGTCACGGAGGAGCTCGCGGATGGCGGACACGTCACCGTGAACGCCGTCGGTGGCGAGCTGCTGGTGGTCTCGGGCCAGGAAGCATCGCTTCCGCTCGCGGCCTAGTCGCAGCCGCTGCACCACAGCATCCGTAAAGCCCCTGCTCGCATCTCGCGGGCGGGGGCTTTTCGCGTCCCATCCCGAGGTGCGTGTTCTGGTCGTTCTCAGACGCGGAGAACGACCAGAACATGCACCGCAGCGGGAGGGGCGGGCATACCCTGGAAGCACACCAACGAGGGAGAGACGGATGCCGCTGACCGGAGAATACGAGCCAGGAACCGACGGTAAGGCCCGCGACCAGGTCGCCGCGTTCGAGGCGAGTGACGGGGCGGAGGCGAACACCCTGCGCGGTCGCCCGATCATCGTGTTGACCTCGGTCGGTGCGAAGAGCGGAAAGATCCGCAAGACGCCGCTGATGCGGGTCGAACACGACGGCGAGTACGTGGTCGTGGCATCGCAGGGCGGCGCTCCCACGCATCCGGTCTGGTACTACAACCTGAAGGACCACCCGCTGGTCGAGCTGCAGGACGGCGCGGTGAAGCGCGACTACACGGCACGCGAGTTGGGATCCGACGAGCGTGACGCCTGGTGGGAGCGCGCCGTCGCCGCCTGGCCCGACTACGCGGAATACACGACGCGCACCGACCGCACCATCCCGCTCTTCCTGCTCACGCCCGTCGACTGAATGACGGTGCTAGAGGAGCAGTACGGTGAACTCCAGGCCAAGAACCTGACGCTCGATCTCACCCGGGGCAAGCCGTCGCCCGCCCAGCTCGACCTGTCGAACGCCCTGCTCGGACTCCCCGGCGAGGGCGACTACCGCGACGCCAGCGGCACCGACCTGCGCAACTACGGGGGAGCGGACGGCCTGCCCGAACTGCGCGCGATCTTCGGCGAACTGCTGCAGATCCCGACCGGGCACCTGCTCGCCTACGGCAACGCCAGCCTCGCGATCATGCACGACACCATCGTGCAGGCGCTGCTCGTCGGGGTGCCCGGCGGCACCGGTCCGTGGCGCGATGTGCCCGATATCGCTGTGCTCTGCCCCGTTCCGGGCTACGACCGCCACTTCACCATCCTCGAGGCGCTCGGGGTGCGGACGATCCCGGTCCCGTTCGTCGATGGGCGGCTCGACCTCGAGACCATCCGGTCCCTCGTCGCGGCCGACCCGGGCATCCGCGGCATGTGGTGTGTGCCGATGTACTCCAACCCGACGGGAGTGAGCTACTCCGTCGACGAGGTCGAGGCCCTGGTCGGCATGGAGACCGCGGCCCCCGATTTCCGCCTGTTCTGGGACAACGCCTACGCCGTTCACCACCTCACCGACGACGAGCCGCTGCCGCTCGACGTGCTGGGCATGGCCGAGCGTGCGGGGCACCCCGACCGGCCGCTGGTCTACGCGTCCACGGCCAAGATCACCTTCCCCGGTGCCGGTGTCGCCTTCTTCGGTGGCTCCCCGGCGAACGTCGAATGGATGCGCGCCCGCACGTCAGCCCAGACCATCGGGCCCGACAAGCTCAACCAGCTCCGCCACCTCCGCTTCTTCGGTGATGCCGAGGGCGTGCGTCGGCTGATGCGGGAGCATCGCGCGATCATCGCACCGCGCTTCGCCGCGGTCGAGCGCATCCTCACCGCGAGACTGACCGGCGTCGCGAACTGGACGCACCCGACCGGCGGCTACTTCGTCAACCTCGAGGTTCCGCGCGGCACCGCCAGCCTGGCGGTGGCCCTGGCCGCCGACGCCGGAATCGCCCTGACCCCGGCCGGAAGTGCCTTCCCCTACCGTGATGACCCCGAGGATGCGAACATCCGCATCGCCCCCACCTTCCCCTCCCTCGACGACCTCGAGACAGCGATCGAGGCGCTCTGCACCTGCGTGCTGCTGGCCGTCGAACGGTCGAACTAGAGGAAACTCCCCACTATGTCCCCGAAAACCCTGCGATCGGCCCTTAAGGTGACGGTGTGTGGCGTGCCAACAGATCTCAAGACGACTTCGACGAGGAGCCGGCGGATGACCATGCCCGCCCGCATCGACAGGTGACAGCTCCCCACGCTCTCAGCCTCGGTGACCCGAGCTTCCAACCGTCCAACGTCGCGGAGCCGACCTGGGCCAACTGGCGTGCCCAGCTCGCCGGGATCGGCGGCAGTTCACCCCTGCTGCACTTCGTCGACGAGCCGCGCACCCGCATCGAGCTGAGCGCGACGCATCCGGGCGGCCTGGCCCAGTTCATCACCGGCAAGACGACCCTGCTCTCCAGCCTGATCCGTGACGACATCGCCCTGCGCGCAGCCAAGCTCGCCGCCGGCGAAATCGCGGCGAAGAGCCTCGAGCTCGCCACCGCTCGCGGAATCGACTCGATCCATCTCGGCATCGGCATCGCGGAGTGGAAGCACGGGGGAGAGAACTTCCGCGCTCCCGTGCTGCTGCGCCCGCTCGCCATCCGTCGCTACGGTCGCGACTTCGAGGTGCGCCTCAAGGGCGCCCCGTTCCTGAACCCCGCGCTCGCCGCCGCGCTCACCGAGCAGTTCCAGATCGCGCTCGACGCGCAGGCCTTTGTCGCCCTCGCCGAGGAGGACGGCTCGTTCAAACCGAACCCCGTGATCGACCGGCTGCGCGGCCTCACGTCGCACCTCGACTGGTTCAACGTGCAGCCTCGCCTGGTGGTCTCCTCCTTCGCGGATGTCGCCAGCGCGATGACCGCGGACGCCGCCGACCTCGAACACCCCATCCTCGATGCCCTCGCCGGCAACCCCTCCGCGAAGTGGACGGTCGAGGAGAGCTACGCACCTGTCGAGCCGCAGAACCCCGACCTGCGCACACCCGAGACCGACACCCTGCTGCTGGATGCCGACGCCGAGCAGGAGAGCGTCGTCGCCCAGATCGCGGCCGGCAACTCCGTGGTCGTGAAGACGCTGCCGGGCACGGGCGCCACCCAGACCATCGTCAACGCGCTCGGCGCGCTGGTGAACCAGAACAAGCGGGTGCTCGTCGTGAGCGCGCGCCGCTCCTCCCTGCTTGGCATCGCGGAGCGCCTCGGGGATGTCGGCCTCGCCGGTGTCGCCGTGTCGCCGTCCACGCTGCGGCGCGACCTCATCCGGTCGATCGGACGCAACGAGAAGGCGGTCGCGCCCGCCGTCGGCGAGGTGGATGACGCACTCGTGCGCCTGCGCAAGGTGCTGATCGACTACCGCGGCGCCGTCGCCCGCCGCGACCCTGCCATCGGCGTCTCCGTTCTCGACTGCCTCACCGAGCTGTCGCGCCTCGCCCTGCTGCCGTCGCCGCCGGCGACCACCGCCCGACTGTCGCGCGAATCGGTCGAACTCATGGCCAACGACCGCAGCAGCGCCGCCGAGGCGATCGTGAAGGCCGCATCGCTGGGGGAGTTCCGGTACGGTCCGGCCGACTCGCCCTGGTACGGCGCCAACTTCTCCACCAGCGAGGCGGCGATGCGCGCGCACGGTATCGCCAAGCAACTGCAGCACACCGAGGTGCCGCGTCTGCTGGAGCGCGCCAACCTGCTCATCGACGGCACGCGCATGCGACCGTTCGAGACCATCTACGAACTCGGCGTGTATCTGCGACTGCTGATCGACATCCGCGACACCCTCGACAAGTTCCTGCCGGTGGTCTTCGACCGTTCGCTGGCCGAACTGATCGCCGCCACCTCGTCGCGCAAGGATTCCCCCGAGATGTCGGGCGCGAACCGGCGCCGGCTGAAGAAGCTGGCGCGCGAGTACGTGCGCCCCGGTGTGCACGTGACGGAGCTCAACGAGGCCCTGGTGCGCATCCAGCAGCAGCGGGTGCTGTGGCAGCGCTTCGTCGCCGCCGGCGTCACCCCCGAGGTGCCGATCGGTATCGCCGACGTGCAGGTCGCCTTCCAGCACGTCGCGCAAGACCTCGCCTTCCTCGACGAGCCGCTCGGCAACGTCACCAAGGAAGACCAGCTCGCCCACCTGCCGATCCATGTGCTCGTCGATCGGCTCGCCGGTCTCGCCGCGGACTCCGAGGTGCTGCACAACCTGCAGGAGCGCGCCCAGCTGCGCGGCACCCTGCGTAACCTGCAGCTCGACCCGCTTCTGGTCGACCTCGCCTCACGCCACGTTCCCGACACCGCCGTCGCCGCCGAGCTCGAGCTCGCCTGGTGGCAGTCCGCGCTGGAATCCCTGCTCGAGACCGACCGCGCCCTGCTCGGCGCGAACACCTCCGTGCTCGACCGTCTCGAGGCCGATTTTCGTCTCGTCGACGAGGCTCACGCATCCGGCGGAGCTCGTCTCATGGCGTGGCAGCTCGCCGAGAACTGGAGCATCGGCCTGGTCGACTGGCCCGAGGAGGCGGCGGCGCTCAAGCGCACGTTGCGCACCCACCACGTCGACGCCCGCGATCTGCAGGAGGCGGCACCGCACCTCTCCCGCACCATCGCGCCGATCTGGCTGGCCTCGCCCTACGAGGTGGCGGGCATCACCGACACACTGCGCTTCGACACCGTCATCCTGGTGGATGCGGGCGCGACCACCCTCGCCGAGAACGTCGGCGCCATCCGTCGCGGCAAGCAGACCGTCGCGTTCGGCGACCCGATCACGCAGACCCCGAGCCCCTTCGCCATCGCGGTCGCCGGTGACGAGCCGCTCGTCACCTCGCTCGACGACCTGCACGCCGACTCTGCGCTCGCCCGGCTCGGGATGCTGCTGCCGACCCTCGCCCTCACCCGCAGCTATCGTGCCGGCGGCGAGGACCTCGCCGAGCTGGTCAACCGCCGCTTCTACGCTGGCAAGATCGAGTCGTTCCCGTGGGCCGGGTCCTTCCTCGGCCACAACAGCATCCGTCTCGACTACGTCGCCGACGGCACCGGCATGCCCGACCCCGAGTCGGGCGGCGTGGAGAGCGTCGATGCCGAGGTCGCGCGCGCGGTGCAGCTGGTGGCCGAGCACGCGGCGCAGCGTCCGCACGAGTCCCTCATGGTGATCACCGCCAGTGAGCTGCATGCCGTTCGCGTCCAGCAGGCTGTGCTCGCGGCATCCGTCGGCAATCCCGCGCTCAGCGAGTTCGTGCTGAGCGATCGCAGCGAACCGTTCACCGTGACCACGATCGAGCAGTCCGTGGCGCAGAGCCGCGACCGGGTCATCTTCTCCATCGGTTACGGGCGCACCCCGCACGGCCGCGTGCTCTCCGACTTCGGAGCGCTCGGCCGCGAGGGCGGCGAGCGACTGCTCGCCGTCGCCATGACCCGCGCCCGTCGCGCCATGGTGATCGTCACCTGCTTCGAGCCGACCGACATCGACGAGGAGCGCATGCACCACGGCGCGATCGCGCTGGCGGAGATCCTCACCGACATCCAGGCCCGCACCCGGGTCGAGCACGTGCCGGATGACAGTGACCCCATGCTCGTCGACCTGGCCCGGCGGCTCGAGCGTCGTGGCCTTCGCGTCGCCCTCGGGTTGCGCGGAAAGCTCGGCCTGGTCGCCTCGCACCAGGGCATGTGCCTCACCATCGAGACCGACACGGTGCTGCAGGAGTCGAGTCTGCGCGAGTCGCTGCGACTGCGGCCCGACATGCTGCGCCGTCTCGGCTGGCACTACCTGCGGGTGCATGCCTTCGAGCTGTTCAGTGACCCGGATGCCGTCGCCGATCGCATCACGAAGATGCTGGGTCTCGACACGTCGCCCGTCACCGAGCCGATCCAGATCGTCTCCGCTCAGAACATCTCCACTCAGAACATCACCGCCCAGAACATCAGCGGATAGCACTCATGCCCGAGCACAGCCCTGCGTCCGACGGCTCTGGGCCGGGTGATGCTGCCGCGCGACCCGCCCCTCGCCCGCGCGTGCGCCGACGAGTCACGACCGAGCCTGTGCCCGGCACCGACCCGAACCCGTCGCCCGAGCCGACCCGACACGCCGAGAACGAGAATGACGACCGACTAAAGGCCGACAAGCCGCCGCACTGGGGCTAGCGGCATTGGGGCTAGCGTGCGGGTCGGGGCCACGCTGCGGCGGCCGGGAGGTTCCGTTCGGCGGTGAACAGCACGATGAGGAGACCTACGACGCTCGCCAGCCCGGAGAGAGGGGGCAGCATGCTGATCACCGGCGCTAGTGCGACGAAGACCGCGGCGATCGCGAGCCGCATAAGGTTCCAGGTGCCGAGCAGACGCCGCGCGAAGGCCGCTGTTCCGGCGAGGTAGCACGCTATTCCTCCGCTGAGGGCAGCGGCGCCGAAGAGGCCGAGAGGGTCGGGGGACTGGATGTGCGCCATCGCCACCTCGAGGCCGAGCGCGGCGAGCACGATTCCGCCGACCAGCAGCAGGTGGAGATACGTGTACGCGTCCGTCGCGGTTCGCCCGCGGGCGGCAGCGGGGACAGCCAGGAGGGCGTGCTCGGCCTCGCCGCTCAGTTGCGTGAAATAGGCCCACCAGATGGCGATGCAGATGAGCATCGACAGGATCACGCCGCCGAGGATCGCGACACTGATGGGCTCGGTCGCCGCCCCTGTGCCGATGCCGAGGATCGACTCGCCGAGGGCCAGGATGACAATCAGTCCGTGCCGTTCGGTGAAATGCGCGGTCGAGCGCACGGGCCAGGCGACGCCGACGCTGGTGCGGGACGACACGACGGGCTCGATCGCGACCGCGGCGATTGTGAACCAGATTTGCCAGGGGTTGCCGAGCAATGCTCCCGTGATGAGCAGCGCTCCCGACGGGATGACGGAGAGCGCGACGGTGATGAGAGTGCGGCGGCGGAGTTCGGGCTGAGCGAGCCACACGAAGACGATCGCGTGGCTGACTCGGGCGACGAGGTAGGCGCCGACGAAGACCAGGGGACCGAACAGGCCGCCGTGGAGGTCGTGGTAGGCCTCCAGCACCACGAGGCCGGCGACGAACATCGCCGTCATGCCGATGATCATCGTCACGCGCACCACGCCCTGGTCGGCATGGGCGATGTTGGTGAGCCAGCCGTACGACGTCCAGGCCCACCACAGCAGGGCCAGGATGACCAGTGACTGAAGGATGCCGAGGGCGTCGTGCTGCTGCGCCATGAGTCTGCTGAGTTGAGTGAAGGCAAACACGAACGCGAGGTCGAAGAAGAGCTCGAGTGTAGTCACGCGGTCGCCCTCGCGGCTGATGACCGCCCGGGTCGGTGGGTCGAGTGAACGCATTCCGTGACCCCTCATGATGCGGTGCTCGCGGCGAGCACCAGCTCGGCGCCGCGCAATGTCGCCTCGCCGATGCCGCTGGTGGCACCGGTGAGCACGACCGTTCCGAACCGGGTGTTCACAGCGCGTATCCGCCGGTTGCCAGGATGTCTTCGCCGGTGATCCACGCCGAGTCGTCGGAGACGAGGAACGCGATGACTTTACCGATGTCGGACGGCTCGCCGATGCGGCCAAACGCGGTCTTAGCGGCGAGCCGGTCGATCACCTCTGGGAACCGCTCGAAAGCGTTGTCGCCAAGGCGCGTGCGGGTCGGGCCAGGGGAGACGGAGTTCACGCGGATTCCGCGGTCGCTGAGCTCTTTGGCGAGGTAGCGGGTGGCGGTGGCGAGACCGCCCTTCATCGTCGCGTACCCCGAGTAGCCGGGTTCGGTGTCGCCGGGGCGCACGGAGCTGCTGGACGTGTTGACGATCGCGCCACCGTGCTCGATCAGGGGCAGGAGGGCCTGGGTGAGGAAGTACGGACCACGCAGCAGCACTCGGTAGTAAGCGTCGAAGGCGTCCTCGGTCATCTCCTCGAAGCTCATGCCCCCGCCGAAACCGGCGTTGTTCACCAGCGCGTGGATGCGATCCGCGCCCCACTCGCTGCTCAGCATCCCGGTGAGTGCGTTCGTGAAGGCGGGGAAGGTGTCGGTGCGGCTGATGTCGAGCGGAAGCGCGACGGCGGTGCCACCGGTCTGACGGATCTCCTCGACGGTTCTCTCGGCACCCTCAGGGCGTGCGTTGTATGTGACGACGACGCCCATTCCGCGGGCGGCGATCTCGATGGCGGCGCCGCGCCCGATGCCGGAGCTTGCTCCGGTGACGACGACGATCTTCTGATCAGTGGTCTGTTCGCTCATGCATCCAGACAACCGTCAGTGGTGCTCGGCGAGTTAGGGGAATCCGATCGACTCCTTGCATAAAGCTGCTGCGCACGCCAGAAATAGATGCTCGGAGTCGGCCGTGCTGGTTCACTCTTCTCATGTCTTTCGATCAGTTCCGCGCCCTCGTAGCGCAGCATGCCCCGGGCGGTATCACGACGACCGCCATCCCCGGCGTACTCGTGTCTCGGATGGACGAGGGAGGGTCGCAGGACGAATCGACGACCGGCACGATCCTCGCGGTCGTCGCGCAAGGCACCAAACGCATCTCCGTCGGGGGAACGGTGCACGACTACGGGGCCGGCCAATACCTGGTCGCCTCCGTCGACCTCCCTGTCTCCGGGCACTTCACCGACGCAACTCCCGAGCATCCCGCGCTGGGGTTCGGTCTGGAGCTACGCCCGGCGGTGATCGCGGAGCTGATGCTCACCGCCGCTGCGGCGGAGTTCCCTCGGCCGCAGCGAGGGGAGTCGTCACCGCCAGCTGTCGCTGTCGGCGACACCACGTCGCGGCTGCTCGACGCCATTCTGCGCATGCTGAGACTGCTCGATCATCCCTCAGACATCTCGGTGCTCGCTCCGATGATCGAACGGGAGATTCTCTGGCTGATCATGTCAGGTGAGCACGGCGCGACCGTGCGTCAGCTCGGACTCGCTGACAGCAGCCTCAGCCGCGTCCGCCACGTCGTTCGATGGATTCGGGAGCATTTCACCGAGTCGCTCCGCGTCGACGAGCTTGCCGAACTCGCCCGGATGAGCCCGTCCGCGTTCCATCGAGCGTTCCACGCGGTCACGTCGATGAGCCCGATCCAGTACCAGAAGAGCATCAGGTTGCAGGAGGCCCGGTTGCGCCTGATCGCCAACCCCGGTGACGTCGGGGCGACCGCGTACTCGGTCGGCTACGACAGCCCGTCGCAGTTCAGCCGCGAGTATCGACGCGAATTCGGGGCGTCTCCCAGCGAAGACGCCGCCTCCTTCCGCGTTTCCACCCGGCCCTATCCTCCCGCGGGGTATTTTGCGGGAGCGAAACTGTGCGGCTAATTCAGGCGAGACCGCGCCGCTGGACGGATATCCAGCCGACGGGCATGTCTGACCTGAATTCGGCAAACGCAGGCGACAGCAGAGGCCGCGAGTACACGAGCTCGGCGGTCGTGCGCGCTACTCCGCGTGCTTGCCGCCGCCGGATGCGGCGGCCTGGGTACCCGCTGCCGTGCTCGGCAGGGTGTGGTCACCCTCGGGCGACGGCACACCGGCGAGCAGGTCGCGAATCTGGATCAGCAGCTCGGTCTCGGTGGGCGGCACATCGGCGGGAGCGGCATCCTCCTCCTTCTTGCGCTTGGCGAAGGCGATCTTGCTGAGGTGGTTGATCGGCACGACCAGCGCGAAGTAGACGACGGCCGCGACGATGAGGAACTGGATGACCGCGGCGAGCACGGCCCCGAACTTGATTTCCGCGGCGCCGCCCCCGATGGTCGGGATCGTCACGACGAGGGCCTTGCTCAACTCCGACGCGTTGAACAGCGCACCGATGATCGGATTGAAGATGTTGGTGACCAGGGCATTGACGATCGCGGTGAACGCGGTGCCGATGACGACCGCGACCGCGAGGTCGATGACGTTTCCGCGGAGGATGAACTCCTTGAAACCTTTGAGCATGCTGTCTCCTAACCGTGGGGGATCGGCTCCGAGCCTAGGCCCGACCACGGGGCACGACTAGGAGGCTGGCGTCGACGGCGTGCTCGGCTTCTTGGACTCGGGCTTGGGTGCGGCGGCGGGGGCCGGGGTGCTGGCACCGGACGACGAGGGCGAGCCCGCGGCATCCGATGACCCCTTCGCGGGCGTTGCCCGGCTGTCGTTGCGGTAGAAGCCGGAGCCGGTGAAGGAGACTCCGATGGAGTTGAACACCTTGCGCAGCGTCGGCTCCTCGCAGTTCGGGCAGATGACCAGCGAATCGTCGGTGAAGCTCTGGTGCTGGTCGAACTCGAAGCCGCAATTGGCGCAACGGTACGAATAGGTGGGCACGGAGGATCCTTATGTGGCAGGGGCGGTGAGGCCGGGAGGGGCGGGCCTAGAACTCGACGATCGCGCTGGGGGTGACGGCGCCGTCGACACCACGGTCGTGCACCTCGGTGGGCACGGAGTCGACGAGCTCGCGATCGAAGATCACAGCATAGACCGGCGGGCACTTCTCCATGGAGCCGAGGGTGCGGTCGAAGTAGCCCCGTCCCCACCCCATCCGCATCCCATGACGGTCGACGGATGCCGCGGGCACGATGATGAGGTCGACATCGTCGAGGGCGCTGGGCGACAGTAGCTCGCCGACCGGCTCGGGCATGCCGAACAGGCCCTCCTGCTCGGTCTCCCCGTCGCCGATGGTCCAGTCGAGCAGGCCGTCGTCCCGCGAGACAGGGAACAGCACCCGAACGCCGTGCTCCTGCGCCCAGTTCAAGAACGGACGGATGTTCGGCTCGTCATTGGCCGACAGGTACGCCGCGATCGTGCGGGCGTCGTAGGCGGTGACCAGGTCTCGCAGGTGCGCGCTGATCGTCTCCGTGGCGTGTTCACGCTCGGTCGCCGTCATATTGCGCCGACGTTCCCGGAGCTCCGCACGGAGAGCGCGCTTCTGGTGGCTCACCTCGGCGGTCATGACACAATCCTAAGCTTCTACGCCATGTAACGATTCCGAAACCGAGCGCCGCTACCCTGTGCCCATGACGTTCCACATCACAAAAGCAGTCATACCAGCAGCGGGGCTAGGAACACGGTTCCTTCCGGCGACCAAAGCGATGCCGAAGGAGATGCTCCCAGTAGTAGATAAGCCCGCCATTCAGTACGTCGTCGAGGAGGCCGTCGGGGCCGGCCTCACCGATGTTCTGATGATCACGGGACGTAACAAGAATGCCCTCGAGAACCACTTCGACCGCGTCGGAGAGCTCGAGGCGACGCTTCTGCAGAAGGGCGATATCGATCGCCTCAAGAAGGTCAATTACGCAACGGATCTCGCCGAGGTGCACTATGTGCGCCAGGGTGACCCGAAGGGCCTCGGCCACGCCGTGCTGCGCGCCCGCATGCACGTCGGCGACGAGCCCTTCGCGGTGCTGCTCGGTGACGACATCATCGATGCGCGCGACGTGCTGCTCGCCCGCATGATCGAGGAGGCAGGCAAGCGCAATGCGACCATCGTCGCGCTGCTCGAGGTCGACCCCTCCGTCGTGCACATGTACGGCGTCGCGACGGTGGAGAAGACCGACGACGACGACGTGGTGAAGGTCACCGGGCTGGTCGAGAAGCCCAAGCGGGAGGATGCGCCGTCGAACTACGCCATCATCGGTCGCTACGTTCTGCAGCCCCAGGTGTTCGACATCCTGGCGCACACGCCTCCGGGCAAGGGTGGCGAGATCCAGCTGACGGATGCGCTGCAGACCCTCGCCGCCAACGAGAGCCTCGCGGGTGGCGTCTACGGCGTCGTCTTCCGTGGCCGTCGCTACGACACGGGTGACCGCCTCGACTACATCAAGGCGATCGTGCAGTTGGCTGTAGACAGGGAGGACCTCGGTCCTGAACTCCGTCCGTGGCTGAAGGAGTTCACCGATACTCTCGACTAATTGATCCCTGCGGGGCGGATGTCGCCGTCCGCCCCGCTGACTGAACTGGACGATATCGGTGGCTACTCCCATCCCCACGCTGCGTGAGGGGAACGTGACGATCCGACCGATCCGGCTGAGGGATGCGCGGCAGCTCGAACGCGAGCTGCTCGACAACCGCAGCTGGTTGCGCACCTGGGAGGCGACGAACCCCCACGGTGCGATGTCGTTCGACGTGCGATCGAGCATCCGGAGCCTGCAGGCCAACGCGCGTGCAGGCTTCGGAATGCCGTTCGCCATCGAGTACGACGGCGAGTTCGCCGGGCAGCTCAACGTCTCGAGCATCACCTACGGCTCGCTGTCGTCGGCGACCATCGGCTACTGGGTGTCCGAGCGTTTCGCCGGACTGAACGCGACGCCCACCGCGGTCGCCCTCGCCACCGACTACGCCTTCTTCCAGGCCGGGCTGCACCGCATGGAGATCTGCATCCGGCCCGAGAACACGCCGAGCCTGCGCGTGGTCGAGAAGCTCGGCTTCCGCTACGAGGGGCTCCGTCGCCGCTACATCCACATCAACGGCGACTGGCGCGACCACTTCTGCTTCGCGCTGGTCGTGGAGGAGCTTCCCACCGGCGTGCTCCGGCGCTGGCTCGACGGCCGCGTGCCCGCGGGGGCCGGCGTCGTGCCCGAGGCCGACCGCATCGCGGCGCAGGTTCCCGGGATCTTCCCCCGCTAGTTTCCTCGGTTCGTCGGTTTTCCTGTTTCCTCGGCGAACACACCCGGTTAATGGGGCGCTTAAGGTCTGACGACTCGTACGGTAGGCACATGCCAGTCGACGGGTTCGGGTCCAGTCTGATCATCGCGCTCGCCGCGGTGCTCTGGCTCGCCTACCTGGTGCCCACCTGGCTGCGTCGTCGCGAGTACCTCTCCACCGAGCGCAACGCCATCCGGCTGCAGCAGACACTGCGTGTGATGGCGGAGTCGGCCGAGATCCCCGCACAGGTGCGCGCCGAGACCACCGCCCGCAGCGCCGCCGAGCAGGAGCGGGTGCTGCGCCGGGAGAACAGGCGTCTCGCCGCCATCGCCGAAGCTCAGGATGCCGCGGCCGCCCGTGCCGCCGCCCGTCGCCTCGCAGAACTCCAGCCCACCATCGCCGCGGATGTCGCCATCGCCTCCCCGGCGACGCGTCGCCTGCGCCGGTCGCGCATCGTCACCACCGTGGTGCTGTTCGTCGCCCTGGTCGTCTCCGGCGTCGGGGTCGCGCAGCTGCTCGCCACCGGCGCGGTGCTCGTGCTGGTCGGCGGGGGGATCGTGACCGTCGGGTCGCTCGTGATGCTCGGGCAGCTGGCATCCGTCGCCCGCGCCCGTGCCGAACTCGTGCGCACCCTCCGCGCCCGCCCCGTGGTCGCCGCCGAGCGCCCGAAGGCGCAGCCGCGACCGCAGGTGCCCGCCGCCGTTCGGCAGGCGAGCTGGACCCCCGTGCCGCTGCCGAAGCCGCTGTACATGTCGAAGCCGCAGGCCGATCGCGCGCTGGAGGCCTCGCTCGAAGCGGCGGCCGAATTGCGCCAGGCGGCGGCGGATGCCCAGCGCAAGCAGCGCGAGGCGGAACAGCAGCCGAACGTCTCGCCCATCCGCCCCGCCGCTCCCGCCGCTGTGCCCGCTTCGGTGCCCGCTTCGGTGCCGAGCCGGTTTGCGACCATGGGGATCATCGAGCCGACCGAGACGTCGAAGACCGACCTCGATGCCGTGCTCGCCCGCCGTCGCCGCGTCGGCTGACACCGCGCCAGCTGACACCTCCCGCGCCGAGTTGCCCGAATGTGCAACCCGCCGTGGGTGTTCGCCTGCTTTTTCGGGCAACTCGATGCGCGATTCGGCGAACTGCCCGAGATGGTTGTCGAAATCGGCCGGACGGGGTGCTTCTTGGGCAGTTCGCGGCCCGGTGTGTGACTTACCGGCGCGTGACAAAACGGGCCGCGCTCTCGTGATAATGTTGCAACGCACTGCGGGCCCTTGGCGCAGTTGGTAGCGCGCCTCGTTCGCATCGAGGAGGTCAGGAGTTCGAATCTCCTAGGGTCCACCACTGCAGCACGAAGCCCCGCTCGAGTCTCTCGAGCGGGGCTTCGTCGTTTCCTGCCGCCGCGCGCCGATAACCGCCCGGCACGCAGAAAGCCCCGCCCGAGCGAACTCGAGCGGGGCTTCCC
>Ga0247737_1000082_pt1 | contig 26475 bp, 31 predicted proteins | sample UWRJL028104C2_FD_180937 | JGI IMG/M metagenome (GOLD analysis project Ga0247737, IMG submission 180937) | Plant litter microbial communities from Arlington Agricultural Research Station in Wisconsin, United States - UWRJ-L028-104C-2 | ecosystem: Environmental > Terrestrial > Plant litter >...
CAGTTGATGGGCGAGGGGATGCACCATCCGCAACACCAGGGGGAGCACCCTGGGTCTTTTGGTTGGCCCAGTTGACACGGATGGCTCGAGAACCAAGCCATTCTCCATTCATGGTGGCGATGGCCTGCTCGGCATCGGTTTTGTCGCGGAAAGCAAGGAAGCCATAGCCGCGCGATTTGCCAGAGTTCATGTCCCACATAACGCGAGCATCGGACATCGTGCCGAAGGCGCTGAACGCCTTGGCAAGGACTTCATCGTTGACTTCAGGGCTGAGGTCTCCGACGAAGACGTGGTAATGACCAGTCGTGTCCTCCTTGTTTTGTTGGCCTTGGTAAGCCCAATTAACGCGAATTTCGGTATCAAATATTTTGCGACCATTGAGAGTTTGCAGAGCCGTTTCGGCAGCACGCATATCCATGTATTCGACGAAGCCGTAGTTGAGACCGCCATGCTGATAGTTTCTGTCGGGAATGATCTTGACATGTTGCACTGGTCCAGCAACGGCAAAAATTTCTGTCAACATATACTCCGTGACACGGGGGCTCAAATTCCCAACATAGAGATGAGCACGCCTCTGGACAACGACGATCGTAAATCAGGCACGGCAAAATATGGGCGAAAAAGTTATATGGGTGACGGGTAGATAACAGAGATCAGCAAGTGATAAAGAGGAACATGAAATTAAAACACGCACCGGTGCCTCAGCAATACCGCCCATGCCCATTGGATTCATGATTTATAAAAAAGATGAAGGAAAATGTGACCTACAAGAATGACTGGGGTGAGCGGAAACGGGTAAAATAAAAATTAGGGTTGGCTCTTACAAAAGACAGGAAATGAGACTGTATAGGATAGACAAGTCCGTCACAAGAGAGGAAAGAGACGAGAGAGGAGAGGAAAAGAGAAAAGGAAGACGAGATACCGAGAGACAGACTAGATGGCAGTCAAGAGCAAGGAACAACTCTCTCTTCGTGGGAGTTTTCAGGTGCACAAGTGCTGTCACAAATTCATGCATATTTCAACGACTACACTACTCTAGTACTTAGCGAGACGGTGATACATTCAACAGCACATTACCATCTCCACTAGGAATATAGGAGACATTGGGGTTCGAAGATAGCGACTGCACGATGGCCTTGCTTGCTTCAATTTTACGCAGCGCAACAAACGCCTCGCCCGCCTTCTCCAAAGACTTGGAGATAGTTGCAGCTGCCTCGGCCTCTCCCTCAGCTCGGATAATGGCTGCTTGTCTCTCTTGCTCGGCCTGGAGAAAAAACTGTCAATAAGCGAGTAATATATAACAAGGGCTGGCCGACCTTCTCCACAATGAACTTGGCTCTCTCGGCATCTGCATAGGAGTGAGGATCGAATACGACGAGACAGTGAAGAACTACATACCTTGTTGGGCAATCTGCTTGGCTTCAACCGCTTGCGTGAATTCCTGAGGAGAAAGTAAGATACAGTTCTAATTATTTGGTAGCTTAAAATTTAACCTTTCCGAAGGTAAGATGTGTAATGGAAACATCCTCTAACTTGATGTTGAACTCTCCAGCACGTTGCAGCAAGTCGGCACGAATACGAGAAGACACCTAAGGAGCGAGACCTGAGTTTGGAAGTATCGGTTAGGAATGGCTCGTACGTACGACTTCACGCTGGGTGATGAGCTCAGCGGCATCGAATTGAGCAACGATACTCTTCAAGACTTCATTTCCAATGGAAGGCAACACCCTCTCGTCATAGTCCATGCCCAAACTTTGGTAAATTTTTGATAGGTGCTCAACGTCGGGACGGGAGAGGACGCGGAGAGTGATTGACACCATTTGCATGTCTTTCGAACCTGTGGTAGTCGAAATATTCTAGAATACAATTAGCCGCTATAATGTATGTGAAATGGGGGACCTACACGGGGCTTGATACGACAGTCGTACAGAATTGCGCGTTGAAGCCACGGTACGAGAAGATGCGTGCCTTCACCAGTTGCCTTGGGGTTGCATGAGCGATACGTTATGCAAGTATGATATTCTGCTTTCTTACCTTATCCTTTACTCCAGAAAATCTGTCGAACATCACGGCGCGGTATCCTCCAGGAACATCGTAAATACTAGCTTGAATGGCAGCAATACCGAGAGCCAGTGGAACTAGGTAATAAAGAGGGCATTAGGAAACCAGCTCAGAAAAGATACTCAAACAGGCTTTCACCTATAGCACGTCCTGCTCCTTGAGCAAAAGCCATTGTGTGAGGTTGACGTAGTGGTCAGAACGTTGGAAGTCCTTGCTGAGAAACTTTGGACAAGGTCGGCGCGCGTTCGTCAGGCGGCAGAATTAGAATTCTCACGGATGTCGGCGGTCAGCCACATATGGAAGATGCCCCTAACTCATATGAGTTCATCGCCCTTAGTGCCTCCAGGAGTGTGGAAGATAAGATAAGACGTTATTTCTACATTTAAAGACTCCCTACAGGTACGATCTATTCCAGCTCAGCGTCTCCCCGTCGTTCACCATCCATTCTCGCCGAATGACTTCCAAATTGCATGGCCCTTTTTTTCCGACTACTCGCTTCCACCATGCCCAGTTTATATGCAGCCAACCGCAAGAGCATTTTGTCTCCAGTTCCAACAGGGAGACTTGGATCCATCTTAAAATGTACTGGTAACGCTGTGAGGTAGGAAACCACAGTCAGCGAGAGGAAAGGGTGACGCGTCTCTTTTCCGTGTGACGATATAACTCGATCATCGCGTCCTAGATTCCTCACTGGAATTCTATCTAACTCTTGTTGGAGCTGTAATTTTAATGAATCAAGTGCTTTTTTAATACTAAGTATTGTTCACTCACTTCTGCTATGACGGCGTCCCAGCCACCGACATCGTAGACAGTTCGATGACGGCCATAACCCCCAAGCAGTTCATCGGAACCAAGACCGTTAAGAAGGACTCGCGCTTCGCTCGTATATGGCTCTGGAGAAGACTCTGGCGACGTCCTTATTTGACCCGTGCCTCGAGATGCAAAGTAAAGTGCTAATGCAAGACTCTATTTCTTATGTCAGATTTTAAGTGTGATGTCATGCATGTTTACAGTAACCCACCAGGTCCATGACAGTCCTTCCAGGCGCCATGAGCGCCTCGACCTTGGGCCGTGTGGTTTGGCATTCCTTGGTCATTCGGAATCAGATAAACACGACCAAGAATAATTCCTGCATACCTCATACGATACATTGACCTCTACCTAAGAATTCATTAGGAAATCAACCTAAAGGATAGGAAGCAGACGCACAAAATTCCAAATCCTTCCTGGGCATATGCGACGTAGCTCTTCAACCTCCTCCAATCCTGTAACTCTATCAGGTACCTGGAATACTTTATTCTTAATCTTTGCATCTGATTCTAGCAATTTCTGAGAGGGGGTGTGTCTCCTGGAAACACCTCCTTCCCTTTCTTGCTGAAGCCGTAGCTTCCTTGGATTTTCAAATGCCACATTGAGTAAATCAATGGGCTCGTCCAGCGGAATATGTCTGTATTTTATGAGATCATTCAAGGGACGGCCGTTGGCCAGACTGACCTATTAGCCAAGTATGTGATCACAGAGGAGTCAATGCCTCCACTGAAGAGTACGGCCACTCTGGCCTTTCCTCTGGTACTCCTGACGATGCGTGTCAGGGCACTTGATTTCATTGAAGAATTAAACCGCTTACGAGTGGTGAGGAATGTCACGGACTTGGAGCATTACGCTGTTGTCCAGATGATAGATCAAGTCGTCCACCGCTTTCGAGAGATAATCCGGGATAACATCAAGGGCGCCGACGTGGGACAGCCCGTTGGGAGGAAGCTCTGTGTTCACCTTCGCCAGTTCTGCCTGGCGATAAAAGAATGAGAGTGCGAGCAGTATATGGGACCATGGGCCGCACAAAAGAATGGGTAGCGTCCTGAGTGGAAGGTGCTCTTGGCAACTCTTGGCACGCGAGAGAGTAAGTATCCATTATCTGTGGCTCTTGGTGTCAATTGAAGAGAAACCCGATAGTTATCGTGTAGCGTACCTTGTCAGAGCTACGCAGCATATCGAGATCGAGGCAGAAAATGTGTGCAGTGGACAGCTCAACGAAGTCGTAAGGGTAACTCAACCCAGCGGACACGGAAGAAAGAAAAAGATAAGGTGCCTCGTTGGTGGGTCGGTGTATGAGAAAGGATCGACGTCCAAGGGGATCTCGAGAAAAATACAACTGCCGAGTATGGGCCTATGTTCACTTCAGTGGCAGAAACGAGATGTCTTTGGAGGCCCACAGACATGGTAAAACACGAACGAAAATCTAGTCGGAAACCAGGATAAGGGAAAGGCCTTAGGACAAAGGATCTGGCTTACGGTCCCTCAATGGTGCTCAATAAGTCGCACATATCTTGTCGAGTTTTGAGCATGGACATAGACTCAAAAATCTTCGAACCGTCGTTCTCATGTGAGCTAATCTGCATCGTGAACATCAGCGAACATCCTTGGTAGGAATGAGTTAGACAAAGAACCTACTTGCATTCCATCAAAGATCTGTGCCAGCAGTTTCAGAAGGTGGACAAGTTTATCAAGAGATGAATCACCTCTCCATTCCAACAGAGAACATTGCCATTCCCTACATGAGGTTGCACGATTGGGCGATCTCCCCTGAGCCGTAATTCCGAAGCGAAGAATTCGACTGCGAGGCGCGAACCAAGGCGAGGGGAACCAATATAGACTGTAGAGGATCCACCATCTGGCATCACCGAGTCCTCGCATTCAAGAAGAAGTGTATACGTGTTTTGGGCGTCCGGACCTGCACCAGATTCAGTAGCTATTTCGTTGGCTGGATCATATCCTTGAGTACCTCGGGCAGCGTTCGCGTCTTTCAACTTGGAGGTAACCTCAGCAAACTGGCAGACATCTTGAGGATTTTCGTCTTGCCTCAAAAATCGGACAGAAACGAAAATTCCACACATACCTCTCTACAGAAAGAAGATAGCAGGAAACAAAACATAGGCGCAGCTAAAGTTTTGTTTCCCCTTGGCAATAATCTTATCTGATTGCAGGGCCAACTCGATTCGTTTGAAATACAGTGCACACAGAGCTGAATACAATCTATTCTTAAGCTTCTAACATGCCACCACCACCACCACCACCACCACTCTTTTAGACGTTGTGCGAAATTATGTGTTGTAGGTGCTAGCGGATACATTACCTCCTCGTCCAGTCCAGTTAACGTCTGCAATGTGTTGTATCTGAATTTTTGCAATATATTGTGGATACTCTTGTACTCACGAATGTCTTCACCAGCTTTGAATTTGGCATTTTCCTTACCGGGGAGGACACGGAAAGTGTGGGCACCGAAGTAATCACGCTATAAATAAAGTAGCATGAATTCAGAAGCTCCCAAAATCAAAGGAGAAGACGTACTTGTCCTTGAAGCAGGTTGGCTGGAACGATCTCACTCCTGTAACCATCAAAGAAGGCAAGAGCAGTGCTGAAAGCGGGAGTGGGGATACCCCAGAGAACAGCCTGAGCGATGACACGCCTCCAGCCTGGTTGAGCTTTGTGGACAGCTAATACTTCTATCAGCACAATGAACCCGTATCAGCGTGTATGGACGGACCTTTGTTGAAGAAGTCATCAAAGAGGAGAGATTCCAGCTGAGGCTTCTTCTGGTATGCCGAAGTGATATCACCAAGGAAGACACTCTGAAGCGCACGCGTAAGTTGATATATGCGCGATCACTGACCACAAACCACTGACCTTGATGATACAACCCCCACGCCACATCTTCGCAATTCCAGCGTAGTTGAGGTTCCAACCCACCTAGGGAGAGGATTTCAATTGTCGTATAGTCACCAAAGGCAAGTACATACCTCCTTCGCAGTCTCCCTCATGAGCATGAAACCTTGAGTGTAAGAGATAATCTTGGACGCATAGAGAGCTTGCTCGAGATCATCAATAAAGAGTTGCTTGTCGCCACGGAACGGCTCCTTGGGAGGACCGGAGATGACTTTGCTTGCTCGAACACGTTCGTCCTTGATGGCAGACAAGCATCGCGCGAAGACAGCCTCACCAATGAGGGTGACTGAAAATTCTTTAGTGTAGAGAGATTTTCAAATACTGGACCACTCACCAGCGGTTCCAGCGTCCAAAGCGGCGATAGCTGTCCATTTTCCAGTTCCCTTCTGGCCGGCCTTATCGAGAATTTTGGTAACAACAGGCTCGCCGTCATCGTCGTTAAACTTGAGGATGTTGGCGGTGATTTCAATCAAGAAAGAGTCAAGGACGCCCTTATTCCATGTTAAGAAAATATCAGCAATTTCGCTTTCTTTCAGTCCGAGGCCACGCTTGAGAATGTCATATGCTTCCGCGATCAGTTGCATGTCTCCATATTCAATACCTTTAGCCCTGTGTCAGTCCAATGCAGTGAGGCAGATCTAGGCATCATTTACCGTTGTGGACCATCTTCACATAATGGCCGGAACCAGTCTCTCCGACCCAGTCGCAGCAGGGCTCGCCATTGACTTGGGCGGCAGTCTTCTGGAAGATTTCCTTGATTGCGGGCCAAGCGGGGGGAGATCCACCTGGCATAAGAGATGGACCGTAGCGGGCACCCTCCTCACCACCAGAAACACCAGAACCGACGAAGTACAGACCCTTAGCTTCGAGCTCCTGAGTGCGGCGGATAGAATCGGGATAGTGCGAGTTTCCACCATCAATGATGATATCACCTTTTTCGAGGTGCGGCTCGAGCTGGTGGATGAAAGCGTCAACGGCATCACCTGCTTTCACAAGCAGGATAATTTTGCGGGGGCGCTTGAGCTTCGAAACGAGCTCCTCGATGGAGTGAGCGCCTTGGATGTTTGTCCCTGTCTGGTAGATTAGATAAATCACCTTGACATCATCAAGGGTACTCGCCTTTGGCCTCATTGGCAAGGAAGTGGTCGACCTTGCTGGTGGTACGATTGTATGCGACTACATTGAAACCCTTGTCGTTCATGTTAAGGATGAGGTTTTGGCCCTTTGAAATTTGTCAGACATTGTAGATTTCAAATCATTAGAGGCCGACGTACCATGACGGCCAAGCCGATAAGTCCAATATCGCCACTAGCAACATGCGATTAGGGCGATTTGGGTGGAGGGGGATGTAAACTTACGTTGCCATGATTGTTGGGCGGAATGATATATGTGGTGGTGGAGGAAGTTTGGAGGAGAGGCCGATATTGGGGATCAGCTAAATACTAATTCCGATGCTTACACATCTTCCTCATCGATTTCAATGGGGCTGGCCGGTGGGATCGCTGATTCGCCATTGCGCTCTGCGGCTGCTCCGATCTCCTACCGTCGCCGCCGCGGTCCCAGGACCCACCGTACCAGCCCAGAACCGATGTCGAACGCTATAACCGCTCTTGGGTCAGATTTAATTCGCTTCAACCCCTGCAAACTCCCCTGTCCTGATTTGGGAATATCACCGTTTCTCCTCGACCCTGTGAACATGGATACCCTTGTTCAAACACCACATCCTTCTCCTGCGTCCGCAGAACTATACTTGAAATCTTGACGATTTTGATTCGCAGAAGACAGCCAAATACTTAATGAAACACTCCAAGAATGCGGGTGCTAAGCCAGGGCAGGCTGCGCTCAACCTGGGGCTCACATCTGCTTCTGTCTCAAACTCCGTGGTTCATATGGGGGGTCCACCGGTTATTTATGAGGGTTGGGTGTTGAAAAAGCGGAGGAAAAAGATGCAAGGTAATGAGTTTGTCCAACTCGTGTCACAATGTTAAATATGTCTTTGCCTTCCCATTCCCAGGCTTTGCCCGGCGCTACTTCACTCTTTTCCAATCTGGACTTCTGGCCTACGCGTTCGAACCTGGACAACCCATTAGAGATCAAGTATATCTCAACAATGCTGCGATTTCGACTGCACCTGGTCGGAAAGACATACATATTGATTCAAACACTGCTACATTCCATATCAAGTGCTTGAGTACGGATGATTTCAACAGCTGGATGACGGCCTTCAGGTGGGCACCTTCCATGGCATAGATTGCTCATATTTATTTCTCTACAGGAAGTTTATTTCCGTTGAGGTGGAGGCTAAGAGAACTGCAACTTTGCGTCACACTGCACGACAAGCGAGCATCAATCTTAGTCGCAGTGGCGTCCTCCTTGACGAGATGGGAAACGTAAGGGCAACCTTTGCCAATCATCTTTTGCATTCTATGACTTACCTTTCATAGGCTTTCAACGAGCTGGAAGCTGCAATATCCAACCATTGTCATGACTTCAATCCCCCAAAAGGCACGAGCTCGAGCAAGAAGTCCGAGAAACACCACAGCAAAGAAACACGTTTTGGATTATTCAAGAGGCGTGAGCGTCCTTAGTGATGATTGTCCTCCGGATGACTGTTAACATCTATCTAGCTCATCACCAACACGCATCCCCAGAAGCCCCAGGGAGCCAAGATAGTTTGCAGTCATTGCCAGAGTCTCTGCAAGAAATTCGAAGCAAATTTGAAGCACTGAAGTCACAGTACTCACATTTCGTCAAGGCTATGCAAACTTCAATTCAAGACGGCAATCAGAGGTCCTCTCCCCTTCCATACACTCCTGAAGAAGAGTCCCGACGGGACCAAGTCAATCAATATTCGTCTACTCGTAGCTCTTTTCGCGACTCGATGGCGACAACAGCCAGTGGTAGCCAGGCGGAATGGTTTGATGCAGAGGATATTGGCCCTCAAGAGTTCGTCATGGACATTAGTCATGATATCTCTGAACCTGGGAGTAGGATATTAGGCCCTGACGAACTTGACGAGAGCAGCCTGGAAAACGATGACTCTAGCATTAACACGGACCTTGGAGAATTGGAAAGAGTTACGTCGCCCACTCAAGAGCCGGTACCTGCGCAACTCGGGGTAGTGCAGGTTTCTAGGCGAACACAGTTGCCATGTCTTCCGCCCAGTGACGAAGGCAGTTTGTTTACGATCCTCAAGAAGAATGTTGGGAAAGTGAGTCTACGTGTATGTTGAACCGACTCTCAATTGACTCTGCTTTAAGGATCTTTCAACCATCACTTTTCCTGTTACGTTCAACGAACCATTGACGATGCTTCAGCGAGCTGCTGAAGAAGTCGAGTACTTTACCCTACTGGACGAAGCAGCTCGACAGACGGATCCAATCTCAAGGATAGCGTATGTCGCATCATTCGCTATCTCGAGTTACGCGCACACGCGACACCGGACCGGTCGCAAGGGCTTGTGAGCCTCATGCCATACATGAAATGCTATCTTAGACTTACTTGACTCTTCGCAGCAACCCTATGCTTGCCGAAACGTTCGAAGACTCTCGAATGAAATTCATCGCCGAGAAAGTCCGCCATAATCCCCTTGAAATTGCGTATCATGCCGAAGGCGAGAATTGGGAGTTAAGTGCAACTACTTGTGGGAAGACGAAGTTCTGGGGTAAGTAATGAGGTTATCCCGGAGAATTATCGTCTAACGTCTTACAGGCAAAAGCTTGGAAATAATCCCGTTGGGAAGCAATCGGTTGAAAATAGGCACAGACACTTACGTGTGGTGAGTCTCAATTCGAAGCTGCCGTGCACCTGCTCACCAGGGTGCTCAGGACCAAACCATCATCGTTCATGAGGAATCTCATGGTTGGGACGAAATACTTTGAACACTGCGGGAAAATGAATGTCGAGAACACTACTACCCATGTACGCTGCATCGTGGATTTCAAACAAAATGGGTACTGGGGCGCTACCAACGTCGTGTCAGGATCCATATATTCCGAAAGCGGCGATGTCACTGGTCAACTGGAGGGGAAATGGGACGACCAGATGTGCCAAACAATTGACACCTCCCATCTTCGAGTCTTGTGGAAGGCAGCACAATTCCCGAAGAATGCCCCGGAATGTTATGGTTTCACGTCATTTGGGATAACTTTGAACGAAATCACCAACGATATGCATGGAAAACTTCCTCCTACCGACTCACGACTTCGACCAGACGTCAGAGCTCTCGAAAATGGCGAATTGGATCTGGCCGAGGAGGAAAAGTTGCGTGTTGAGCAATTGCAACGGACCCGAAGAACGAACGGAGAAGAACGACAGCCGAGGTGGTTCAAGCAGGTTGGGGATGAATGGCAATATGTAGGGGGATATTGGGAAGCCAGAGCGCGAGATTGGAAGCGAGATGCTATTGCTCCGCTCTGGTAATCTCTTAATAGAGGCAGGCTGCAGCAGACCCTGTACCTAATGACTCGATGGCGCGACGTTGATCAGAAATAAAGTAAGGCGTCGATGCACGTAAATGATACTCGCTAATGATAGTTCTAGGTTACATCGCTGTATGAACCAAGTCGTTCAGGCGACTAGTATTTATGGCTCGATAACTTCATGAGGATCGACATCGGACTGATTTCTAAGTTAGGTTCGCACTCCACGACAGGCATATCCCGAACATTTCTTCAATTCGAAATAACCTTCAGCTTTCTCTATCTGCGACGTCAACTGATTCGCGGATTAATGACTTTTTGTTTGAGGTCGGCGATGTGAACGATTCAAACTAAGAAGTCCCAAAACTTGGTATTAAGCTCTCGTCTCCAAACTTGGATCTTAGGCGTACGACTCTATGCGTTCGGAGCGCGTGAATGCAAATCAGCAGACAGGTGACATCTTCAGGTGACTACCAGTCGTTTTGCGCAAGGTAGACTTTCATGTTTGCCATCCGGATGCAGTAAGACTCGCCGTTCCCGAGGCAACTTCGATTATTCATAAGCCTTTTACAGACAGTGCGACCACTGGCGTACCGCTGGCATCTATTTCCTCTCAGCCCGTCGTTTATCCGCGTCTTTTACCATGCGAAGGTCATATGGGTGTTGAAGCGGGATGGAGCTTCTCAACCATCTCAGATCTCTGAAGCCGAGGTTTAATCGCTCAAAACGATACTTAAAGATTCCTACTACACTTCATGGCGGATAACCTACCAAGATGGCTCGTTTTCTGACCTTAGGTGCATTCATAACGTTGGCTACCAGTGCTGCTGCACAGACACTACCCGCGAACATATCTCCAGAATGGAAGGCAGCGTACACCAAGGTGAAGTTATCCAGTCATGAATAGTGGCCGGACGTACTGAAACGCTGTGAAGGCTCAAGCAGCAGTTGGAAAACTTTCGCTCAAGGATAAAGTAAATCTCGCGACAGGTCAGTCTCTCTCTATTTTGAAATGTATCACCCTGGATTCTCATGTATCTCCACTCTCTCCCTAGGCGTTGGCTGGCAAAAGGGTTTGTAACAGTGCCGGCTTTGAAGATTCCGACTGATGCTCACACTGGCAGGTCACTGCGTTGGAAATACGCCTGCAATATCGTCGATCAACTTCCCTGGACTCTGCCTAGAAGGTCTTTTGAGGAACCCTGTGCGCTTATATTGACCCTGACATAATTCTATCAACAGATAGTCCCCTCGGCGTTCGATATTCAGACCTTGCGTCTGCGTTCCCTGCGTCAGTTCTTACTATGTCCGATCTTCTAAAATTTATATTCTAAAACTTTTACAGCGCTATTAATGTTGCAGCAACCTTCAATCGGACATTGATGAGGCAACGAGGGGTCGCTATGGGGGCTGAGTTCAAAGGGAAAGGTATACACGTTGCCTTGGGCCCAATGATGTTTGTGTTTAGGCGCCCTTTTCCTCTTGATGGATACTAACATCAAATCAGGAATCTGCACCGTGCTCCCGCTGCCGGGAGAAACTGGGAAGGGTAAGCTGACTAGTCGTGGTTTCTTTTTGTATCCTGAGCATGTATCTGCGCCTATAGGTTTGGCTCCGACCCATACCTCTCGGGAGAAGGTGCTTACGAGACGATCGTGGGCATGCAGTCAGCGGGAGTGCAAGGTACCAATTACTTTCTGATCGACCTATTTCTTCTGGGCTAAAAATCATTAACAGCGACTGCGAAACATTATATCAACAACGAGCAAGAACATTCTAGAGATACCAGCTCCTCCAATGTCGATGATAGGTGTGTCTGTTCACCTTTGCGTATGTTCAATGTGCTGATATATTCTCAGGACCGTACGTATGGTTCCGTGATATCACATCTAGAAGAACTCAATTTCTCTCTAAACAGCAACATGAGCTTTATGCACTTCCTGTAAGGTTTTTATTGGGGATCTCTTGAATTTTGTCTAATTGAACACTGTTTTTAGTTCCTCCGTAGCGTGCAGGCAAACGTAGCCTCTGTGATGTGCAGCTATAGTGAGTCCCGCTGCATGGTGCTTGTACAACCTATGTCTGAGGTTTTTTCCAGATCAAAGTAGGTTGTGAAATACTTTGGGCTAACTTTATTTAAGTTTCCCGATGAAGTAAATGGGAGCTATGCGTGCGAGAACGACAAAGTGTTGAACGGCATTCTGAAGGGAGAGTTTGGTTTCCCTGGATGTAAGTCCTACTCGCTGTATACTTAGCAATCTTCTTACTGCGGTCTCAGATGTCATGTCAGGTAAGCCACAGTTCTTCCTGAGGAAGTTCTGAACTCAGCTCTGATCGCTGTCTAGATTGGGGCGGCACTGTATGTTTTGCCCTTTTCTCTCTCTAACTGCGGTGATAAACTGCGTGTATTCAGCACTCGACGCTCGCAGTTAACAAAGGACTTGATGTGAGATACCAAAATATGAGCAATGCTTGCTTCCAGACTTACACCGAGCTACCAGATGACCATGCCAGGTGCTTTGAATTTAGATTGCGGTTGAGTATTTAACTCACCAACATACCCAGGGGATATTAGTTTTGGATCTGGTAAGTGTTCTGACTAAAGTTGTTTGCCCTGCTAATAGAAATTCTCAAGGAACGTCGTATTTCGGGGATGCTTTGGTCAGGGCTGTACAATCTGGCTCTGTGCCACAGTCTCGAATCGATGTCAGTTGGCATAAATACTACTTCGCTAATGTTGCCGTCTCACTTTATCTGTTTAGAACATCGCTCTCCGTATTCTGGCTGCATGGTACGTATATAGCTTAAAGTAACATCAGCTGGTTTGACCGTTCGAACAGGTATCTCGTGGGTCAGGACCAAAACTTTCCTGCCGTGAATTTTGATGCCTGGAACAATAACGCCCCCTTCAACAAGCACGTCAACGTGCAAGCCGATCACAAAAAGTAGGCAGATTTCTCAGCCAAATGCTTGAAATTCGCTCACAGTCTACAGTGTTATCCGTGCAATCGCGTCTGCATCAACCGTCCTGTTGAAGAATACCAAAGACGCCTTGCCGTTGAAGGCTCCGAAGACTATTGGGATTATTGGAAACGGCGCGGGTGGTTCTTCTAAAGGAGCTAACGGGTAAGACTGGTGCCATTTGCCCAACGCTGCAAGCCACTCAACGGAATGTAGGTACAATGATAGAGGAGGAAACGATGGTGTTTTGGCTATGGGTGCGTTACATCGAGGACCAATGTTGGGAAATCATACTCAGAGATTTCCAGGATGGGGCAGCGGAACGACTGACTTCCCTTACCTGATTACTGTAAATGTTAAATGGATCACACACAAGGAGGGGGAAAGCTGACTTCTCATGCGTCAGCCTTTGGATGCAATCACGTCGAGGGCCAAACAAGACGGAACTAGGATTTCCTCGACGCTTAGTGACTCTGACTTGAATGCTGCTGGGTCAACCGCATCTGGGAAAGACGTGGCATTTGTCTTCATAACAGGTAACAATCCGAAGCAAAGTGATGAGACAGCTTTCACTTATACTCGAGATATGTAGCTGATTCAGGAGAGGGTTATATCACGGTGGAAGGTGCGGTATATCTACTGTAATTGCTACTGGACTAACGAATAAATACAGGGCATGCTGGCGATAGGAACAACTTGCAGGCTTGGCACAATGGGGTATGTCTTTATGTGTTCCCGGTTCTGTTCCTGATGATTTTGGCTTAGGATGCATTGGTGGCCAAGGTCGCTAGCGTGAATTCAAACACTATTGTCGTTGTCAACAGTGTTGGTCCTATCATCATGGAGCCGTGGATCAACAACGTAAATGGTGAGACGGACTTCTATTCCATACTTCGCAGATTCTTGACTAGGTTACTATCGCAGTGTCAGCTGTTGTAGGTGAAATATGAGTGTCTTGCTTACCTATATACTCACGTTAAGCCAGGTATGGAGTGGACTTCCAGGTCAGGAAGCAGGTGAGCCACCCACATCGTATTTTTGTCACCCAGCTCACTAATTCCACCATAGGCAATGGTCTGGTCGATGTGATATATGGTGCCTACAATCCAAGGTAATGCTCACTTTTAATACAAAGGCAATTTAAGTGACGTCCTCGTTTAGTGGTCGTTTACCTTACTCCATTGGCAAGACCACAGCAGACTTTGGCCCACAAGTCCTTTACACTACTGGCACTCAGATCTATCAGATCCCCTACGACGAAGGCCTCTATATTGATTATCGACACTTTGACAAGTCCAACATCGCGCCGAGGTTTGAATATGGATTCGGTTTGTCCTATACGACCTTCGACTACTCAAGCTTGAGTGTGACTGGATCGTCTGGAGGGGGGACTGCACCTTCTGGATCCTCTCTCGATCCATGGTGAGATCATCTAACAAGCTCTCTGGCGCTGTTCAGGTGATGATAATATTTTGCTAGGCTCCATACAAAAGTTATTACAGTCACCTACTCCTTGACGAACAATGGAACTGTTGCTGGACATGAGGTTCGTGATGTGATCTTTTGGGATGATGTCAAATTCATATTATTTCTAGATCCCCCAGGTGTACCTTGCCCTTCCCGCATCTGCAAATTCCCCTCCGAAGGTTCTCAAAGGATTCGATAGCGTATACCTCAGCCCTGGGGAAACAAAGGTGGTGACGGCGCAATTGTCGCGTCTTGATTTGTCGATTTGGGACGTTGGCAAGCAGCGTTGGTCGATACCCAGTGGTTCAACTGGTATCCTTGTTGGTGCAAGCAGCCGTGACATCCGCTTGACTGGTTCAATAACAAATTAAGGAGGATTATAGAACTCCAAGAATAAAAAAAAAGCTGATTTGTAGTTGCGAATAAATACATCTCCGAGTTGCCAAACAAGACGTTCCGATTGGCTGGAGAGTGCCATAAGCGCCAATTAATATCCCGGAGTTTCAAAGAGACAACTGAAATAGCTCTTCGGCCTAAAGACCGAAAACGCCTTTCAAGCAGACCCCTTGCAGGTGCGACGACAATGCTTTCACGGATTAGCAGGAAGACACCTTCTCTGCGTCGTCTTCTTGCTACTCATGCCTCCGCAATCGAGAAAGATTGCACCTCAATCACCCCTCCATATGTTTCCCTCATCCATAAACTCGAGCAAGTCCGGAATGTCCTCAACCGACCTCTAACCCTTGCAGAGAAGATTCTGTACAGTCACATAATCGAACCGGAGGCCCTCACAGTAAACTCGGGGAAGATTAGAGGGGAAGCGTATCTCCAGCTTCGCCCGGAGAGGGTTGCAATGCAAGATGCTTCTGCCCAGTATGTATTAGTCCTTCTCTCTCAGTGAAACTGTGTTTTAGACGGTCTCTTGCAGGATGGCACTGTAAGCACTTGAATGTTTTCATCTTTCGAATGGAGGCCTCATAAGGTGCAGGCTTCAATTTATGAGCGCAGGATTGGAACAATGCGCTGTCCCAACAAGTATCCATTGCGACCATCTAATCCAGGCTGTCGACGGTGCCGAGTCAGACCTCAAGGTTCGGTTCTACTACATGATACGATCTAAGGACTAAGGCTATTATCAGCGTTCAATTGTTACCAATCAAGAGGTGTTTGATTTCCTGCAAAGCGCTGCTCAAAAATATGGCATCGAGTTCTGGAAACCTGGTTCAGGCATCATCCACCAGATAGTTCTGGAGAACTACGCCGCTCCTGGGATGTTGATGTACGCTACTATTCCCAACTTCTTTTTAACTTATCTGACGAGCATACAGGTTGGGAACAGGTAATTGAAACGGTCCGCATGCCAAGCGCTCTGAATGTTCAGCCCGTTCAGATTCGCACACGCCGAACGCTGGAGGATTGGGAATGCTGGCAATAGGTGTGGGGGGTGCTGATGCAGTTGATGCGATGACAGGAACGCCTTGGGAACTGAAGGCACCCAATGTCATTGGTATCAAAATTTCTTTCCTTGTCGTTAATTCAGCCTGATCAAATTGTCTGTAGGCATCCACTTAACTGGCAAACTTAATGGATGGGCCACACCAAAAGATCTTATCCTGCATCTTGCAGGAAAGCTGACTGTCAGAGTAAGCTGTCCATGGTCTTTTTGTTATTGACATATCTAATTCTTATATAGGGTGGCACTGGTAGCATACTGGAGTACTTCGGTCCCGGGGTCGCTTCCCAGTCCTGCACCGGTATCTTCCTCCCTGAGCGTCCTTTCTAATCAGTTGTTGACATCTAGTCAGGTCTTGCCACTATCGCAAACATGGGAGCCGAAGTAGGAGCGACCACCTCTACGTTCCCCTATTCCTCGAATATGCGCGCATACCTTCAAGCAACCGGTCGATCTCCTGTAGCAGCAGCAGCTGACGACGCGGCGGCTCAGGGATTCCTCAGCGCTGACGAAGGCGCGGAATACGATGATGTTATTGAAATTGTGCACCAAGTTTCTCTAGCTCTTTAAAGAATACGGAATGCTGACGTGATTCTTCCAAAGAACCTCTCAGAATTAGAACCCACAATCAATGGTCCCTTCACACCCGACCTCTCAACACCTCTGTCAAAGTTTGGAGCCTTCATCAAAGAGCAAGGCTGGAAAGACGAATTTTCTGCAGGACTTATAGGATCGTGTACGAACAGCTCTTACGAAGACATGGTATAACATTATATCTAAGGAACCGCGGGCCTCTTGCTTATAGCTCTTTAGACCAGCGTTGCGGACTTGGCACGACAAGCGAAAGCGGCTGGACTCAAGACCAAGGTTAGACATCTCAGATCTCTCCTGGCTAATGTGGCTGACACGTTTCAGGTGCCCTTCCTGTGCACACCAGGATCTGAACAGATTCGCGCGACTATAGAACGGGATCAAGTAACATCTACGTTAGAAGATGTCGGAGCCCTTGTCCTTGCCAATGCCTGTGGACCATGTATTGGACAGGTAACTGGAATTGCATCTCCAAGATCATGCGAGAGTTTTGACTCTTTTGCCAGTGGAAGCGAACCGATAAGAAGGACGAAGAGAATGGTAGGAACTCATTATTCTGTCCTGATATTCTGTTCATGATCCCCTCTCAACTTCAGCGATTTTGACCAGCTTTAACCGCAACTTCAAATCCAGGAATGACGGTAACAACAAGACCATGAACTTTCTGGCATCGCCTACCATCGTCACCGCTATGTCGTTTTCTGGAAGGCTTTCCTTTAATCCCCAAACAGATTCTCTAACTCTCCCGTCCGGCGAATCGTTTAAGTTTTCCCCTCCTTCCGGCCAGGATCTTCCGTCAACAGGTTTCACTCCTGGAGATATGTCATATTATCCACCACCAATGCCTAAACCCCAGCCAGATGTGGAAATTGACATAAAAAATGACTCACAGCGGCTTGAGCTCTTGGAACCGTTTGCAAGTCATTTTGGCTCTTCAAATCCTAGAGGAATGGAATTACCACCATTGAAAGTACTTGTTCGTGTCCGGGGAAAATGTACCACAGATCATATTTCAGCTGCTGTAAGTCTGAGTTGGGCACAACTTGTTTCAACTCTAATCTTTGGTCGTCAAAGGGTCCGTGGCTGAAGTATAAAGGTCACCTCACAAACATCTCTGAAAATCTGTGTAAGTCGAAATTACGATTTGAAGTGAACAATTTCTGACCTCTGTTTCTAGTGATAACTGTAAGTAGGCTTCATGAGTTTACGGCCTTCTTCTGAAGTCTAAACTGTAGGCCACGAACGATGAAGGCGGAGACATGAATGTCGCCTTCGACAGAGAAACCGATACCTCTGGCACAATTCCTGAGATCGCCAAGCGCTTCAAGACCAGACAACAACCATGGGCATTGATTGTTGACGACAACTATGGCGAAGGAAGCGCCAGGGAACACGCAGCACTGCAACCCCGCTTTTATGGTGAGAGAATTATTCGTATGTTTCAGCATTCACTGAACTTTTCCCATAGGTTGTGCTATGATCCTAGCGCGCTCATTCGCACGCATACATGAAACAAATCTGAAAGTATGTTATAGTAGCTTATGCCATCTTTTGAAAACAATCTGACACAAGTGCAATACTCAGAAACAAGGGGTATTGCCACTCTGGTTTGTCGACAAAGCAGATTACTCGAAGATCGGCGCCGGAGACGTTCTAGAGACTGTAGGACTTGCTGACGTATTCTCCGGGAAGCCAGAGGCCTCCATTGCGATCAATGTGACAAAACTCGACGGAACTACCTTCAATATCACAACGAAGCACACAATGTCGTCTGACCAACTAAAATGGCTGCAAGCAGGCTCTGCACTCAATTATATTCGATCTACTAAACTGTAGATGGATTATGTAGCAAAAGTATATACATTATGGGGTAGATCTTAGCGTAGATTCTAGGAAATTTTTGTGCTCTTCACGTATGTTGTCAGAACCTCGTTGTCGGAGCCAAGTGAGAGTGTCTGTCGCAACCGTCATGGCCGAAGGAGGAACACCAGCCAGCCGGGCAACTTTCAGTCCGTGGCTATCGCGATTAATACCTGGGCGCAGGCGATATGAATAGGCGAAGTGATCATCCTATTATCGAAGTGAGAACGGTTAAGAATGGGATGGAGGATAAATACTCACTCCGACCTCGTCCACGTCGCTACAATAAAACCTCACGTTATCGAAAACACCTGAACCTTGTAGGTTGTTGGTGTTGCCAAGCATTTCAGCAAGTTCTTGGAAGTGAGTTGCAAACAAACAGCGACTTTTGTTGACGGTAATGAGGTGGTGAAGAGCCGCGAACGCAATCGCCAGACCATCCTTTACGGTCGTTCCTCGTCCAACCTCATCCATAATGACCTGCTTGTGCTCAGATACGATCGAAATGGGTTGCAACGCAGCTAACTCACTAGGCTCTTATCCGTTGCCCGGCGAAGAATGTCGGCCGTCTCGAGCATTTCCACCATGAAAGTGCTGCGATCGCGAAACAGGTCATCTTTGGCGCCAATCCTCGAAAATAATCTGTCGATGACCCCAATACGTGCAAAGTCTGCAGGAACAAATGACCCAACTTGCGCCAAGATAGCAATGAGCGCAGTTTGTCGAAGCAGCGTTGACTTTCCCGCCATATTAGGTCCAGTAATAATGTGAACATTTGAGGAGGGCGTCATCTCAACAGAGTTAGGAGTATATTGACGGCCTGACGAGAGTAGGCCGATTTCCACTGAAGGATGTCTACCATTCACGACGCTGTAAGAATCGCTGCAAAGAAAAGCCTTTGGTGATGCACAGTATCTAAATGAAGAGATTACTGACTCTTCAACAATCTCCGGTCGAACGAAGTTCATTTCCACCGCCAACAGAGCAAAGGAGATCGACACATCTAGCTCATCAATGAGTTGTGCGTTTTGACGAAGTTGGTTTGAGCACTCTATGACCTGTCCATTTCTTGATGAGCTGCAGTCAAATTTCAAAGCAGAAGAAGTCATCAACCTCGAGGCGGAGCATCTCAAACACCTCTTTCTCGGCAGCGTTGAGGGCCATTGTCATTTCTGCTGTCTTATTGCCCAGCACGGTCCATTCCTGAACAACCGTTAGATTATAAAGCAACAAATTGGTCAACAACCCACTTTGTAGTAGTAACTCTTGGTTGTCATGGACTCCCCAATACTGAAGAAAAGTGGATCAATGTCTATTTTCACTCTATCTCGTTTAGCGCGGGCCAGGTGTATATACATGCCATGTCCAGGCGCTGTCCGGAGGGTCAGCGATGGGGCATCTTCGATTTTTATTTGTCAGATGATGTTGAAGATCATTGAAAGCAATACATACTGTATCTCGTTTGCAGATCTTTCTCTAGGTGGTTCTTCCGCTCCGTTAATTCTTGTAGTATGTTATGCAGTTTGGAAAGCTTAGGCGAAAAGCTGCAGGAGTTTTAATTAATAGACGCCGATAGAGCTACTCAGTGAACACATACTTGGGGTTGATCGACCATTTCTTGGGACTTTTGTCAGGATTGAGCAACTCAGCCTCTGGAACCTGGGTCTCGATACTGTTGGAGGCCGTCTCTTCTCCCAGTGCTATTTCATTTGCATCGTCAGCATTAGAGATTACAGCCTTGGTGATCTTATCGGAAAGTTCGCCAAGGTCTGTCATCCTGGTAAAGACGCTTTCGAGGCTTTCCCATTCCGTTTGATGGGTCTGGGGTCGTTGTTCAGAAACCTCCATAGACCTCTCATGTTCACAGTTCTTCTTGAGCGTTGACCAAGTATCAATTGACTTGTTGATGGCTACAAGGTCGCCGAAATCAGCCCGACCAAGTAGGAATCGCTGGCAAAGACGCCCAACATCGTCGACCTCTTTTAACACTTCGCAGATGTCTGCCCGGAAATGAGCGCGTTGATAAAAGAAGGCCACCAGGGATTGTCGGGCATTGATCTCCTTTACCGACGTGCTAGGAGAGCCTAAAACATATAATCGAGATTGGCATCATTCATGGAGAGAAGGTTAAAAGCACGCACAGAGCCACCTCGCCAAGAGTCTGGCACCGCCGCTTGTCACGGTCCGCTTCACAACACTGAGCAGGCTGCCTTTAGCGCTCCCTTCGTTACTAGTTTCCCGTATTTCGAGACCTTGGATTGTATGTGCATCGATTTGCATACGTTCTTGCTCCACTTCGTGACGCGGTGGTGTGAGGAATGGCATGTGCTCCAGAAGATTATCCTGCAAAAACTTAGTGAGAAGCTTGATCGCTGAGCTTTCTTGAGCTGGCATAGAGTCTAGCTCGTGGACGAGTTCGGTTTGTATGAGAGCCTGGATCGTGGCCGCTCGAGTGCGCAGTTCGTCATCGGCCAATTCCTCTGCATGAATCGGGCTATGAGAGGTTTCCTGAGAGGTGCTAGATGATTCGAGGACAGAGGTGTAAGACACTAGACATCCGTTTTCGCCGAGCATGGCAAACAGAGGGTGCCCATTAAGGTCCTGAAAGCCCTTGTTAAGGACCGTCTCTCGAGGTGCCAGCCGAGCAAGCTCATCTGGAATACTCTCGAGTGTGCAGTGCTTCGAAAAGAATTCGCCCGTAGATACGTCAATCCAGGCAAGTCCGACAGATTCCGTGAGTGTGTTGGTGCTGGGAGAACTGATCGCAAGAAGGTAATTGTTATCGAGAGGATTAAGGAAGGACTCGTCAATCAATGTTCCTGGGGTGATTATACGCGATATGCGTCTGTCGAATTCCTTGATGCCCGTCCCAGCAAAGCGTACATACTCTTCGCACATGGCGACAAAACGTCGCTCTTGTTGAACTAGGGTCTTCAGATGCCTGTCAAGGTGCATAATGGGGAAGCCGCACATGGCGACACGCTCTCCGTTCCACTTTCTGCTCGTCAATTTGATATTCAGGAGACGAGAAATTTCCACCGCCTGGTCGAAATACGACTGAAATCTGACTTTTAAAAATAGTGTAACTGTGAAAGCTAGTTATACTCGTACCTCATAGAATTGGCCAACTTTCGTCAGGAGTAGGCAATGTGGAAAGCGCCTTAGGTTGGCTAGAATCTTTCTAGATAGAAAATTGCTTGGTTTTGGCGCTTTGGCAACTAAGAATCGTAACATTAGCCCCAGGAATGTGTTAAAAGAAACGTCTCTCAAACCTGATGCAAGGATTTTGCCTTTCTTTTCTGAATTTACAACAGCAGCTTCAAAGAGATATATGAGACAGAATGCAGCATGAAGTGGGCAAGACAAACCTTCATTAGTCTTCTTTGTTCGGCGTTTACGAGTGGTTTTTAGTGTAGGTGTTTCGATGTCCCCTCCTGCTTATCAAAGACGTCAGTTCTGATAGCAAAAAGATTGATCTATACTCACCAGGCTCGGGAGCAGGCGGCGGAACAAGATAGTGTGGGTTCCATTCTGGAAGCGGTTTCGCGGCTGCACCAGCAGCATCCACGAAGACTTGCGGCAGGTCGATAAACTTTTTTGACGATGTCTTGCCCCTCCGCTTAGGTGGTTCCGCACTAGAAGAAGGCTCGTTATCCTGAGCTTCTGGCCCATTTTTAGAGGCAGCAGATGATGCATGACGCGTCAAATGTTTGGAAAACACCAGATGTTGCCTTGAAGAGGTACTTGCTCTAGACAAGGGTCCACCAAGACGCGTCAAAACCATACGATTTTGTGGCAGAACGCCTAGCCTGAGGAGACGATGAATCGCTGGGAAGCAGATTTCTCAAAAATTCTACAGGTAGGCCCTCACAGCATCCCTTTCGAGAGGGCGTTGGGAATAGATCTTGAACGAAGACAACGAAGAGCTCACATAAGAGTTGTCCAAGTGACGCTCCTGCTGCAGGGTCGCGGCAAGGGCCTTGTTTGCCATCAACAGGGGTCACGCCACAAGCGGAGTTTGAAGTAAGAAATATTGGACAGCGAATGAGAGCTCTTCAACTCTGAACTCCTCACGGCTTAGTCGCGTTCAGCTCTTTGGTAAAAATGTCGTTTGCAGGAAGACGCAGAGGAAACAAGGTTAAGAAGGGTGTTCAGTTTACCTTGATGGTCGTCGGTACGTTCAGGCTTTCTTGCTTCGCGTCGCTATTGCTGACTTTTACTAGGTGCCTCCGGGACAGGTCGTACCACCTTCGTCAACACCCTCTGCGAGTCGGAAGTCCTTGCCCACAAGATTTCCGACTCACCTGAAACCGCGCACGTTGAAGAGGGCATCAGAATCAAGCCCGTCAACGTCGGTACGTGCCCATTACAATGCCTTGAGCTCTTGTTGTATTCTTAATTTTGTTTTTCGGCCTTTTCAGAACTCGAGGAAGATGGTGTCCGCATTGCTCTGACTATTGTCGACACCCCTGGATTTGGTGACAACATCGACAACGAGTTCGCGTACGTGTTGTGCTGGGAATACGTCAATGGCTTTCATTCTCAACTCCTCTCTCAGTTTCCAAGAAATAGTTGGCTATCTTGAACGCCAATACGATGATATTCTCGCTGAAGAGTCGCGAATCAAGCGCAACCCCCGCTTCAGAGATAACCGCATCCATGCTCTTCTGTATTTCATCCCTCCTACCGGTCATGCGTACGTGGACATCACAAATGAACCTGGGACATTGCTTATGCTAGTATAGGCTGAGGGAAATGGATATTGAGCTCATGCGTCGCCTATCCCCGCGCGTCAATGTCATCCCCGTTATTGGCAAGGCCGATTCCTTGACACCTAGCGAACTCAGAGGTTTCAAGAAGAGGGTGCGTGGGATCGCTTCTTTAAATGCCAATATAACTCATGTTGGCATAGGTCATGGAGGACATTGATCATTACGACATTCCTGTCTACAACTTCCCGTACGACGTCGAAGAAGATGACGAAGAGACAATTCAAGACAACAGCGAATTAAGGGTGAGCCGTTATGTCAATGTTTTCCAGAGTTAATTTGACACGCTATATTTAGGCACTCCTGCCATTTGCCATCATTGGCTCAGAGGAGGAAATTGAGATCAACGGAGAGCCTGTTCGCGCTCGTATCTACCCTTGGGGCATTGCTGAAGTTGATAACCCAAAACACTCCGACTTCAGCAGACTAAGGAGCGCCCTTCTCAAGTAAATCTTGTTTGATGGTCACTTTCGGATGTGAAACTGATCCATTTAATTTAGCTCTCACCTCGGTGATCTCAAGTCGTTGACGCACGATGTCCTTTACGAGACTTACCGTACCGAGAAACTTTCCCGTACCGTTCATTCCGAGACGCAGTACGTATTCTTAGGTTGCATGAGGCCGTATCGCTGACGCATCTTATGTACAGAGACTCGTCCATCCTCCCCGAGGAGCTTGCTTCCCAGAGTGTTCGCCTCAAGGAAGAACAGCTGCGCCGTGAAGAAGAGAAGGTCAGTGATTACGATATACTCTATCAGGGATCTTTGTCTCATGATGGGCCGGTTGCTAGCTGCGCGAAATTGAGCTCAAGGTGCAACGCGAGATCAATGAGAAGAGGCAAGAGTTGCTTGCGAAGGAGGAGTCGCTCAGGTGAGTACCCCGCGAGAGAAAGAAGCGGCTGTGCTAATGTGCTTGGATTGTCAGGAACTTGGAGAGCCGACTTGCAGCTCAGGGCTCCCAGGCCGAATTCCGTGACTGAGAATGAATTCCAAATCAAGGAGCCCTATTGTTGTGGAGAGATATACCCCGATTTTTTCTACGTTGCCAAAGCCACTCGTTACTATTTTGCTAGCTCGATACCTCTCGGATAATTAGCTTGTTCATTTGCATAGGATTTTGTGATATGTCTTGACCAGTTGTGATGCATTCCTAAAGGAGCGAGAAATATGAGATGTTGTTGATGGCCAAACAAGGCCGAGTCGCTGAGCACGGCAGACAGTCAACCGTCCTGAACACCCACCAGCTCGTCGTCGCCCTCGTTCCCCACACCATGGAGCTCGAGTGGGACACACGGCCACAGCAGCACCGCATCCCCACCCGCCAGCCCTGGCAACATCAGCAGCAGCAGCAGCAGCCTCCTGTCTCCTTCTCGCCCCCTCAGTCCATGCTTGCCCCCGCCTCCCCTCCCTCACAGCTCTCTCAGCGGCGACGTTCATCAGCAGCCAACACTCGCCCAGCAGGCCCACCGCCAAATTTACCCATCCCCAGCCTCCCACCAAGCTCCTCGCTACCCCAGCTTCCATCAGCCATCTCAGAACCTCCAGATGTGCAATCCTATTCATCAGGCACATCTGCACTGCAGCGAGCAGCGCGTTCTAGCACGTTTGTACGACCATCAGCATCACCGAATCTCTCAGCAGTGGCTGCATTTTCTCAAGCCCGCCAAGCGTCGTCGTCTGCTAGCGCTTACCAGCATCAATCCCAATCCTTAACTTCCACTATGGACGATCTATCAGACCCACCGCCCCAGTCATATCTTCCACCATCTTCCTCTCGTTTTTCAGATCGAAATGCTGATCCAGAACCCTCAAACCCTCAACCTGAACGAGAAAGAACACTGTTGGCACCCCCGACTGAGCATTCACATCGCTCAGAGCAGCGGCCATCGTCTCGTCGTGCGCTGACGCGGGCCCTCGAGCTCGCTCGCGAAGCCGTACAACTCGATTCAACAAACGAGAGTCCAGAAGCAGCGGTGAATGCATACGCCCAGAGTGTCGCGTTGCTTAGCGAAGTTATGGAACGAGTCAGGAACGGTGAAGATAGTACTGACACGCACAGAAGACGGAGGCGTAGAAGCGTTGCAGCACAAGAGGCAGAGGTTAAACGCCTGCAAAACATTGTCAGTCCATCTCAATATCCCTTCTGTTGTTACGCGTCTCAACTTATGAACTATTTAGCACGACACTTACGCAGACCGAATGAACATTCTAAGCATTATTTACAGCATACCTGCTGTGCCTTATCCAGCTTCATCATTGTACACCAACACAGTGTCTGATTCCACTAATTCTCCTACAACATCCGCCTCCCCATCCTCAGAAAGCTCACCACATATACCGCAGCAAACCTATACCCCCTTTGTCCAAAACGACTCGCAGGAGCATCTAAATGGCGTGCAAAGCGACGGTGATTCGGATAACCCAGATGCCGTTTATACTCTCGACGAATCGGTATTGCGTAGCTCAGCGGTATCTGGTTATCCTCCATCACAACATCCGTACTCTGTTCAGTACGAATCCGTGTCTCAAACAACGCCGACTTCTTCTCGGGCCTCGGTCAGCTATCGAAGAACACGCGCAGCCTCCAACCTCCCTCCAAAAGTTCCCCCTCCAGCAGCTTCATTACCTCCTGCCCCAATGGTTGGTGAACCTATGTCTGAAAATGCTGCCAGGAGAAGCGAGCTACAACTCCAACCTCCGGACTCTAATGGATATCGAGGAGCTACAGGTCATAGACGAACACCTTCTGATCTCGGAGCTTTAGAGGAAGAAGGCGAGGACAACACATGGCAGGCCAGTCGACCTCGAGAAGATTCTGAAAATCAGAAATATAATCTTGAGACGCCAAAGACAATGCCCAGGAAGGAATCACCGCCACTTCCACCTTTACCCTCTCCAACCTCTCCTGAACCGATTGCTCCACCGCCAAGGAGCGTCTCCTTGTCAAAGCCTCCCTCATCCCCCAGGCTGGCCAGCATTATCGCACCCCGGCCGAGAGGGACATCGACGTTGACAACACGTAACGAACTGGCCAATGTCCCACACATCCACGCCCCCTCCAACGGTTCTATATCCCAACGGAGAAATCCTCCCAGTACACGATCCTCCTCACCTGAGTCTACCACCTCGACGGGCTCCGTACCCTATCCCGTCCCCGCTGTTTCTACGAT
>Ga0247737_1000085_pt1 | contig 26116 bp, 23 predicted proteins | sample UWRJL028104C2_FD_180937 | JGI IMG/M metagenome (GOLD analysis project Ga0247737, IMG submission 180937) | Plant litter microbial communities from Arlington Agricultural Research Station in Wisconsin, United States - UWRJ-L028-104C-2 | ecosystem: Environmental > Terrestrial > Plant litter >...
GCGAACAGGGCGGTGAAGGAGCGGTTCATACGGGGGGCGAGCCTACCGGCGCGGCGGGGCGGCATCCGCTCGACCGTCCGATGACGCGACTATCGGTGCAGACGATTCTCAGCAGTGCGGGTCGGCGGCAGGCACGGTGCCCTTCACCAGATAGGCGTCGACGGTGCGGTCGATGCAGTCGTTACCCGAGGCGTAGGCGGTGTGCCCCTCCCCGGTGCGCGACACCAGCACGCCGCTGTCGAGCTGGTCGGCCAGGGCCACAGCACCCGAATAGGGCGTGGCCGGGTCATCCGTCGTGCCGACCACCATGATCGGCGCGGCCCCCTCGGCCGCGATCGGGGCGGCCGAGAGCACGTTGCGATACGGCCAGTTCTGGCACGCGATGCTGACCTGCACCCAATCGCTGTAGCTCAAGATCTCGCCGACGGTCGGCGCGGCCTGGGCGATCGCATCCATCGTCGCCCGCGTGCCGGCCAGATCGGTCGGGTACGCGCCGTCGAGACAGAGCGCGGCGGTGTACACGTCGACGGAGTGGTCGTAGGTGCCGTTCGATGACCGACCGTTGTATGCGTCCGCGAAGTTGAAGGCCAGCTTCGCCGACCCCTTCTGCAGTCCGGCGATCATCGAGCTGAGTGAGCCCCACGAGTCGCGATCGTAGAGCGGATAGGAGATCGCCGTGCCGAGCACGCCGAGGCTGAGCTGCCTGCCGTCGGCAATGGTCAACCCCGCCGTGCCCGCCGCCTGGAACAGTGCCTTCGCCTGGGCCAGCGCGACCTCGAGCGAGCCGCTGAACGGGCAGTCGTCGCCGGTGAGGCAGTCCGCGACATAGGCGCGGAACGAGCTCTCGAAACCCGCCATCTGGGTGGTGAAGTCCTGTGGCTCGCTGAGCGCGGGGTCGACCGGGCCGTCGAGCACGAGCCGACCGACCTTCGCGGGGAACAGCCTCGCGTAGTGCGCCCCGAAGAAGGTGCCGTAGGAGAACCCGAGGTAGTGCAGCTGTGCGTCGCCGAGCACGGCGCGCAGCAGGTCCATGTCGCGGGCGTTGCTCTCGGCGTCGATGTGGCCGAGCAGCGGTCCGGTCTTCTTCGCGCAGGCCGCACCGAAGGCCTTCTCGACGGGCACACGGGAGGCGAGCCAGGCATCCGATCCCTCGGGCGCGGTCGGTGGCGCGTAGAGGAAGGCGTCCATCGCGGGTCCATCGAGGCAGGTGACGGGGGTGGAACGGCCGACGCCCCGCGGATCCCAGCCGACGACGTCGAACGCCTCGCGAAGCGCGGCATCCGTCAGGTAGTCGAGACCCTGCGCCACCGCGTCGTACCCCGAACCGCCGGGGCCGCCGGGGTTGATCAGCAGTGACCCGACTCGCTTCGACGAGGTTGTGACGTGACGGATGACCGCGAGCTTCAGTGACCCCGCGTTCGGCGTAGCCCAGTCGATGGGTGCCGTCACGGTGGCACAGGTCATCCCCGACGACTCGCAGCTCTTCCAGGCGACCCGCTGGTCATAGAACTTCTGGAGCCCGCTCGCCACGCGCTCGGTGGGGGCGGGAGTGGGGGCCGACGCCACGCATCCGGAGAGCAGCAGCGCAGCCGTCATGGCCAGGGCGACGAGTGCTCCGCGTTTCATCGGTGTCTCCCTAGTGGACGATCGCGTTAGTGGACGATCACGTTGAGCAGCAGGATGATGATGCCGAAGAATCCGGTGCCGATGGCGCCGAGGATGCGCACCCAGATCTTGCTGCCGCGCTGCGCGAACGAGAAGTACCCGAGCACGGCGAGCAGCAGCACCACGAGGTTGAGCGCGTCGTCGACCGCCTCATCCTTGCTGATGATGCCGAAGACGCTGAGCAGCAGCACGGCGGCCGGCAGGATCGCCGCGTACAGCATCCCGGAGACGTGCTTGATGGTGTGCCGGAACGCCTTGCCCATCGACTGCGGTTTGCCGTCGGGGCCGCGGTGGGTGGCGATGGTTCCGGCGTAGACGTGCGCTGCCCAGAAGACGACGATCGTGCCCGTCGAGATGACGAAGGTGTCGAGCGCGTCATGATCGTCGGTGAGCACCACGATCAGCGCCGAATACAGGATCAGGCCGTAGACGGCATCGGCCGTCACGAGGTGGTCACGCAGCCAGTACAGGAACTTCATGGGTCCAAGTTAGCTGCGGACCACCTCGCACGGTTTCTGCTATAGCGCGGCCAGCACCTCGCGCATGAGCGCTGCGGTCTCGCTCGGGGTCTTGCCGACCTTCACTCCGGCGGCCTCGAGGGCCTCCTTCTTGCCCTGGGCGGTGCCTGCACCGGACGACACGATCGCGCCTGCGTGGCCCATGGTCTTGCCCTCGGGGGCGGTGAATCCGGCCACGTAGCCCACGACCGGCTTGGTGACGTTGGCCTTGATGTACTCCGCCGCACGCTCCTCGGCGTCGCCGCCGATCTCGCCGATCATGACGATCGCCTTGGTCTCGGGGTCGGCCTCGAACGCGGCGAGCGCATCGATGTGGGTGGTGCCGATGATGGGGTCGCCACCGATGCCGATCGCGGTGGAGAAGCCCAGATCACGCAGTTCGTACATCATCTGGTAGGTCAGGGTGCCCGACTTCGAGACGAGACCGATGGGGCCCTTGCCGGTGATCGTGGCCGGCGTGATGCCCACCAGCGACTCGCCGGGCGTGATGATGCCGGGGCAGTTCGGTCCGATGATGCGGGTCTTGCCACCCTTGGCCTTGGCGGTGGCCCAGAACTCCGCGGAGTCCTGGATCGGAATGCCCTCGGTGATCACGACGACCAGCGGCACCTCGGCCTCGATGGCCTCGAGCACGGCGTCCTTCGCGAAGGCCGGGGGCACGAAGACGATGGAGACGTCTGCGCCGGTGGTGGAGATCGCCTCGGCGACCGTGCCGAACACGGGAAGCTCGACGTCACTGCCATCCGCAGCGGAGTGCGAGACGGTGGTGCCGGCCTTGCGGGCGTTCACACCGCCGACGACCTGGGTGCCGGCCTTCAGCATCAGGGCGGTGTGCTTGCTGCCCTCGCCGCCGGTGATGCCCTGGACGATGACCTTGGAGTCCTTGTTGAGGAAGATCGACATGTTTCTGTGGTCCCTTACTACTTCGAAGCCAGCTCGGCGGCCTTGGCGGCGCCCTCGTCCATGGTGTCCGCCAGCGTGACCAGCGGGTTGCCTGCGGCCTGCAGGATGGCGCGGCCCTCTTCGACCTTGTTGCCGTCGAGGCGCACGACCAGCGGCTTGGTCGCCGCATCGCCGAGAATCTCGAGCGCCGTGACGATGCCGTTCGCCACCGCGTCGCAGGCGGTGATGCCGCCGAAGACGTTGACGAACACGCTCTTCACCTGCGGGTCACCGAGGATGACGTCGAGCCCGTTCGCCATGACCTCGGCGGATGCTCCGCCCCCGATGTCGAGGAAGTTGGCCGGCGTGACACCGCCGAAGTTCTCACCCGCGTAACTGACCACGTCGAGGGTGGACATGACCAGGCCCGCGCCGTTGCCGATGATGCCGACGGAACCGTCGAGCTTCACGTAGTTGAGGCCGAGGTCTTTCGCCTTCGCCTCCAGCGGGTCCTCCGCTGCCGTGTCGACGAGGTCGGCGTGCAGCGGGTGACGGAAGTCCGCGTTCTCATCGAGCGAGACCTTGCCGTCGAGGGCGACGATGTCGCCTTCCTCGGTCAGCACCAGCGGGTTGACCTCGACCAGGGTCGCGTCCTCGCCGGTGTACACCTCGTAGAGCTTCACGAAGACCGGAGCGACCTTGTCGACGATCTCGGCGGGGAACTTCGCCGCGATGGCGATCTCCGTGGCCTTGGCGAGGTCGATGCCGACCATCGGGTCGACCTCGATGCGGGCCAGGGCCTCGGGACGCTCGACCGCGAGCTCCTCGATCTCCATGCCGCCCTCGAAGCTCGACAGCGAGAGGTATGAACGGTTGGCCCGGTCGAGCAGCACCGAGAAGTAGTACTCCGAAGCGATGCGCGCACCCGCGGCGACCATTACGCGGCGCACGATGTGGCCCTTGATGTCGAGGCCGAAGATCTTCTCGGATGCCGCGGCCGCGTCATCCGGATTATGGGCGACCTTGACACCGCCGGCCTTGCCGCGCCCGCCGGCCTTCACCTGGGCCTTGACGACGACGGTGCCGCCCAGTTTCTCGGCTGCCGCTCTGACCTCGTCCGGTGTATCCGCGACGATGCCGGCGAGTACCGGCACCCCATACGATTCGAAGAGATCTCGGGCCTGGTACTCGAAAAGATCCACGCTGCTGTTGTCCAATCCGCAGGTCGTTGTCTGGAATGGCGCACTTGTCTCGACACCGAGATAGTTCGACGTCGAGATATTTGGGCCGTCACACACTCTACTCGCGGCGATCGGCCGTCATCTGCCGGTCTGCGGTGAATACTGGGTGGTCGATTCACGGTTGTCGATTCTCGGCGGACGCCGGGCCGCAGACCGCACAATGGACGGATGCCCCTGGCCGACATCGGAGACGAAGCGATCCTGCTCGCCGGGGGCGGCCGCGCCATCCTGCTGCAGCTCGCCAACCCGGCGGTCGGGCATGCCGTCGCCGACCACTCGAACTTCGCCGCGGACCCGCTGCGGCGACTGCGCAACACCCTCACCTTCGTCTACGCGCAGGTCTACGGCACCGACGATCAGAAGGCGCGCACGACCGCGCTGGTGAACGCCGGTCACCAGCCGGTGCGGTCGACCGAGAGCAGCACCGTGGAATACGACGCGGCGGATGCCCGGCTCCAGCTCTGGGTGGCCGCGACCCTCTACGACACGGCCATCCGCATCCGCGAGCTCACGTTCGGGCCGCTGCCGGAGCCCGAGGCGGAGACCGTGTACCGCGAGTACGCCGTCGTCGGCACCGCACTCGGCATGCCACTCGAGCTGTGGCCCGCCGACCGCGCGGCGTTCCGCACGTACTGGAACGAACAGCTGCCGCTCCTCAGCGTCGACGACCGCGTGGTCGCGGTCAGCCGTCAGCTTCTGTACCCGCACACCGGGCCGCTCTGGGTGCGCGCGGCGATGCCCCTGGTGCGGCTGATCACCGCGGGTCTGCTGCCGCCGGACCTGCGTGCCGGCTACAAACTGCCGCTCGACGCGAAGCGGTATGAGCGCCTGTGGCGCTGGACGGCGCGGCTGTATCCGCGCCTCCCCCGCCGCCTGCGCTCGTGGCCGCGGCGGCACTACCTCGCCGCGCTCGACCGCAGCGTCCTCCGCTAGTCGCGCTGGTTGAGTAGCGCCCGAGCGTCCGCGCGAGGACGCGTATCGAAACCCGTGCGACTCGCTGTCCCGCGCCACGCCGCGATTGTTCCCGTTCGGAGCGATTGTTCCCGCTCGAGCAGGCACAATCGACGCAAACGGGAACACTCATCCCGCGGGCGCCGGGGTGATACCCGATCACCGGCGAGCTCAGCGCTAGTTCTGCGGGAAGCCCAGGTTGATGCCGCCGTGGCTCGGGTCGAGCCAGCGGCTGGTGATCGCCTTCTCGCGGGTGAAGAAGTGAACACCCTGCTCGCCGTAGGCCTTCGTGTCGCCGAAGATCGAGTCTTTGAAGCCGCCGAAGGAGTAGTAGGCGACCGGCACCGGGATGGGCACGTTGATGCCGATCATGCCGACCTCGATCTCGTTCTGGAAGCGCCGCGCGGCACCGCCGTCGTTGGTGAAGATCGCCGTGCCGTTGCCGAATGCGCCGTTGTTGATCAGCGCCACGCCGTCCTCGTAGGAGGCGACCCGCACGACCGACAGCACCGGTCCGAAGATCTCCTCCGTGTAGGCACGCGAGTCGAGCGGCACCCGGTCGAGCAGGGTCGGCCCGAGCCAGAACCCCTCGGCCGCGCCATCCACCTCGATGCCACGCCCGTCGACCACGACCGTCGCGCCGTCCGCCGCCGCGATGTCGATGTACGAGGCCACCTTGTCACGGTGCTGCTCGGTGACGAGCGGCCCCATGTCGCAGGAGCGACGACCGTCACCGATGGTGAGCTTCGACATCCGCTCGCTGATCTTCTCGATCAGGGCGTCGGCCACCGGTTCGACCGCGACGACGACCGAGATCGCCATGCAGCGCTCCCCCGCAGACCCGAAGCCGGCATTGATCGCGGAGTCGGCGACCAGGTCGAGGTCGGCATCCGGCAGCACCAGCATGTGGTTCTTCGCTCCGCCGAGCGCCTGCACCCGCTTGCCGTTCTTGGCCGCCGTCTCGTAGATGTACCGGGCGATCGGCGTAGAACCGACGAAGGAGATCGAACGGATGTCCGGGTGCTCGAGCAGCCCGTCCACCGCGACCTTGTCGCCGTGCAGCACGTTCAGCACGCCGGCCGGCAGCCCCGCCTCCGTGAACAGCTCCGCCAGCCACACGGATGACGACGGGTCCTTCTCCGAGGGCTTGAGCACCACGGTGTTCCCCACCGCGATCGCGATCGGGAAGAACCACATCGGCACCATCGCGGGAAAGTTGAACGGCGAGATGACCCCGACCACACCGAGCGGTTGTTTGGTCGAATAGACGTCCACGCCGGTGGAGACGTTCTCGGAGTAGTCGCCCTTGATCAGCTGCGGGAATCCGGTGGCGAACTCCACCACCTCGAGTCCGCGGGCGATCTCGCCGAGCGCGTCGGAAAGCACCTTGCCGTGCTCGCTGGTGAGGATCTGCGCCAGCTCGTCTTTGCGCTCGTTGATCAGCTCGCGAAAGCGGAACAGGATCTGCTGCCGCTTCGCGATCGAGGTGTCGCGCCATCCCGGGAAGGCGGCCTTCGCCGAAGCGACCGCCGCATCCAGCTCGGTCAGGTCGGCCAGCGGCACCTCCCTGGTGACGACGCCGAGCGCCGGATCGTAGACCGGTGCGGTGCGGCCGCTGGTGCCCTCCGTCACCACCCCGCCGATGTAGTGCGGAACCTGCGGGAGTCGGGCGTCGTTCGTCATGCGGGGGCGATCCTCACGGTCGAGAGCAGAGCGCGATCCTTGCGCTTGTCACGACATTATCGCCGCAGATCCCGCGTTACAGCTTCTCGATCGGCGCCAGTTTGATGAGCAGACGCTTGCAACCCACCGTGTCGAACTGCACCTCCGCCACCGACTTCGGCCCGACGCCGGTGACCGCGGTCACCTTGCCGTCCCCGAAATCGGTGTGACGGATGCGGTCGCCGGGCACCAGGGTCAGGTCACCGTTGTCGCGCACCTTTCCCGTCACCGTGTTCGCCCACTCGGTCTTCGGCTGCGCGGCACGGGCGGCGGCGCGCGCCAGCGCGGTCGCGCCCGGTCCGGCGGTGCGCTCGTAGCCGGAGCCTGTGCCGAGCGATCCGGGGGCTGCACCGTCACGGCGCACGTTGAGCGCGCGCGGCTGGGCGCCGCCGCGGCTGGTCGCCATGCCGGGCGATTGACGCCAGTCGATCAGCTCCGGCGGAATCTCCTGGATGTAGCGCGAGGGCATCGCGACCGACACCTCGCCGAACTGGGCGCGGGTCATCGCCAGCGAAAGGTACAGCTTGCGTCGGGCACGGGTGATGCCGACATAGAACAGTCGGCGCTCTTCGGCCGGTCCCCCGGGTTCGTTCGCGGACATCCGGTGTGGCAGCAGGTCTTCTTCGACGCCGGTGAGGAACACCGCGTCGTATTCCAGGCCCTTCGCGGTGTGCAGGGTCATCAGCGAGACAGTCCCGCTGGAGTCGTCGATCTCGTCGGCCGCGGCGACCAGCGAGGTCTCGGTGAGGAACTCGAGGAGGGTGCCCTCGGGGTTGTTCTTCTGGAAGTCCTTGGTCACTGCGATGAGCTCTTCGACGTTCTCGGCACGCGCCTCGTCCTGCGGGTCGCGGGAGGCCCGCAGCGCCTCGATGAATCCGGTGCGTTCGAGCAGGGTGATCAGGATGTCGGGAACCGGGGCCGTGTCGGCGGTGAGGCCCACCTCGTCGAGAATCGCCGTCAGCCCGAGGATCGCCCCGGTGATCTTGGGGCCGAATCCCTGCTCGTCGGCATGGCGCATCGACTCACGCAGGGTCACCCCGTGGGCATCCGCCCAGCTCTGCAGGTTTGCCTCTGTCACTCCACCGATGCCGCGCTTCGGCGTGTTCATGATGCGCCGCAACGCCATCGGGTCGGCCGGGTTCGCCACCGCGATGAGATAACCGAAGGCGTCTTTGATCTCGGCGCGCTCGTAGAACTTGGTACCACCCAGCACCCGATACGGGATAGCCGAACGGATGAAGATCTCTTCCAGCGCTCGGGTCTGGGCGTTGGTGCGGTAGAACACCGCCATGTTGCGGTAGTCGACGCCCTCTCCGTGCAGGGTGGTGACCTCGTCGGCGACGAACTGGGCCTCGTCGTGCTGGCTGTAGCCGGTGAAGCCGACGATCTTGTCACCGTCGCCGACCACCGTGAACAGCTTCTTGTCGATGCGGTCGAAGTTGTTCGCGATGACCGCGTTGGCCGCGCTCAGGATGTTCTGGGTCGACCGGTAGTTCTGCTCGAGCAGGATCACCTTCGCCCCGACGTAGTCGCGCTCGAACTCGACGATGTTGCGGATGTCCGCGCCGCGGAACGCATAGATCGACTGGTCCGAGTCGCCGACCACGGTGAGGGAGGCTGGACCGAGGTCACCGCGACCCTGCAGGTCGAGCGGCAGGTCGTTCTGCTCGATCGGTCGGGTGAGTTCGCGGATGAGCGCGTACTGCGCATGGTTGGTGTCCTGGTATTCGTCCACCAGGATGTGACGGAACCGGCGCTGGTACAGCGCCGCCACCTGGGGAAAGGCACGGAACAGGTAGACGGTCTGCCCGATCAGGTCGTCGAAGTCGAAGGCGTTCGCCGCCTGCAGGCTGCGGGTGTACTCGCGGAAGATGTCGAGGAAGACCCGCTCCTGCGGATCGTTGAAGTTCGCCCCGCGGGCGTACGACTCCACATCGCTCAACTCGTTCTTGAGCTTCGAGATCTTGCCGGCGACCCCGCTGACGGTGAACCCGAAGGTGTCCGCATCCAGATCGCGGATGATGCGCTTGATCAGGGCGCGCGAGTCGGCCGAGTCGTAGATGGTGAAGTTCTTGCCGAAACCGAAGTGCTCGGCCTCGCGCCGCAGGATGCGCACACAGGCGGAGTGGAAGGTGGAGATCCACATACCCTCGGATGCCTGCCCGAGGATCGCCTCCACCCGCTCGCGCATCTCGGCGGCGGCCTTGTTGGTGAAGGTGATTGCCAGGATTTGCGAGGGCCAGGCCTCGCGTGAGTCGATCAGACCGGCGATGCGACGGGTGAGCACGCTGGTCTTTCCCGACCCCGCGCCGGCCACGATGAGGAGGGCTGGTCCGCGGTACTCGACCGCCTCGCGCTGCTGCGGGTTGAGGCCTGCGAGCAGGGGCGATTCGGTGGGCTCGGACGGGTCCAGGATGAAGGTCATGACCGGCCCAATTCTACGGGGCACGCCTGACAGTGCACCTACGCAGAGAGTGAGGCGCGCGCCTCCAGCGCGAGGTCGGGCTGGTCGGCGAAAACCCCGTCGAGACCCGTCTGCATGATGGCGCGGAACTCGCGCATCCAGTCGCCGGGAGCAGCGGCATCCAGCCCCCGGGTCAGGCCGCGGCCGAGGAACTTGTTCTCGGCGCGGAGTGTCCAGCAGAAGACGATGAGGCCCGCGGCGTGCGCGGTGTCGACGAGAGTGGAGGGCAGATCGAGCCGGCGCGGGTCGGTGTTCTTCGGCAGCAGGATGCGCTTGCTCAGGCTGATGCCGTCGACGACCGTGGCGAGCTGCGCCAGCGCCGCGGTCGTCAGGTAGCTCGCGTACTTGAGGGCGTGTCGGCCGTTCGTGGCGATCTCGTCCGCGGGCGAGCCCTTCGCGTCGATGAGGAATACCAGCCGACCGCCGACCCCGCGGGCACGGATCTTCGGCAGGATCGAGAGCTCGAAGCACTCCGTGGTGAGGCGTTCGTCGTCACTCCAGCCCGCATCCGCCAGCTCGGCCGCATACAACTCGTCGAGAGATATGCCGAGGGCGGAATAGAAGGTCGGGTGTTTGATCTCGGCGACGAGCGCGACCGGCCGGGGCGCGGCATCCAGCAGCTCGAGCAGGTCGCGGAACCGCAGGATGCCCTCCGCGCCGTTCCACTCGGTGTTCGCGGGGCGCACCTTGGGAATGCGTTCGACCACGCGCAGGGTCGCGAGTTCGTCCCAGTCGAAGTCCTCGGTGAACCAGCCGGTCAGCGTTTCGCCGTCGACCGTCTTGGTGGTGCGACGGGCGGCGAATTCGGGGTGGGCGGCGACATCCGTCGTTCCGGAGATCTCGTTCTCGTGTCGCACGACGAGCACCCCGTCGCGGGTGGCGACCAGGTCGGGCTCGACCGCATCGGCGCCGAGGGCGATGGCGAGCTCATAGGCCGATCGGCTGTGCTCGGGGCGGTATCCGCTGGCACCGCGGTGGGCGATCACGAGAGGCAGCTGGGTCACCTCGCCCACGGTACGGGATGCGGGTGAACGTGCGGTGTCACGGTACGACCGGCACCTCGCGGGGTTGCTAACCTGCTCGGCATGGCCAGGTGCGAGAACTGCGATGCCGAGCTGCAGCCGCAGTGGAAGTTCTGCGTGCGCTGTGGCACCAGGGTCACTGCCCCGGCCATGACCCCGGCTCCCGCACCGAATGTCGAGCCGAGCGCCGAACCACCGCTCGCCGAGCCGATCGCCGGCGCCCCGCTCGCCGACAGCGCGCCCACCCCGCCGGCGCCGGACATCCCCGCCGCCATCCGCCCGCACGAGCTCGACGGCGCCGCCGAGCCGCCCGCTCGCCGCCGCTTCGACTGGCATGTGCTGGCCGGCATCCTGGTGGGTGTCGTGGGTGCGGCCGCGATCGTCTATGTGATCGTCGCCCTCACCAGCGGGGGCGGCAGCGCCCCGTGACCGCCGCCTTCGACCGGGTGCAGAGCGGATGGCGCGAGCCGGCCTCCCTGCGGCCCCTGCGCTGGGGCGGCTACCGCGGTCGCTATCTCGGCGCCCTGGTGCTGCTCGTAGCAGGCGCCCTGCTGGTGCAGCTCGGATCGGTCTATACACTGTCGTTTCTCGGTGGCGGTATCGCCGCGCACATCGCGGGCTGGGTCGTGCTCCCGGGCAGGGGCGGCCGTCGGGCGATCGTCGCCGTGCCGAGCACTCTTGGTGCTGCCGCGCTGCTGATCGGCTCGATGGGTGCCGTGCTCGCGGTGTTGCCGCTGCTCGCCTGGCTCTGGACCCGCGAACGGCCGCCGCTCGCCTGGGCGGTGGCGGTGCTCCCCGTGGTCGCGGGACTCGCGCTCGCGCAGGCCTTTCCGCAATACGGATCGGGAGTGATCGTCGTCGCCATCGCGCTCGTCGTGGTGGTCGGCAGCGCCTGGCTCGCCCGTGCCATCGCCGTCGCCCGGCAGCGCAGCTCCAGGACCCCGTCTGCGCCCAGGGCGAACTAGGCGGATCCCCAGCCGCGGAGCCCCGAGATTCCGGTAGCTTGAGCGCATGGCATCCTCATCGAACCCCGCGTTCAACAACTCCCCGGCTTTTTCCGAGAAGTCGACGGTCGCCGGCAAGTTCCCTGCGACCCCTCCGGCCGACATGACGGCTGAGCAGCTCACCGAGCTGTACAGCAAGCCCTCGGCCACCCCCGCCGAGACCGACCGGATGACCTACGAAGACACGGTCATCAAGATCGTGATCAGCTTCGCCATCCTGCTGGCGGGTGCCGCGATCGGCTGGTTCGTTCCGATCCTCGCCATCCCGGCCGCGATCGCCGGATTCGTTCTCGCGCTGGTCAACATCTTCAAGAAGAAGCCCAGCCCGGCGCTGGTCATCGCGTACGCCGCGGTCGAGGGCGTGTTCGTCGGTGCCATCACGATGTTCTTCGAGTCGCGCTACCCGGGTATCGCCATTCAGGCCGTGCTCGCCACCGCCGTCGTCATCGCTGTCACGCTCGGACTGTTCGCCAGCGGCAAGATCCGCGCATCGGCGAAGGCGACCAAGGTATTCCTCATCGCCATGGTCGGCTACGCCGTGTTCTCGGTCGTCAACCTGATCCTCATGGTCACCGGCGTGAACAAGGACGCCTTCGGCCTGCGTAGCGCTGAGATCGGCATCCCGGGAACCAGCCTGAGCCTCCCGCTCGGGGTGATCATCGGTGTTCTCGTGGTCATCATGGCGGCATACTCGTTGGTGCTCGACTTCGACAGCATCAAGACCGGCGTGCAGCGCGGCGCCCCGCGCGTGTATGGCTGGGTCGCCGCCTTCGGCATCATGGTCACCGTCGTCTGGCTGTACCTGGAGATCCTGCGCATCCTCGCGCTGCTCCGCCGCTAGGCCTCACCGGCTCACGCCGTCGCCAGTTCACGAATGGCCGCCCCTCGGGGCGGCCATTCGTCGTTGTGCAGGGCTGCTAGCGCAGTCCGGACAGGGTGGCGCCGAGCTCGTCCAGCGGGATGAGCACCTCGCGCAGTTCATCGGCGCCGCCGGTCGAGATCACGCGTTGGGCTTCGAGGCCACGGGTGAGGTCGTTGGCGGTCTTCTGGTCGAGACGCAGTGCATCACGCAGTCCGCTGCGGGAGAAGGCCTGGCTGCGGATGACCAGCTCGACCGCCCGGGGATAGAAGCGGTAGCTGTCGTCACCGACGATCTCGGCGATCTCATCGCGGAGGCTGTGCTTTCCCGCGGGGGTCTCTGGCGCGCGGGTGGGGGAGAAAATAGACATCTCTGAACTCAATTTCGGGTTGTTTCAGCGGGGGATTCCGAGAACTCCGATGCGGGTACATCTCTCGGTGGGTGTCTCCAAAGCTACTCCGCGGGTCCCCCACAATGCGGACCCCACTTCGGGGGACGCCTCCCCGCGACGGCATGCCTCCCCCGCCGCAGGGGTCACCCGTGATTGTCGATCAGGGCCCGCGCGGTGCCCTCGTCGCAAACGAGATCCGTCACGACACCGGCGGCGAGGGCTCCACGGACGCTCTGCACCTTGGAGACGCCCGAGACGACGCAGATCCGTCGGGATGGGCGGCGGAGCGTCGCGAGATCGGGCCCGCTCCCACGCTCGTTGAGCGCGATCCGGTCAGACGAACCGTCGACACGATAGAAGACGGTCGCAACGTCGCCGACGACCCCGTCGGCGCCGAGATTCGAGAAGTCCGCGGGCTCGAGATACCCGCCCATGTAGATGTGGCTCGGCACCTGTGCGAGCGGGGATCCCACACCGAACAGGGCGATATCCATGGTGCGCTGAATCTCCAGGACCCGCCTCGTGCTTCTCTCATTCCAGAGAGCGCGCTTCGTCGCCGGTTCGTCGAAGAACGCCGGCACCGCGAACTGTTCGACGTTCGCACCAAAGGCGTCGCCGAATCGGCGCAGAATCTCGCTGGCGTAGTCGATACCCGAGGTGAGGTTGTTGCCCGCGCCGTTGAGCTGCACAACCACGGAATTGTGAGTGGACTTCGGCAGGAGGTGCCTACTGACCGCGCTCATGGTCGAACCCCAGGCGATGCCGAGCGTCATGCTGGAGTCGAAATAGCGCGGAAGCAAACGTGCGGCGGAGAGGGCGACGCGCTCGAGTCGGTCGGCGTCGCTCGTGCGATTGGGCACCGGAACGATGTGCGCTACGACACCGAACCGATCGGCGATTCTCGCCTGGATCTCCAATGACTGATCGAGCGGCGAATGGATCTGGATCTCGACGAGCCCGGAATCCCGGGCATACCTCAGCAATCGGGAGACCGACGAGCGGGAGGTGTGCAGCTCACCGGCGATCGTCTCCATGGTGAGGTCCTGCATGTAATACAGGTTGGCGGCCGTGAGGGCATCCCGCGTTCGCTCCGACTGACGGGCGGGCGAGTCCATTTCCATGATGACTCCGTGCACATATGTTCAAGTGGGTTGACCATTATCTCCGGTCGGGAACATGATGGCCAACGAGCGAGTCGCAGAAGCGGCTCAGTTCGGATCAGACAGGAACGAAGGCGCCCCCGAGATGAGTGACGAGGCAGAGAATTCACCGATGACACGGGCAAGCGTGGCACGCATCCAGGCGCGGCCCTCCGCTCAGGTGCTCGTCATCGGCGGCGGCATCAATGGCATCGCGACCTTTCGTGACCTCGCCCTCCAAGGCGTCGACGTCATCCTGGTCGAGCGCGGCGACTATGCTTCCGGGGCATCCTCGGCGTCGTCCCACATGATCCACGGCGGCGTGCGATATCTCGAGAACGGCGAGTTCCGGCTCGTGCGCGAGTCGGTGCAGGAACGCAACGGGCTGCTGCGCATCGCTCCCCACTACGTGAAGCCGCTCCAGACCACGATCCCGATCTTCACGACCTTCTCTGGCGTTCTCTCAGCTCCCCTGCGCTTCCTGACTCACAAGCAGGGCAAGCCGAAGGAGCGCGGCGCCTTCCTCATCAAGATCGGCCTCACCGCGTACGACTCCTTCTCCCGTGATGGCGGCGCGGTTCCTCGCCACCGGTTCCGTGGACGTCGCGCGTCTCTGCGCGAGTGGCCGGCGCTCAATCCGAGCATCAAGTACACGGCGACCTACTACGACGCCTCCGTTCACGAACCCGAGCGCCTCGCCCTCGATGTCGTGAAGGACGGCCTCGCCACAGGCGATAGAGCCCGGAGTGCGAACTACCTCGAAGCGGTCGCCGTCGCGGACGACGGCGTGGTCTTACGCGACGCGGTGACCGGCGAGCGCTTCACTGTGAGCGCGGATGTCGTGGTCAATACCTCCGGACCGTGGACGGACCTCACCAACATCAGGCTCGGCGTCGACAGCACCTTCATGGGGGGAACAAAAGGCTCGCACATCGTGCTCGACAACCCCGCGCTCTTCGAGGCTCTCGACGGGCGCGAACTGTTCTTCGAAAACGATGACGGCCGGATCGTGCTCATCTACCCGCTGAACGGTCGGGTGATGGTGGGCACCACCGACCTCGAAGCCGATGTCAGCCAGCCCGTCGTCGCCACGGAGGAGGAGGTGGACTACTTCTTCGATCTCGTCTCCCACGTCTTTCCGCAGATTCCGGTCGAACGCGAACAGATCGTCTATCGGTTCTCGGGCGTGCGGCCGCTACCCCGCCACGAGGACATGGCACCGGGCTTCGTGTCCCGCGACTACCGGATCGTGCCGGGCACCATACCCGGGCTCCCGGGCTCACGACTGATCAGCCTCGTGGGCGGCAAGTGGACGACCTTCCGCGCCCTCTCCGAACAGCTATCAAGCGACGTGCTCGCCATGCTCGGCATGAAGCGCACCGTGAACACGGCAGCCCTGTCCATCGGTGGCGGCAAGGACTTCCCGAAGAGTGAGGCAGATCGCGCCGCGTGGGTCACGGCACACTCCTCGCGCGTCGAGCCCGCAATCGTCGCCCGACTCCTCACCCGTTATGGCACCCGCGCGGCGAGCGTCATCGAGGCGATCGGTGACCAGCCGCTCGTCCCCCTCGACAACGACCCGCACTTCACGGCTCCGGAGATCGCCTATTTCGCCGACCATGAAGAGGTCGTCCATCTGATCGACGTCGTGCTCCGGAGAACCAACATCGCGTTCATGGGCGCCGTGACCCTCCCCCTCCTGCGCGAGGTCGCGACCATACTCGCCCCGAGACTCGGCTGGTCCGCAGACGATGTCGACCGCGAAGTGGCCGATACCGTCACCGAGTTGCGCACTCTGCACGGCGTCGTTCTCGAAGGCACGACGACGACGGGCGGAGCACACAGTACGTAGTGCACGGATGCCTGGCAGAGACGGTCCCCAGGATCGCTCGGCCTGGCATAGTCTGCTCGTGGTCGATTAGACGAGTCGCGCTCAACAGGCGATTCTGGTCGAACGCTCGAACACCATCAAGAAAGGTCAATGTGGACAATCTAGGGATCGATTTCCTGTCGGAACTGGTCGGCACCGCGCTGCTGGTTCTACTCGGAACGGGAGTCGTCGCAAACGTGGCGCTCGCAAAGAACAAGGGATTCAACGGCGGATTTCTGATGGTGACGATCGGCTGGGGCCTCGCGGTCTTCGCCGGCGTCACCGTCGCCTATAACTCGGGCGCCTACCTGAACCCGGCAGTGGTACTCGGAGTGGTGGCGAGTGGGGCGAAGGACTTGGCGCCAGGGCTCACGGTCAGCGTGCTCTCGGTGGGCCTGTTCATCCTTGCCGAGGTGCTGGGAGGCATTCTCGGGGCGGTGATCACCTGGCTCGCCTACAAGAAGCACTTCGACGAGGAGCCGGATGCCGCCAACAAGCTGGGTGTCTTCGCCACCGGGCCCGCCATCCGCAGCTATGGCTGGAACGTCGTCACCGAGATCATCGGCACCTTCGTGCTGGTCTTCGTCGTGATCGCGTTCGGACGCGCGCCGGAGGGCGGCGGACTCGCGGCGCTCGGAGCGCTCCCGGTGGCGCTGCTGGTCATCGTCATCGGCACCTCGCTCGGTGGCCCGACCGGTTATGCCATCAACCCCGCACGCGACCTCGGCCCGCGCATCGCCCACGCCTTCCTGCCGATCCGGGGCAAGGGCACGAGCGACTGGGCGTATTCGTGGGTGCCCATCGTCGGACCGATCGTCGGTGGGGTCGGCGCCGGTCTGCTCTCGGTACCGCTGCTGCCGATCGTCACCGCCATCGTCGGCGCCTAACCACGCACCCGGGCAGCAGCCCGAGGGCGCACAATACGCAACTACATCACCATCTACGAAGGAGTTAGCAAAGTGGCTGATTACGTCCTGGCAATCGACCAGGGAACGACGAGTTCCCGGGCCATCATTTTCGACAAATCGGGATCCATCGTCTCCAGCGGTCAGTTGGAGCACGAGCAGATCTTCCCGCAGGCCGGATGGGTCGAGCACGACCCGAAGGAGATCTGGAACAACACCCGCGAGGTGATCGGACAGGCGCTCTCCCGGGCGAATCTGACGCGTCACGACATCGCCGCTGTGGGCATCACCAATCAGCGCGAGACGGCCGTCGTCTGGGACAAGACCACCGGCGAGCCGGTCTACAACGCCATCGTCTGGCAGGACACCCGCACCCAGCCGATCGTCGATCGTCTTGCAGCGGATGGCGGGGTGGAGCGTTTCAAGGAGATCGTCGGGCTTCCGCTGGCGACCTACTTCTCCGGAACGAAGATCGTCTGGATTCTCGAGAACGTCGAGGGTGCGCGCGAAAAGGCCGAGGCCGGCGACCTGATCTTCGGTACCACCGACACCTGGGTGCTGTGGAACCTCACCGGTGGAGTCAACGGCGGCGTTCACGCCACCGATGTCACCAATGCCAGCCGCACGCTGTTCATGGATCTGAAAACTCTCACCTGGCGACAGGACATCCTCGACGCCTTCGGGGTGCCCGCGTCCATGCTGCCGGAGATCCGCAGCTCCTCCGAGGTCTACGGGGTCGCGGAAGACAGCAGTCTGCTGCGTGAGGTGAGGATCGCCGGCATCCTGGGCGACCAGCAGGCCGCCACCTTCGGCCAGGCCGCATTCGACCAGGGGGAGGCGAAGAACACCTACGGCACGGGCAACTTCCTGATCTTCAACACGGACACCGAGATCATCCACTCGAAGAACGGACTGTTGACGACCCTCGGGTACAAGCTGGGCGATGAGCCGGCCCACTACGCACTCGAGGGCTCGATCGCCGTGACCGGGTCGCTTGTGCAGTGGCTGCGCGACAACCTGGGGATCATCTCGAGCGCAGCCGAGATCGAGGCACTCGCCAGCACCGTGGAAGACAACGGTGGTGTGTACTTCGTTCCGGCCTTCTCGGGGCTCTTCGCCCCGTACTGGCGCCCGGATGCACGGGGGGCGCTGGTCGGTCTCACCCGTTACGTCAACAAGGGCCACATTGCCCGCGCGGCCCTCGAGGCGACGGCTTTCCAGACCCGCGAGGTGCTGGATGCGGTCAACGCCGACTCCGGCGTTCCGCTGACGGAGCTCAAGGTCGACGGCGGGATGATCGCCAATAACCTGCTCATGCAGTTTCAGGCAGACATCCTCGGTGTGCCGGTGGTGCGTCCGGTGGTCGCCGAGACGACGGCTCTCGGCGCGGCGTACGCGGCCGGACTCGCCGTCGGCTTCTGGAGCGACCTCGACGACCTGCGGAAGAACTGGCAGGAGGACAGCCGCTGGACTCCGAACATGGACGATGCCGAACGTGATCGCCAACTGCGCCTGTGGAAGAAGGCCGTCACGAAGACCTTCGACTGGGTGGATGACGACGTCAAGTAGCTGAGGCCGCCGCGCCGAGCGGTGCCAGCACGACAGAACCCCGGACGATCATCGTCCGGGGTTCTGTCACGTTCTGGCCTACGGTTCGGGAATCTCCGAATCGGTGTACTCGCCCTCAGGATCTGCGGCGTGCTCGGTGGGCTCGAGCGGATCGTTGCTGGTGTACTCGCCGACAGGATCGGCGTCGTGCTCCGACTGTTCGAACGGATCGTTACTCGTGAACTCCCCCACGGGGTCCGTGGCACGTTCGCTCTGCTCCAGCGGATCGTTGCTGGTGAACTCGCCTTCGCGGGTTGGATTCTCCACAGTTGTGCCTTCCGTCGTCGTGATCGAACTACGCTCACCTTCACGCTACGCTCGTCGACCTCCAGACGGCAGCCCCGATGCACCTCAGTCGACGCTGGCAGTCCCCCGAAGAACTACTCCCACTCGATCGTCCCCGGCGGCTTCGACGTGACGTCGAGCACTACCCGGTTGACGCCGGCCACCTCGTTGGTGATCCGGTTGGAGATGCGCGCCAGCACGTCGTAGGGCAGGCGCGTCCAGTCGGCGGTCATCGCGTCTTCCGACGACACCGGCCGCAGCACGATGGGGTGGCCGTAGGTGCGGCCGTCGCCCTGCACGCCCACGGAGCGCACGTCGGCGAGCAGCACGACCGGGCACTGCCAGATCTCCTGGTCGAGGCCGGCGGCGGTCAGCTCGAACCGGACGATGGCATCGGCCTTGCGCAGCAGCGCGAGCCGATCACGGGTGACCTCACCGACGATGCGGATGCCGAGGCCGGGGCCGGGGAACGGCTGGCGGCCGACGATGACCTCGGGCAGGCCGAGCTCGCGGCCGATGGCGCGCACCTCGTCTTTGAACAGGGTGCGCAGCGGCTCGACCAGCGCGAACTGCAGGTCTTCGGGCAGGCCGCCCACATTGTGGTGGCTCTTGATGTTGGCGGTGCCGGTGCCGCCGCCGCTCTCCACGACATCCGGGTACAGGGTGCCCTGCACCAGGAACTTGATCGGCTCACCATCGGAGGCAGCCTCGGCGACCAGATCGGCCGCGGCCGCCTCGAACGAACGGATGAACTCGCGTCCGATGATCTTGCGCTTGGTCTCCGGGTCGGTGACGCCGGCCAGCGCGTCGAGGAACTGATCGACCGCGTCGACGGTCACCAGACGCACACCGGTGGAGGCGACGTAGTCCTCCTCGACCTGGCGGCGCTCGTCTTCGCGCAGCAGACCGTGGTCGACGAAGATACAGGTCAGCTGGTCGCCGACAGCTTTGTGCACGATGGCCGCGGCGACGGCCGAGTCGACCCCGCCGGACAGTCCGCAGATGACCTGGGCCGAACCGACCTGGGCACGGATGCGGGCGACCTGTTCGTCGATGACGTTGGCGCTGTTCCAGTCGGCCGGGATTCCCGCGGCATCGTGGAGGAAGTTCTCGAGCACGCGCTGCCCGTACTCGGAGTGCTTGACCTCCGGGTGCCACTGCACCCCGTACATCCGCTTCTCGTCGCTGGCGAACGCGGCGACGGGGGTGGAGGCACTCGACGCCAGCACGGTGAATCCCTCGGGCGCCTTGGAGACGGAGTCGCCGTGGCTCATCCAGGTGGTCTGCTCGGTGGGCTGCTCGCCCAACAGGGTGCTCGCGCCATCGGCGAGCGTGACCGCGGTGGCGCCGTATTCGCGCAGTCCGGTGTTGGCGACCTCGCCGCCGAGCTGCTGGGCCATCACCTGGAAGCCGTAGCAGATGCCCAGGGTGGGAACACCGAGCTGCAGGATGCCCGGGTCGAGGGTGGGCGAGCCCGCCTCGTACACGCTGGACGGTCCGCCGCTCAACACGATGCCCGCGGGGTTGAGCGCGGCCACCTCCGCGGCGCTGATCGTGTGCGGCACGATCTCGGAGTAGACGTTGGCCTCGCGCACCCGGCGCGCGATCAACTGGGCGTACTGGGCGCCGAAGTCGACGACGAGAACGGGCTGGTGGGACGTTTCGCTGCTAATGAGCGACCTCGGCTTTCGACGCGGGCGGGGTGGTGGTGGCTCCGCGGGCCTCGAGCTCGGCGAGCTCGGCATTGGCGCGACGGGTGACGAAGTGTTCGACGATGAACGACAGGAAGGGCACGACGCCGCCGAGGGCGATCGCGACGAAGCGGGTGAACGGCCAGCGCATCAGGCTCCACAGCCGGAAGTCCATGAACAGGTAGACGACGTAGAGCCATCCGTGGGCGATCAGGATGCCGGTGGACAGGTTGATTCCGCTGACCGAGTTGTGGATGTCGATCGGGTTCCACGGCACGAGGGCGATGAAGCCCTGTGAGCTGCCGAGGTAGATCTCGCGGTGGAGGCCGGTGTACTTCAGGATCATCTCGAAGACGAGCAGCAGCAGCAGGATTCCGGTGACGTAGGCGGAAACCCGGTAGAGCTTCAGTGCGGTGCGGATGCGGGGCACGTCGGAGAGCTTGGGGGTGATCGCCATGGTTCTAGTTTACTTCCGCTCGTTCTGCGCTTTCGTCCTGCTGCGCCTGCTCGAGCTCCTCCTGCTCGCGCTCGTGCGCGTCGCGCACCAGGCGGTACCAGAGGAACACGGCGAAGCCGGCGAACACGATCCACTCCGCGGCGTAGAAGATGTTCAGCCAGTTGATCTCGACGTTGGATGTCGGGGCCGGCGAGTAGATCGCCGTCAGCTCGGCGGCCGGCTCGGTCTGCACCAGGTAGCCGCCGTAGATGCCCGCCGGGTCTACCGTCTTCCAGGTGTTCAGCATGGCGGCGGCAGATACGGAGCTGAGCACTCCGTGCTCGAAGTCGCTGTCCTGCGGCGCTTCGCTGGCGAAGTACCGTCCGGTCAGGGTCGCCGTACCGGCTCGCTGGTCCAGCGCGGTCGCTGCGGCACGCGCGGCGGAGCGGCTGGGCGCCCAGCCGACGGCGACGGGAAGACCGGCCCCGACATCCGTCGTCTGCGAAGCGGTGTCCGTCGCTACCTGAAAGTGACCCACCACCCAGAAACCCCGGTCGCCGTCGTTGAGCCGATCGCTCACGACGAGCGCGTCACCGGGAATCCAGCGCCCGCTCGCCTCGACGATCTGGCCGTCTTGCGTGTCGGTCGTGCCGGTCTGCGGTTTCGCGAGGGCGGTGAGCTGCTCGACGGTCTCCGTGTCGCGGCTGACGACGGTGCCGTTGGTGACGCTGCGCGAGAGCTGCCACTGGCTCAACAGCGCGAACGTCGCGGCGAGCGCCAGAGCGAACAGGAGTGCCGCGATCCAGCGGGGGCGACGTGCGACTGACCACATGGGCTGCTCAGTACTCCGGATCTCTCTTGCGTTCTGTCTGTTCGTCGGACTGCGACATCGCCTGTTCGATGAGGCGATCGGTGGCATCGGCCAGATCGTCGGACTTCTCGACATCGACCTCGTCGACGTCGGTATCGCCGTTCGGATCGGATTCCTGACCGGCCGTCGCCGCCTCGACCAGGGCGATCGCCTCGTCGTTCATCGCGTCACGACGCGGTGGGGCGGTGACGCGCTTCTTCCGGAACAGTATGGCCCCCACTTTCTCGGAGTTCGCCGCGAGCACTGGGCCGACGATCGACATGATCAGCACGTAGAGACCGGCGAAGGGCGTGAGTCTGCTGTCGAGCCCGGCAGCGGTGGCAAGGGTGGCGAGGATCAGCACGAACTCGCCGCGGTTCTGCAGCATGGCGCTCGCGTTGAAGCCCTCGGCCGGGGTGAGCTTGTTGATCCAGGCGATGAGCTGGCCGCCGGCCGTGTTCACGATCAGGGTGAGCACGACTGCCACGATCACCGGAATCCAGACCTCGCCGAAGGTCGACGGGTTGAGCGCCAGGCCGAAGTTGAGGAAGAAGAAGGCCCCGAACACATCACGGAGCGGCAGAGCGAACTGTTCGATCCGGGTGCGGAACCGGGTCGCGCCCAACACGAGTCCGATCAGGAAGGCGCCGATCGCATCCGACACTCCGAGGAGTTCGCCGATGCCACCGAAGGCGACGGCGAGGCCGAAGAACAGGATCGTGAACAGCTCGTCGTCTCGGGTGCGCACCATGCGCGAGACGAACTTGCCGCCGAAGCGCGCGAGGGCGAACATCGCCACAAGGAAGGTGAACGAGATCGCCAGCTGCAGCACCACCTCCCAGAGCGAGGTCTCTCCACCGAGCACCACCGAGACGATGGCCAGATAGATGGCGATGTAGACGTCTTCGAGCACCATGATTCCCAGCACCACCGGGGTCTCCCGGTTGGCCAGACGGTTGAACTCGATGAGCAGCTTGGTGACGATCGCGCTCGAGGAGGTCGCGGTCATCCCCGCGATGATCAGCGCCTCACGGGTACCCCAGCCGACCCAGAGCCCGAAGCCGAAGCCGACCGCCATGTTGATGGCGATGCGGGTTCCCCCCGAGAGCAGCAGCGCCTTCACGTTGCCGTAGAACTCGTCCTGATCGAATTCGAGACCGAGGCTGAACAGCAGGAAGATGAGGCCGAAGACGGCGACGAGTTCGACATCCGCCGGCTTGAAGTTCAGCGGGAAGAGGTGGAAGTTCGGGCTCGCCAGAAGACCGACGAGCATGTAGATCGGGATGGCCGGCAGGCCGATGCGTTTGCCGAGCCGACCGAGAACGTAGGCGATGAGGAAGAGGACGCCGAGGGTCAGGAGTTCTTGGCCCAGGTGCATCGCTACCCCTGGGGCGAGTCTGCGGTGGCCTTGTGGGCCATCTCACCCGTGCGGTAGAAGGTGAAGGCCTTGGCCACCTTCTCGGGCGAACCGGCGACGACGAGCGTGTCACCCGGGAAGACCTTGAAGTCGTCGGCGGGGGCCGGGTTCGCGGAGTCGCCCCGCACCACGGCGACCACCGTGAGGCCGACGACGCCGTGGGAGGCGAGGTTACCGAGCTGCTGCCCGGCGATGTGGTCGTCGTAGTCGACGGTGAACCAGTCGATCGACAGACCGGGGATCTGGTCGAGCTTGTCGAGGCCTTCGGTGATCCGCGTGCCGCCGAGCAGTTCGGCGAGGGTGTGCGCCTCGTCTTCGCTCAGCCGCAGGGAGACCTTGTTCGAGTCCGACCCGTCTTCCTCGTCAGCGAAGGTGATGAGGTCGCTGTGCCCGGAGCGGTGGGTGATCACGCCGGCCTTGCCGCCGTCGGCGGTGACGAAGGTGTGCAGCACGCCGACACCGGGCAGTTTTACCCGACGAACATCGACCACGGTCACGCTCCTTCAACGATGGGCTGGATGTCTCCAGTCTACCGAGCGGGCGGATGACCTCGGCCGCCGTTCGCCGTGGGCGACAGCCACCCCATGCCCCCGAGCGAGCACGGCGCGCATCACACCCCGCTGGAAACCGACTCGATACCGACGGCGAGACCGTCGGGCCGATCGACGATGCTCCAGCTGACCGTTCGCGCATCCGAGTGCTGCACAACGTAGCGCGGTCCGGTGATGGCGACGGTGTGGCGCTCGGTGGCGTCGCCGGGGATGGCTCGGCTCTCGGCGGCCCTGTCGCTCACGATGGCGCCCCCGGTGCTCGCCTCGATCTGCGGGGACCGCGATGAGGCAGCCGCGTGCGACCCGACCCACACCTCGACGTCGCCGGGCTCCACGATCTTGACCATCCTCGAGTCGCTGAACGCGAATCGAGTGGAGGGAACCGAGAATTCGACCCGCACGCTCTCACCGGCGCCGAGCTCCACCCGCGCGTAGCCGAGAAGCTGAACCACCGGCCGCACGATCGAACCGTGCACGTCGTGACCGTAGACCTGCACGACATCGGCACCGGCCCTCGTGCCGGAGTTCGTGACCGTCACCGCGACGTGGAAGGCGTCCCCGGCGGCGACGACGGGTTCCACGATGAGGTCCGAGTAGCCGAAGCTCGTGTACGACAGTCCGAAGCCGAAGGGACGCACGGGCGTGGAATCGGCGGCGGTCACATCCGAGTCCCCACCGAGAATCGGGTGCAGGTAGGTGTAGGGCTGCGCCCCCGCCGAGCGCGGGAGCGACACCGGCAGACGGCCGGACGGATTGACCTGGCCGGAGATGACATCCGCGAGCGCCGCGCCACCCGCCTCGCCGGGGAAGAACGACTGGATCACCGCGGCCGGCTTCGCACCGACGCCGTCCAACGCCCAGCCGATCGCGTACGGGCGCCCGGTGAGCAGAACGAGAACGACCGGAGTCCCCGTCGCGACGACCGCCTCCACGAGGGCCCGTTGCACACCCGGCAGCTCGAGGGACTCGGTGTCGTTGCCCTCGCCGACGGTGCCGCGTCCGAACAGCCCGGCCTGGTCGCCGACCACCACCACCGCGACATCCGCCCCGCTCGCCAGGTCGACGGCGGCCGCGAAGCCGGACTCGTCCTCACCCTCGACGTCGCACCCCTCGGCGAACAGCACCTCCGAGTTGCCGTACCGATCCCGCAGCGCGTCGAGCACGGTCGGGATCTGGATCCCGAGTGCGACCCCGGGATGATGGGCAAGCACGTGATTGGCGAACGAATAGCAGCCCTGCATGGCGGCCGCGCGGTCGGCGTTCGGACCGATCACCGCGATCCGTCCCGGGCCTGATGTCAGCGACCCGGATGTGAGAGGCGCGAGGGGCAAGGTACCGTCGTTGCCGAGCAATACCAGCGACTCCTGTGCCAGCCGCCGCGCGATCGACCGGTGCTCCGGCGAGTCCAGATCGATCTCGGTCGGCGGCTCGTCGTCGAAGGCGCCCGCGTCGAGCAGTCCGAGTTCCTCCTTCTGCGAGAGGGCGCGCAGCACGGCGCGGTCGACGTACGCCTCGTCGAAGGCACCAGACCGGATGCGGTCCGCGAGCGGCGAGAGGTAGGCGTCGCCGGTGGGCAGCTCGATGTCGATTCCCGCCTCCAGCGCGAGCGCCGCTGCCTCACCGCGATCGGCTGCCACGGCATGCATCACCTCGAGGAAGGCCACCGCGAAGTAGTCCGCAACGACCACGCCGTCGAACCCCAACCGCTCGCGCAGCACGTCGGTGAGATAAACCGAGCTGGACGCCATCGGCTGGCCGTCGACGTCGGCGTAGGAGTTCATCACCGAACGTGCGCCGCCTTCGACGATTGCCATCTCGAACGGCGGGAGGTAGACATCCGCGATCTCGCGCGGGCCGGTGTGCACCGGCGCGTGGTTGCGGCCGGCGCGGGAGGCGGAATATCCGAGGAAGTGTTTGAGGGTGGCATGCACGCCAGCGCCCTGCAGTCCCCGCAGGTACGAGGTCCCGAGGGTGCCGACGACGTAGGGATCTTCGCTGATGCACTCATCGACCCGGCCCCAGCGCGGGTCGCTGATCACGTCGAGCACGGGCGCGAGCCCCTGATGGATGCCCAGCGCTCGCATCGAGTCGCCGATCACCCTGCCCATGGACTGCACGAGCTCGGGATCGAACGATGCCCCCCAGGCCAGCGGGGTGGGGAAGGTCGCCGCCTTCCAGGCCGCCAACCCGGTGAGACACTCCTCGTGGACGAGGGCCGGGATGCCGAGCCGCGTCTCGCGCTTCAGCCGCCGCTGCTCGGTCCACAGCCAGGCCGCTCGCTCGACCGGGTCTACCGGTCGCGTGCCGTACACCCGGGTGTAGTGGCCGATGCCGTTGCGCGTGACCTCTGCCAGGTCGCCGCTCGGCTTCTGTCCCGCCGCCATCTCGCCCTGCATGGGTGCCACGACACCGTTCTGATCGAGCCAGTAGCCGACCAGCTGCGCGAGTTTCTCTTCGAGGGTCATTCGGGCGAGCAGGGCGCGCACGCGCTCGGAGACAGGGGGCATCGCGGGGATGACGTCACTCATGAATCTGTTCTTCCTGTTGCAGACCGGAGACCGGTCATCCCTTGACGGCGCCGGTGAGGCCGCCGACGATGCGTCGTTCGAAGATGGTGAAGAAGATGAGAGCGGGGATCATCGACA
>Ga0247737_1000086_pt1 | contig 26070 bp, 33 predicted proteins | sample UWRJL028104C2_FD_180937 | JGI IMG/M metagenome (GOLD analysis project Ga0247737, IMG submission 180937) | Plant litter microbial communities from Arlington Agricultural Research Station in Wisconsin, United States - UWRJ-L028-104C-2 | ecosystem: Environmental > Terrestrial > Plant litter >...
TTCCGTTTCCGCTGTGAGCAGGTCGCCAAGCCCTTCGGCTTCCGTAAGGTCGATCCGGCCATTGGCCAGCGCGCGCCGAGTGAATTCTCCGGGCTCGGCGCGCCGCATCCCGGGCAGGACATCCAATGCCGCTTCGACCGCCCGCACAACGGCACGTCCGCCATGAAGATGCAGTTCGACCAGATCCTCGCCGGTTGCACTGTCCGGACCAGGGAAGACCAGGACGAGCGCGCGATCGAGCAGCAGTTCGTCTCCGTCGCGCAATGCGCGCACGGCCGCCCGGCGCGGCGGCGGCAGACTGTTCGCTAGCGCGCGCGCAGCCGCGAAAGCCACCTTCCCGCTCAACCGCAGAATCGCAATCGCAGCGGGCGGCGCTCCGCTCGATACTGCAAAAATAGTATCCATCACGCGGTTACTTTGACGGCGTCTCAAACATCTTGCGCCAGAAGCCCATGCCGGCCTCGCCCATTGGCGACCAGCTCTTCATCATATTGTCGATCATCTCGGGCGCCACCGCACCGTCCATCGCGCCCATCACACTCTGGATGTATTTCTCGTGGACTGGAGTGAAATCGGGCAAGCCCATGAACCGGCGCGCCTCCTCCGGCGTGCAATCGACTTCGACATTGATCTTCATAGGCCATCTCCGCTTGAGCGGGCGACGGCCGCGCTGCATAAGCTTGGACCATGTATGCGCGCGACTTGGGCCGGATCGCAACGCCCATCGGCGGTATCCGTATCTCGGGCGTTCGCGCCCTTCTCAGCGGAGGACAGTCATGACCGGCACGATCACGATCGATACGCTCGACGGCACAGGCGATTTCACCGCCTATTACGCTGAACCCTCAGGCCCGCCCCGGGCGGCGATCGTGGTGATCCAGGAGATCTTCGGCGTCAACGCCGGCATTCGCCGCAAATGCGACCGGCTGGCCGAGGACGGCTATCTCGCCATTGCGCCTGACCTGTTCTGGCGGCTCAAGCCGGGCACCGAGCTCGATCCCGACATGGCCGATGAGTTCCAGCAAGCACTGGCGATGATGGGGCAGTTCGACCAGAATATCGGCATACAGGATATCGAAGCGACGATCCGCACTGCGCGGAAAATGCTCGGTGCCGGGGGCAAGGTCGGCGCGGTCGGCTATTGCCTGGGCGGGCGCCTCGCCTTCATGGCCGCCGCGCGGACCGATGTTAACGCCAGCGTGTGCTATTATGGTGTCGGCATCGACGGCCTGCTCGGCGAGAAACATGCGATTGCGCACCCGGTGCTGTTGCATGTGCCGGATGAGGATCATTTCGTCGACAAGGCAGCACAACAGCGCATGCATGACGGGCTGGACGATCACCCCAGGGTTACGATCTTCGATTATCCCGGGGAGGATCATGGCTTCGCGACCGAGTTCGGGCTGCGGCGGTCGAATATGTCAGCAACGCTCGCAGACGAGCGGACAGCCGCGTTCTTCGCCGAGAATTTGGGCTAGCCGGATCGCCTCAGACGAGCAGGTGGAGAATACCCACGTCGTTATCCACGATTCCGTGGTAAATCATTGATCCAGATACATAAAGTATAACCGCGAGGCCAATATAGGCGATCCAGTGATAGCGCTCGATCAGTCGTGCGATATAGTTTGCAGCGACGGCCATCAGCGTGACCGACAGGATCAGACCGAACAGCAATACGGTCGGGTGTTCGCGCGCCGCGCCGGCGACGGCGAGAACATTGTCGAGGCTCATTGACAGATCGGCAATGGCGACCTGGATTGCCGCACGCAGGAATGTCTTGGTCGGCTTGATGCCTTCGACCGCCTCGGTCTCCGGATCATCGACTGGAACCGCAACTGGTGCCGGATGTAGCTCGCGGAACAGCTTCCACGCTACCCATAGCAGCAAGATACCGCCGCCGAGCAGCAAGCCGACCACCTGAAGCAGCTTGGTCGCGATCAGCGCGAAGCCGATCAGGCAAACCATCGCGATGATCACGCCCAGACCTAGCACCTGTTTCCGCTGCTTGGCCGGTAGGCCCGCAGCGAGTGCGCCGAGCACGAGGACATTGTCCCCCGCCAGCATCAGGTCGATCATGATCACCTGGCCGAGCGTCGCCAAGCCTGCGGCGGTGAACACATCGGCGAAATTGATCACAACGGCTCTCCGAAATAGCTCACGGCCGGTATCGGCTCATAAAAGGGGTGAAGCAGTGCTCGCCATTCCGCATAACGCGCGGACGTGCGAAAACCGTCGCGATGGCTGGCGATATCCTCCCACTCGACAAGTAGCAGATACCGGTCGGGGCTTTCACAAGCTTTTCGCACCTCGATGGAGCGGAAGCCTGGAGAAGCAGCGATGAGCGGTTCAGCCTGGGCCATGGCTGTTTCGAAGGCGCTTGATTGGCCTGGCTTGATGGTGAGGAGGGCATGTTCGAGGATCAAGCTGCCCTCCCTCTTGCAAGCGCCCCGGGCAAAGCCCGCGTCGTCGGACGGGGCGCTACCCCGCCGGCCGAGTTTGTGCGAGTCCTGCAGCAGCGTGCTGCAGGCCGCACTTGGCTATTGATTCATCGAGTCGAAGAAGTCCTCGTTGGTCTTCGAATCCTTCATCTTGTCGAGCAGGAATTCCATCGCATCGATGGTCCCCATCTGCATGAGGATCCGGCGCAATACCCACATCTTGGAAAGCTTGCCCTTGTCGACCAGCAGCTCTTCCTTGCGGGTACCGGACTTGCCGACGTCAAGCGCCGGGAAGATACGCTTGTCGGCGACCTTCCGGTCGAGCACGATTTCCGAGTTACCGGTGCCCTTGAACTCTTCAAAGATGACTTCGTCCATGCGGCTGCCGGTATCGATGAGCGCGGTGGCGATGATCGAGAGCGACCCACCTTCCTCGATGTTTCGCGCGGCACCGAAGAAGCGCTTCGGACGCTGGAGGGCGTTCGCGTCGACACCACCGGTCAGCACCTTGCCGGAGCTCGGCACGACAGTGTTGTAGGCGCGGCCGAGGCGCGTAATCGAGTCGAGCAGGATCACAACGTCTTTCTTGTGCTCGACCAGGCGCTTGGCCTTTTCGATCACCATTTCGGCGACTTGGACGTGGCGCGTCGCGGGCTCGTCGAAGGTTGATGACACGACCTCGCCCTTCACCGAACGCTGCATGTCGGTCACTTCCTCGGGCCGCTCGTCGATCAGCAGCACGATCAGGAACACTTCGGGATGATTGTCGGTGATCGCCTTGGCGATGTTCTGCAGCAGCACCGTCTTGCCGACGCGCGGCGGGGCGACGATCAGGGCGCGCTGGCCCTTGCCCTGCGGGCTGATGATGTCGATCACCCGCGCCGACTTGTCCTTGATCGTCGGATCCTGCGGATCGAGCGTAAGCTTCTCATCGGGATAAAGCGGGGTGAGGTTGTCAAAATTGACGCGGTGACGGACGGCGTCTGGATCGTCGAAATTGACTGACGTCAGGCGCGTCAGCGCGAAGTAACGCTCGCCGTCCTTGGGCCCACGGATTTCACCCTCGACCGTATCGCCGGTGCGCAGGCCGAACTTACGAACCTGGTTGGGCGACATGTAGATGTCGTCAGGGCCAGCGAGATAATTCGCCTCCGGGCTGCGCAGGAAGCCGAAGCCGTCCGGAAGAACCTCGATCGTGCCGAGCCCCATGATCTGCTCGCCATTTTCGGCCTGGACCTTGAGGATCGCGAACAGCAGGTCCTGCTTGCGCAAGGTCGATGCGCTCTCGATGCCGAGTTCCTCGGCCATCGCGACCAACTCGGCCGGCTTGTTCTTCTTGAGGTCTTTGAGATGCATGGATGGCGTCCGGACGTATGATGGTCGGAAGAGCGTCGGTCGGCGAAGGATACGCGACGATGCTGGAGGAATTTTGCCGCGGCACGATGCTCAAGGCTCCGCGCGCTTCGACACCCCGGGACCTAGGTGCCGCCCCCGGTCAAGTCAAGACGCCCCGATCAGAAACGCGCCAATCAGAACGGCCTGACGATCACCAGAATAACGATCAGCGCGATCAGGATGGCCGGGACCTCGTTGATCAGGCGGAGTTGCTTCCCGGTCAGTGTCGCCTTGCCCACTGCGAGCTTCTTCGCATAGCCAACCGCCCAGCCATGATAGCCGCTGAGAATCACCACCAGCAGGAATTTGGCATGAAGCCAGCCCAGGCCACCAACGCCCGAAAACATGCCGGCATTGACTGCCAGCATCACACCGAGGATCCAGACCAGCACCATCGAAGGCGTCAGGATCATCTTGCGGAGCTTGGTCTCCCGATCGACCCATTGCTGTGCCTCGACCGAGTCCGGTTGCGCTTCCTGATGATAGACAAGGTAGCGCGGTAGCGCGAACATGCCCGCCATCCAGAAGATCACGAAAACGACATGTGCCGCCTTCACCCAGAGATAGGCATTTCCGAGGAAATTCATCGCGCTCTCCGTACATGCGCCAGCAGGCGCTCGACATGGGCGATCGGCGTATCCTGAAGGATGCCATGGCCCAGATTGAAGATATGCGGCCGATCGGCCAGCGCCTCAAGGATGTGTGTGGCAGCGGCGTCGAGTTCCTCTCCGCCGGCGATCAGGGCGAGCGGATCGAGATTGCCCTGTACCGCCAGGCCCTCGGGCAGATTGGCGTGTGCCCAAACCGGATTGACCGTTTCGTCCAGGCCGATCGCATCGGCGCCCGTTTCACGCGCATAGGCTGGCAGCTTGCCGCCCGCGCCCTTGGGAAAACAAATGACCGGCGTATCCGGATGCAGATGGTGGAGCGCGGAGACGATCTTCGCGGTCGGTGTGATCACCCAGCGTTCGAACTGCGCGGGAGACAAGCTACCTGACCAGCTGTCGAACAGCTGGACGGCCTCGACCCCCGACTGGATCTGGCGGGAGAGATAAGCGACCGTTGAATCGGCGATGGCGTCGATGATCTCGCCGAACGCCCTGGGATCGGTATAGGCGAAGCGTCGCGTCTCGCCCTGATCGCGGCTGCCATGGCCGGCGACCATATAGGTGGCAACCGTCCACGGACTTCCCGCAAAGCCAAGGAATGTCGTTTCTGCCGGCAGCAATGCGGCAACCTTGGCCACCGTCGCATAGACCGGATCGAGCCGCTCAGGTGCCGCCTGGAGCGCCGCCAGAGCATGATCGACCAACGGTGGCGACAAAGCAGGCCCCTCGCCTACGCCGAAGCTCAGCGCCTGTCCCAGTGCCCAGGGGACCATGAGAATGTCGGAGAAGAGGATCGCACCGTCGAACCGGAAGCGGTGAATCGGCTGAAGAGTCACCTCCGCCGCGGCATCGGGATCGGTTGCAAGAGCGAGGAACCCGCCCTTTTCCGCCCGGAGCGCGCGATACTCGGGCAGATAGCGCCCGGCCTGGCGCATCAGCCAAACGGGAGGAACGTCCTGCCGAACGCCCCTCAGGGTCGCGAGCAGGGGCTTTTCAGTCACGGGAGTCGGGATCGCGAGCGTCCTTCTATCTAATAAGAAGAGAATCTAGAAAGGATGTAGTGGTCGTTGGCGCGTGGATGCCGGGGCTTATGCGTTCATCCCGAAAATGCCAACAGCTTGACGGGAGTGGTCCCGCCGACTCCCTGAGAGTCGGGCGGATGATCCCCATTATCCACAGGCTGTGCGTGGAACCACGGGGTGTTGATGCGATTGTGGGAAAGTCCCGACTTTTCCACGGATGGCGATCGCTTTGCGTGGGAGGAAAGTTGCGCTAGCGATTTTCCGGATGTTCTCCACAGTTCCATCCCCACGCCGCGGAATCGCCTGATGCGGCTGCACCTCCACCTCTTGTCGGATTCCACCGGCGAGACGCTCGAGAATATCGCCAAGGCAGCGCTTGCCCAATATGACGATGTCGAGACGATCCGCCATTTCTGGCCGATGGTCCGCACCGAGGCGCATCTTGAGCGCATCCTACAGGAAATCGCGCAGAACCCCGGGCTGGTGGTTTTCACCTTGGTCAACAGTGCGACGCGCCGGACCCTGGAAACGCGATGCCGCGCGCTTGGCCTTCCCGCGGTCGCCCCGCTCGACCCGGTGACTGACGCGCTGTCGAGCCTGCTCGGCCAACAGGCAAAGGCCAGGCCGGGCCGCCAGCATGTGCTCGACGCGGCCTATTTTGCGCGGGTCGATGCGATCCAGTTTACTATGGCGCATGACGACGGGATCAACTGGGAGGATTGGGAGGAGGCGGACATCGTGCTCGCGGGTGTGTCGCGCTCGTCCAAGACGCCGACGTCGATCTATCTCGCCAATCGCGGGTTCAAGACCGCCAATATCCCCATCGTGGTCGAAAGCCCGCCGCCGGTGGAGCTTTATTCGCTGAAGCATCCCCTGGTTGTCGGACTGACCACCAGTGCCGACCGGCTGATCCAGGTTCGGCGCAACCGCCTGCTTTCGCTCAACCAGGCCCCGGAGACAGCCTATGTCGACCAGGAAGCGGTGACGCGGGAAGTCGCTTATGCCCGGCGTATGTTTGCCGACAATGGCTGGCCGGTAATCGACGTCACCCGGCGCTCGATCGAGGAAACCGCCGCTGCGATCGTGCAGTTGGTGAACGAACGGGATTCGGCATGAAACTGGTATTGGCGTCAAAAAGCGCGTCGCGTCGCGCCATGCTGACGGCCGCCGGCGTCCCGTTCGAGGCGGTGTCGGCCAATGTCGATGAAGAGTCGGCCAAGGCGGCTATGCGCGCCGAGGGTATCGCACCGCGCGACCTGGCGGACAAGTTGGCAGAGCTGAAGGCGCTGCGCGTGTCGCACCGCGAGCCTGAAGCGCTGGTGCTGGGGAGCGATTCAGTCGTCGCGCTCGAGGACGGGTCGACCCTCGACAAGCCGGCCGATCGCGCTGAAGCGGCCGACCATCTTCGCCGCATGTCGGGCAAACGGCATGAACTGATCAGCGCCGCGGTAATGGCCGTCGACGGACGCCCGGTCTGGCGCGTGGTCGACCGGGCGAAGATGTTCGTACGTGCACTCTCGGACGGCTTTATCGAGAGCTACCTCGATGCGGAATGGCCTGAGATCTCGGGCTGTGTCGGTTGCTACCGGATCGAGGGACCGGGTGCGCAATTGTTCAGTCGAATTGAGGGGAGTCAGTTCACCGTGCTGGGCCTGCCCTTGTTGCCGGTGCTTGATTATCTGCGGGTCCGGGGAGTGTTGACCTCATGACGTCAGTATATGCCGAAGTGATCGGAGATCCGATCAAGCACAGCAAATCGCCACTGATCCACCGCTTCTGGATCGACGCGCTGGGGCTGGATGCGGACTATCGCGCCCATCATGTGACGCCCGACCGCCTCGCTGCCTATTTCGAGGCACGCCATGCCGATCCGGCTTGGCGCGGGTGCAACATCACCTTGCCGCATAAGGAGGAGGCCCTCGATCTGGTCGAGGATCGCGGCGGTGTGCGGCGGACAATCGGTGCGATCAACCTCGCGATGCGCGCCGAGGATGGGGCGCTGATTGGCACCAATACCGATGCCGCGGGATTCTATGCACCGATATCCGAGGTGCCACTGGCCGGCGCACCGATCGTGGTGATCGGCGCGGGCGGTGCGGCGCGCGCCATCCTGTTCGCCCTGTCGCGGATCGGCGTAGGAGAGGTGACGGTTCTCAACCGCAACGTGTTGAAGGCCGCAGCGTTGCTGTCGACCTTTGGGCTGAAGGGCAAGGCACTGCCGCTCAGCGCGCCGCTGCCGGCGGCAGCGTTGCTGGTCAATACCAGCTCTCTTGGCATGGCTGGCCAGCCATCCCTCGAGCTTGACTTGTCTCCGCTGCCTGATGATGCGGTGGTCTACGATATCGTTTATGCACCGCTGGAAACTGGCTTGCTCAAGGCGGCCAGGGCGCGCGAGCTCGATGTCGTCGATGGTCTCGACATGCTGATCGGGCAGGGCGCGCTGGCCTTCGAGCTGCTTTTCGGCGCTGAGCCGCCGCGCGACCGCGACGACGAACTGCGAGAGATGTTGATGTCATGACGTCATGCTGACACTGGGGCTGACTGGTTCCATCGGCATGGGCAAGTCGACCGTGGCTGCCATGTTCGAGCAGCTCGACGTGCCGGTGTTCGATTCGGACGCGGCCGTCCACCGGCTCCAGGGCGAAGGCGGCCGGCTGGTTGCTGAGATCGAATCGATGTTTCCCGACACGACCGGGCCAGATGGCGTCGACCGGACACTTCTCGGTGAAGCGGTGCTGGCCGATCCACGCGCGTTGAAACGCCTTGAGGGCTTGATCCATCCAGCCGTCGGCGAGGAACGGGCGACTTTTCTCGCTGCCCATGCCGATGCGCCCCTGGTCGTGTTCGATGTACCGTTACTGTTCGAAACAGGCGGCCAGGCGCGTGTTGACAAGGTAGTGGTCGTCTCGGCGCCAGCCGATGTGCAGCGCGCCCGCGTGCTGGCCCGTCCGGGCATGACCGAGGCCAAGTTTGAGGCGATCCTCGCACGGCAGATGCCCGATGCGGAGAAGCGCGCCCGGGCGGATTTCGTCATCCCAACCGGGGGTAGCCTGGACGAAACACGCGCTGCGGTCGAGTCATTGGTCTCTTGCCTCAGGGCCTCGCAATCCCGATAACATATGTAATGCGCGAGATCGTTTTCGATACCGAGACTACTGGCTTCAGCTTCGCCGATGGCGACCGGATGGTGGAGATCGGTTGTGTCGAGTTGTTCAACCGGGTCGAGACGGGGCGCACCTTCCATGCTTATTTCCATCCCGAGCGGACCATGCCCCCCGAGGCGCAACGGGTACACGGGCTGAGCGACGCTTTCCTGTCGGACAAACCGCTGTTCGGGCACGGTGCGGACGATCTGATCGAATTTCTCGGCGATGCGCCATTGGTCGCGCACAATGCCAGCTTCGATTTCGGGTTCCTCAACGGCGAACTGGTGCGCTGCGGCCGTAAGGCGGTTCACCTCGACCGCATGGTCGATACGATCGTACTTGCTCGCACTCGGCATCCCGGTGCGAAGCACAGCCTCGATGCGCTGTGCAGCCGTTACGGCATCGACCGGAGCCACCGCGTCGTCCACGGCGCGTTGCTCGATGCGCAGCTTTTGTCCCAAGTCTATGTCGAACTGACCGGCGGCCGCCAGATCGGGCTGACCCTGGTCACTGAGACGATCGAGGTGCAGACGAGTTTCCAGCCGGCCGCCGCGCCGGCAATCGTGCGGCCAGCCCGAATTTTCGAGGCAAGTGCTGAGGAACTTGAGCGTCATGCCGCGTTTATGGGGAAGATCAAGAATCCGCTTTGGGGGGCCGAGGCGTCCGGTTGACGCAGGTACGGGGCCAGGCCTAGCTGTTTGGTTCTGTTGAAGGAGAATGCTCATGGACATCCGGATTTCGGGCCATCAGGTCGCTACCGGCGACGCGCTGAAAAGCCATGTCGAGACTCGGCTCCAGGGTATCGCCGCGAAATATTTCTCCCGGGCGATTTCCGCCCATGTCACGTTCGGCAAGGGGCCGCACGACAATGGCTTCACCTGCGATATCGTTGCGCATGTGATGCAGGGCCTGGTGCTCAAGGGTAGTAATGACGGGATGGACGCGCATGGCGCGTTCGACGGCGTGGCTGACAAGTTCGAGAAGCAGCTGCGGCGCTACATGCGCCGGCTGAAGGACCGCAATTCTAGCCAAGCCAATGGCGCGGTCAGTGGCGCCGATTCGATTGACGACAATGCGGGATACACTGTGTTTCGCGAGGCGGATGACGATGTGGCGGAGGATTTTCCGCTGATCGTGGCGGAAACCCGCGTGGACGTGCCCGATGCGACCGTTTCCGACGCGGTGATGATGCTCGATCTGCGCAACACGACCGCCCTGCTGTTCCGCAATGCCGGATCCGGCGCATATAATATGGTCTATCGCCGCGGTGACGGGACGATTGGCTGGGTCGAGCCGCACCGCGCGGCCTGACACATGAGCTATCGCGTGGCGTCAAACGGCGCTATGGGCGCCCCCCGGGGGGGGGTGCCCAAGGATGATGATGACCGATCTGAGTGACCTGCTGCTGCCCGAGACGGTTGTCGAACGGCTCGCGGCTGCCAACAAGAAGAGCTTGTTTCAGCACCTCGCGACCGCGGCGGCCGCTGCGTACGGCCTTGATGTCACGGCGGTCGCCGAGGAGCTGGCCAAGCGCGAGAAGCTCGGTTCTACCGGGTTCGGCGGCGGCGTCGCCACGCCGCATGCGCGGGTCGCCGGCCTCAACCATGTCGTCGGTGTGTTCGCGCGCCTTGCCCAGCCGATCGATTTCCAGGCGGTGGACGATCTGCCCGTCGATATTGTGTTCATGCTGTTGTCTCCGGTCGACGCCGGCGCACTGCATCTCAAGGCGCTAGCCAGGGTGTCGCGCCGGCTGCGCGAGCGTGGATTCGTCGAAAAGCTGCGCGGCGCCGGGTCGCGCGATGCGATCTACGCGTTGCTGACCGCTGACGAGGCACGTGACGCCGCCTGATTCCCCGGCGCAGGGCGAGGAAGCGCATTTCCGCGCCCTCGAATCGCTCTATGCCGCCGCGCCGATCAACCGGCTGTTCGAGTCGAGGCTCGAAATCCCCGCACCCGGCGTCGCGCGCATCCATTTCGTGATCGACCAGCGCCATTATCATGCCGGCGGCGCGGCGCACGGCACGAGCTATTTCAAGATGCTAGACGACGCCGCTTTCTATGCGGCCAACAGCCTGGTCACTGACCGTTTTCTGCTGACGACCGCCTTCAACCTGCTCTTCACCAAACCGCTGAAGACCGGACCGGTGGTGGCGGAGGGACGTTGGGTCAGCGGCCAACGACGTGTGTTTATCGCCGAGGCGCGGCTAATCGACAGCGACGGCGAAGAAGCGGCGCGGGGCACCGGCACCTTCATGCGCAGCCGTATCGCGCTCGCGGGCTTGCCCGGGTATCGAGGGGGAGAATGAGCGACCGCCTGCCAAGCGGGTTGCTGGTCAGCGCGATGCTCAGACGGGTGAACGATGCTGGCGGGATCGGCACGGTCCTGGCCAAGGGCGATGCCCAAGCCGGTGCGATTCTAGTCATCACACTGGAGAAAGGGGTTAATTCCGGCGCGTTCGAGCGTGGAATCGGGCCGGACGGCTCAGTCCAGCTCGTTGGCGTCGGCCCAGAAGGCATTGAATCTAATACGGAAATTACGGATTATTGGCGTCGGAGACGCAGTCGTGACCCCGATTTGTGGGTAATCGAACTGGATATCGCGTCGGCAGAACGATTCGCCGCAGAAACGATGTTGTCGGGTTGACTTGGGTGCGCCGCACAACGAAAGCGCTCGCTCAGTCACGCGCGTTGTGCCGTGCCGGGTGCGATCCGGCTAGGTTACGCAGTCGGGGGGACGTCCGGGCAGTCGCTTCTTATTGAGCCGATCTGCTTCCGCACACCACCGCATTTTTCGAAGTTTTAATGTCGTTTTTCTCTCGCGCCGCAGCCATAGCGGCGATATCCCTGACCATCACTGGCCTGATCGGCGCCAGCACCCCGGGCTTTGCTTTCGAGCTCGACAAGTCCCTTAAACTCCCGATCTCCGTTTCCGTTCCCGACGCCAGCCCCACGCCCGAAGCCGCCGAGACCCCGACGCCCGCTGCGGAAGCTGCCGACACCGATCTCTCCATTGTTCCCGCCGTCCAGGTGGAAGATTATGACAGCCTCGCCCAGGCCGTCGCGGCGCAGGACACCGATGCGCGCGACAACGACCTGACCTGTATGGCAGGCGCGATCTATTTCGAAGCCAAGGGCGAGCCCCTGTCGGGCCAGCTGGCGGTCGGCGAAGTTATCCTCAACCGCACCAAGTCCGGCCGCTTTCCGAAGTCGATCTGTTCCGTCGTAACGCAGCCGGGCCAGTTCTCCTTCGTTCGCGGCGGCCGCGTGCCGGCCATCGCCAACAATCCCGCCTATCGCACCGCTGTTGCCGTCGCTCGCGTCGCAATGGCCGATGCATGGGACAGCCCCGCACCGAACGCGATGTATTTCCACGCTCGACGGGTTTCGCCGGGTTGGCGCATGACCAAGATCGCTGCGATCGGGAACCACGTCTTTTATCGCTGAGGCGATCGACTGTTTCCATCTTCTATGATGCGCGGGTTTGACCGGCGTTCGTGAAATGTTCTAGATCGGGGGGATGCCGCAGCATCCCCCCGAATCATGTGTAGACGCCCCGGGCTCACCGCTTTGTGCGGCGGAGGTGGCACGCGGCACGGTGCGCATGCTGCTCCGCCACGATCTGGTCGCCATGGCCGAGGTGCCGCTCGACGGCGGTCGACGCGCCGACCTGATGGCGCTGGATTCGCGCGGCAATATCATCATCGTCGAGATCAAGGTGTCGCGTGCAGATCTGCTCGGCGACGGCAAGTGGACCGATTATCTGGCGTGCTGCGATCGCTTCTATTGGGCGGTTCCTGCGGGTTTCGACGCGTCGCCGCTCAATGGCGTTGCATTCCTGCCCGCGCGGACGGGGGTGATCGTCGCTGATCGCTACGACGCGGCGATCACGCGCGAGGCGCATACCCATCCGCTGTCCAGCGCGACCCGAAAGCGTAACACCCTCGCCTTCGCGCGCCGCGCGGGCAGGCGGTTGACAGGATTGATCGACCCCGACGCCGGAGCGCTGTTTTAGCTTTCTAGAGTCGGGGACCGGAGACTGCGCGGCGTGCCTTTTTGGGGGTCTCGGCCATCAGCTTTGCCATCGCCGTCGACCGCGTGTCTTCGATCGCATAGTCGCGCGCCGATTTGCCGGCGATGATATCGGCCTGATCGGGGTCTGCCCCGGCCGCCAGCAGGGTACGCGCCATGCCGAGATCGCGGCGCTGGACCGCAAAAATCAACGGCGTCTCACCGCTCGAGTTGGCGAGATTCACATTGGCCTTCTTGTCGAGCAGAGTCTGGATCAGGTCGATTTCGCCAAGGCTCGTCGCTAGCACAAGCGGCGTATTGCCCTTGCCGTCGCGGATATTGGGGTCCGCACCCTGTGCCAGCAGATAACGCAGATAGGTCCCGTCGTTGCGTCTGACGACGATGTGCAGCGCACCCTCACCAGTCGAATAGTCTCGTGTGTTAAGGACGGTCGTGCCCGGCACTCGCAGCATCCTTTCGACGTCGCTACCCTTGGCATCCTTGACCGCCTGGAGGAATTTATACCCTTCAGATTGGTTCTGCGCCTGTGCGGGAATGGTGGTGCCGAGCAGTGCGGCGCCGAGTGCGATGCCGAATATACGTGCGATCATCTGGTGGACAGACCCCTGTAATGCCGAAGCCGCGGTACGATGGCGGCGACGGGTCCAACTTGCGCCGAGGCCTTTAACAGATCATGGCTGGCCGCGCCATGAATGAGATAGCCCGCCTACCCGCAATCGTCACCCGTCGAGTCCTTGCCGCGATGCTGGTGATGGCGCCCCTCGCGGCTTGTTCGGGGCCAGGTGCGCCGGTCAGCCCACCGCTCGAGGGTGCGCGGATCGGTGGCCCCTTCACCCTGACAAATCAGGACGGCAAGCAGGTCACGGATCGGGATTTCGCCGGCAAATATCGTATCGTCTATTTCGGGTACACCTATTGCCCGGATGTTTGCCCGGTTGATGCGCGCAACATCGGCCTTGGCTTGCGCGCCGTGGAAACGAGCGACCCGGCCATCGGCGCGAAGATCGTGCCGCTTTTCATCACGATCGATCCGGCCCGCGATACGCCAGAGGTGCTCAAGAGCTTCGTCGCGAATTTCCACCCGCGCATGGTCGGGTTGACGGGCAGTGCTGCCGCGATCGATGCGACGGCGAAGGAATATGCGGTCTATTACAAGAAGGGCGAGATGAGCCCGGGCGGTGGCTATATGGTGGATCACAGCCGGGTGGCCTATCTAATGGATCCGCAGGGCAAGCCGATGGCACTGCTGCCACAGGATCAGTCGCCCGAGGCGATTGCGACCGAGATCAAACGCTGGGTGAAATGAGCGACCGCTTCTGGGAGACGACTCCGATCGACGCGCTGGATCGCGGCCAGTGGGAAGCTTTGTGCGATGGCTGCGGCAAATGCTGTGTGCACAAGCTCGAGGATGAGGATACCGGCGAGTTGATGGCGACCAATGTCTCGTGTCGCCTGCTCGACCGCAAGACAGCGCAGTGCTCCGACTATCGGCACCGCCGCGCCTTTGTCAGCGAATGCGTGCGGCTCACCCGCGACAATGTGCGCGAGATCGATTGGTTGCCGTCGACCTGCGCCTATCGTCTGCGCGCGGCGGACGAACCGCTGCCGCGCTGGCATTATCTGGTCTGTGGCGACCGGGACGCGGTTCACCGCGCCGGAGAGTCGGTGCGCGGCTGGACCATCTCCGAGGACGAGGCCGGCGACCTGGAATATCATCTGGTCGATCGTCGGCTGTGAGCGGGCCGGTAGAAGTCGTCCGCAACGCCCGTTCCCGCCGCGCCAAGCTGTCGGTCGATCCGGCGAGTGGGCGGGTCCGGTTGACCTTGCCGTTGCGCGCGCCGGTCAAGCCGGCTCTGCTCTGGGCGGAGGGGCAACAGGCCTGGATCGACGCGCAGCGGGCGCGCCTGCCCCGGCCGCGCCCGCTGGTACCGGGCGGCATTGTGCCGTTCGGAGATGACCAACTGACGATCGAATGGCTTCAGGGAACGCCGAGGCGGATCGAGCGCGACGGTGATGTCCTGCGCTGTGGCGGGCCTCGCGACGGACTATCGCGGCGGATCGAGGCTTGGCTGAAGCGCGAGGCGCTCCGGGTGCTGAGCGCCGAGACTGACGAGTTCGCGACGCGTGCCGGCGTGGGCGTCACCAGAGTCGCGATCGGCGATCCGCGCGGGCGGTGGGGAAGCTGTACGTCGAGCGGTGCGATCCGTTATAGCTGGCGTCTGATCCTGGCGCCGGATTTCGTACGACGGGCGACCGTAGCGCACGAGGTCGCGCACCGGGTCCATATGAACCACGGCCCCGAGTTTCACGCGCTGGTCGAACAGTTGGATGAGAGTGACCCGGCGGCATCGCGGGCGTGGCTGCGCGCCAATGGCGCCGCCCTTCACTGGGTCGGGCGCGAGTCCTGAGGACGCTCGCCCGACCGGTCTGACGGGGGTATGGGGGCGCGCTCGCGTTGCGGCGCTGGGCGATTTGGCGGCGGCGTGCGGCCCAGCACTTGGTCCATCCATGCCTGGTCGAGCCGCTCTGCTGGCTGGTTCCGGACTGCACGGTCCTGCTGCTCCGGCGGCAACGGGTTACCGTCAGGGTCGACCAGCGGCGAGCCCGGGTCGGACGGCTGGGTTGCGCCGGGCTCGACGGGGTTGCCATCCTGATCGACGAACATGCCGTTGTCCGGTTCGCCGAAATAGGAGTCCTGATCGGGTTCAAGCTGCCACTCGGGCAGCGTGACCTGAGTCTCGAACTCCTCTACCGGCCGATTGGCGACGGCTGGTTTCATGAAGGCGGCAAAGGCGCGCGCCGGGGCAGTGCCGCCCTGCAGCCCAGGGACCGTCTTGGCATCGTCACGGCCCATCCACACGCCGGTGGTCAGGCCGCTCGAAAAGCCGAGGAACCAGCCATCCTTGTTCGACGTGGTCGTACCGGTCTTCCCTGCGACCGGCCGGCCGATCTGTGCGGCCTTGCCGGTGCCGGTATTGACCGCAGTCTGCAGCAGGTCGGTCATCTGCGCAGCGACATAAGGTGCAACCAGCACATGGCTGCGATCGACCTGCTGCGCGTAGATCGTCTCGCCGTTCGCCGTCACCTTGGTGATGCCATACGGGGTTACCGCGACGCCCTTATTGGCCACGCTCGCAAAGGCTCGGGTCATGTCGAGCAGCCGCACATCGGAAGTGCCGAGCACCATCGCCGGATGCGTGTCTATCTTGGTCGTGATGCCGAAGCGGCGCGCCATGTCGGCGATCGTGCCGAAACCGACTTCCTGGCCGAGCTTCGCCGCGATGGTGTTAACGGAATAGGCGAAGGCCGTGCGCAGTGTCATCTGGCCGCGATTGGCGCCTGAGCTGTTGCGCGGGCTCCAGCCGTTGATCGAGATCGGCTCGTCGACCAGCGTATCCTCGGGCTTGTGCCCCGCCTCGAGCGCGGCGAGATAGACGAACAGCTTGAACGCCGATCCCGGCTGGCGGACCGCCTGAGTCGCGCGATTGTAGATCGACGAGACATAGTCCTTGCCCCCGACCATCGCGCGCACCGCGCCATCGCGGTCGATCGCGACCAGCGCGCCCTGCGCGTTCTTTGGCGCATTGGCGCGAATCGCATCATCGGCATTGCGCTGCATGTTGAGATCGAGCGTGGTCCAAACCTCGAGCGGGCGGGTGGTCTCGTCGATCAGCAGTTCAAGCTGGGGTAGCGCCCAGTCCGTGAAATAGCGCACGCTGTTCTGCTTCGGCTCCGGTGCCAGCGCCACACTCTTGGGATCGGCGGCGGCCGCTTCGGCGGCCGTGATCTTGCCCGTCTCCTGCATCAGCTCGATCACCACCCCGGCGCGCCCGACTGCCGCCTCCGCATCGGCGGTCGGCGAATAGCGTGAAGGCGCCTTGACCAGGCCGGCGATCACCGCTGCCTCGGACAGGGTCAGGTGTTCGGCGCCGTGGCCGAAGAATTTCCGGGCGGCTGCATCGATGCCGTACGCCCCACCGCCGAAATAGACCTTGTTGAGATAGAGTTCGAGGATCTGGTCCTTGGAGAATTTGCGCTCCATCGCCAATGCAAGCAGTGCCTCACGCGACTTTCTGCCGACGTCATACTTGTTCGACAGGAAAATCGTTCGCGCGACCTGCTGCGTGATGGTCGATGCGCCCTGGAAACGCCGGTCAGTGCCGCGATTGACGAAGGCCAGCTTCACCGCGCGCATCACGCCGATCGGGTCGATACCGACATGCGAGCGGAAGCGACGATCCTCGACCGCGACCATCGCATCGCGCATGACCGGCGGAATCTTGTCGTAGGACAGCCATTCGCCATAGCTGGGGCCCATCGACACGATGACAGTACCATCGGCTGCATGCACGCGGATCATCTGGCCGTTGGGTGAGGATTTCATTTCCTCGAAGCTTGGCAGTTGCGCGCGCTGGACATAGACGGCCACGACCAGGCTGATCAGGCCAAGTACCAGAAGCACGCCCGAGATGCGCAACGCCAGCATCAGCCGGCGACGCCAGATCGGGGGCGAGAATGATCGGGAACGGCTGGCCATGGGGCTCTTTGGGGATAGGCTCTATTGATTAAGCAAACAAGCGGCCTGCACGTGAGGATGTGGTGCAGGCGCGATGAAGCGGCGGTGAACGGATATGGTCAGGCAGCCGCTTCGCCGTTGCTCTCCGGCGTGCGTGCCCGGAAGTCGAGGCTCAGGGAGTTCATGCAATAGCGCAGCCCTGTCGGCGGTGGTCCGTCGGGGAAGACATGGCCGAGATGTCCGTCACAGCGCGCGCAGCGCGCCTCGGTGCGCGTCATACCATGGCTGACATCGCTATGTTCAATGACGCGCCCGGGCATGATCGGCCGGGTGAAGCTGGGCCAGCCAGAACCAGAATCATATTTGTCGGCGCTGTCGAACAGCGGGGTCGCGCAGCCGGCGCAGCGATAGAGGCCGTCGGCCTTGTTGTTGTCGTAGCGGCCGGAAAAGGCGGGTTCGGTGCCGGCCTCGCGCAGGATATGATATTGTTCGGGGCTGAGCCGCTTGCGCCACTCGCCTTCGGAAAGAGTGAACTGGTCCATGGGCATCAGCTTTCCTGCGCGCCGGTGCTATGGTCAAGGTGCGAATGGTTGATCCGGGTCAGCCGCGCGACGGCAGCGATCAACAATGGCAGCTTCTGCGCGACTGGAACGAGCGTGGCGGCCATGCCCGGCCGCTCGGCAGCGCCGCGAATCAGGTTCGCAATGCCGATCGGCCGGTTCAGGTCGTGGGCGAGCTGGCCCTGGAAGGGAATCGCTGCGTCCGATCCGCCCCGGACATAAGCCCGTGCGGCGCGGATGCCGCTGGCGATCGCAATACCCATGCCTTCCCCGGCGAGCGAAGGAATCACCCCTGCCTGGTCGCCGAGCCGAAACAAGCCCGCGCGCCCCTCGCGGACACGCCAGCCATAAGGGACGTTGGCGACGGCATCGATAGCCTCGCCGCCGCGGCGCCAGGCAAGTCGTTCGCCAAGCCGCGGCGATTCGGCCGCCAGCGACTCCAGCAACCGTTCCGGGTCGCCCGATTCGGCGAGCCGTGAGCGGTGCACTGCCATGCAGCAATTGGCGCTGCCATCCTCCTGCAGCACCACGCCCATATAGCCGCGATCGAAAAGGTGCAGTTCGATGGCCCCGCCGACCAGCAGATCTAGCGCGGGCGAGCGCGCGAGCCGGATGCGCAGGCCGAGACTCGGATCTTCACCCCGTGCCTCCGTCGGGCGCGCCAAGCCGCGGATATCGTGCTTGCCGCTGCCGAGGAAGAGCGCGTCGGCCTCGATCGCGCTGCCGTCCTGCAGCCGGGCGACCATCCCCTCGACGCCCTCGACGCTCTCGATCGCCTTGACCGAGGCGCCCCGCTCGATTCCCGCACCGGCGCGGGCTGCCCGGTCGAGCAGCAGCGAATCGAGATGGCGCCGCGACACGCCGATGGCGGGCCTGGGCAAGCGCGCTTGGGCCATGCGCGTGCCGGCGAACAGCCGAACATGAGTGACGCGGGCCGGACCGAGCGCTTCGGGCTCGACACCCAGGCTCCGCAGCGATTCGAGCGTACGCCAGCTGAGGAAGCCGCCGCACAGCGCATCACCCGTGTCCCGGCTGCGCTCGATCAGAAGATGCGGGGTCGCGGCGCGGGCGAGCAGGATCGCCGCGCTCGCCCCCGCCGGCCCGCCGCCGACGATCAGCGCAGGCGTTCGACGCACAGCCTGAACGGGAAGGCGCGGTAGACACGGGCCTCGACCCCGGCCTCGGCTAGGATCGGCGGCCATTCTGCCGGTCGATAGGAGCGGGCGATCGACAGCGTGCCGTCGTGCCGGACGATGCGGTGCCAGCCCGCGATCCGGGCCAGGATGGGAAAGCCCCAATAGGCAAAGCCGTGGCGATGAAGATCGTTGACCAGCCAGCCGCGGCGCGACTCGCGGTCCATGAAACGCAGGAAGGCGACAAGCTGCGCGTGAGTCATGTGATGTGCCACCAGGCTCGAGACGATGAAGTCCCAATCGCCTCCAGCAAAGTCGGCATAATCGCCCGTCAAATAGCGGATACCGGGATCGGCTGGCGTATGCGCGGTAGCGGCAAGCTCGCTGCGCGGGTTGAGGTCGACTCCGATCAGTTCAGCGGTGATACCGCGCTTCCTGGCCCAGCGCGCGATCCGGCGCAGCATGTCGCCATCGCCGAACCCGACATCGAGCAGCCGGAAGGCTGTCACGCCCTTTGTGGCCCGGGTAAGGAAATCGAGCGTCGGACGCCCTGCCATGGTCATGACATTGACCGTGGCGAGATCGCCGACCACCTCGGCATAGGTCGCCGCGTCGAGATCGTCGGCGTCCATCAACTCCTCGGCGATGGCGCGTACCCCGAGGTTCATCCCACGCTCCCGAAGCCGAATCCTTCGGCGGCGAGACCAGGGCCGAAGGCCAGCGCGACACCGTCCTTCACCGGCGGCCCGGCGAGCAGTCGTGCCAGCACGAACATCAGCGTCGCCGAGGACATGTTGCCATTGTCGGCGAGCACGCCGCGTGACGCGGCCAGGGCGTCCGGTGCCAGCCCGAGGCTGTGCTCGACCGCATCGAGGATCGATCGCCCTCCCGCATGCACTGCCCAGCCGTCGATTTCGGCCGGCGCTCGCCCCCCGGTCGCGGCCGAGGCGAAATGGGGATCGGCCAGGCTGGCGGCGATCCGGCCCGGGACTTCGCCCGACAGATGCATCGCGAAGCCGCTGTCGGTCACGTCCCAGCGAATCAGGTCCTGCGAATCGGGCAAGGTGGTGGCGAAAGGCTGCCCGATCAGAAAGCCTCTCGGTTGAGCGGTGACCATCGCCGCCGCAGCCCCGTCGCCGAATTGCAGCATCGCCAGTAGCGGCTCGATCTCGTTCTCGGCCTGAAGATGGAGCGTCGACAGCTCGACGCAGAGCACGAGCACCCGAGCCTCCGGCTCGGAGCGAACGATATGTCGCGCGGTGCGGAGCGCTGCCACGGCCGCATAACAACCCATGAACCCGATCAGCAGTCGCTCGACGGACGGATGGAGGCCGATCTGGCGCGCGATGATCTGGTCGACGCCCGGCGCAACGAAACCGGTGCAACTCGCGACGACGAAATGGGTGACGTCGGTAATGGGGACCTGCGCCGCCAGCGCCTTGATCGCGGCAATGCCGAGCTTCGGCGCTTCCTTGGCGTAGAGCCGCATACGCTCGGCAGTGCCGGGAAGATGCGGCTTGGCATAGAAGCCTTCGGCCGACACCGGCGATCCGCCGCCATTGGTGCGGCGCAGCACCGACCAGCGATGCTCGATGCCGGATCGGCCCGCCATGCGCGCAAACAGCTTGGCGGCGCGCTCCTCCTCGATCCGGTTCTGAGCCCAGGCGATGAAGGCGTGGTGGATGTCGTGATCCGGAACGGCGGTACCGATCGCATTCAGATAGACGGCTTCGGGCAAGGTCGGCTTTCGGGGAGCGCGAAGGGATCGCGCTTTCAGTTGCACAACGCCACTCTATCGTGGACGATCCGTCGGAGCCAAAGCATTATACGAAGGTTCAGGGGCGGCCAATCGATCCGGCCCGCAGCGACCAGGAACGGGAAGGGGACGGGCAATTCCCCGCCCCCCGCCGATCAGGTCACCCTGAAGAATAAGTGGTGCGGCCGAGAAGACTCGAACTTCCACGGGCTTTCGCCCACAACGACCTCAACGTTGCGCGTCTACCAGTTCCGCCACGGCCGCACGTGAAACACCGCCGGACAAGCCCCGGCAGCTGGTAGGGGAGCGCCCCTAGCAAGGCATTGCGGCGATGGCAACTGGTCTATCCTGCATGGCGTTCCATCGTTAGCAGGGCGCGATGCCCGGACCGCCCCTCTCCGATCCGATCAACCCCAATCTGATCGGGGGGGAGACCCGGCGAATCCTCGGGCTCGCCTGGCCGGTGATGCTGACCAGCCTCAACTGGACGATCCTGCACGTCACCGATGTGGTGGTGGTCGGGCTGGTCGGTACCGAGGAAGTCGCGGCGCTGGGCGCGAGCCGGTCGCTGACCTTCGTCGCGATCGTCGCCGGGCTGGCGGCGCTGTCGGGTGTGCTGGTCCACGCCTCGCGGGCCGATGGCGCGGGCGATCTCAAACGCACCGGGGCGGTGCTGCGCGAAGGCCTTTTGCTCGCCCTGGTGCTGGGCAGTGCGGCAGGGCTGGCGCTGCTGCTGTTCGCTGCGCCGATGCTCACGGGCATCGGCGTGGCGGATGAGCTCGTGCCCCGGTCGGCCCGCGTCGTGCAGGTGATGGCGCTCTGCTTCCCGTTCCAGCTGATCATCGTCGCGGTCAGTTTCTTCCTCGAAGGGGTCAGCCGGCCGCGTCGGGTGACGACGGTAAACCTTGCGATCCTGCCGCTTAACGCGGTCCTCGCCTGGGCGCTATCGGGCGGTCATCTCGGCATGCCCGCGCTCGGTGCTGTGGGCGCAGCGGCAGCGACCGCGATCGCCTCGGCGATCGGTGCCTTCGGGATGATCGGCGCGGCCTGGACCCTGCCACGGGCGACGCTGCGTGGGGTGCACGACCTGTCGCTTGCGGCCTGGCGGAGCGTTCCTGCCGGTGCGGCACGGCTAGCGGCTTTCGGCGTGGTGCCGGCGATCGCCTCGGGGCTCGAGCTCGCCGGTTTCTCGATCCTGATCGCGTTGTCCACCAGGCTTGGCGACGCGTCGGCTCACGCCTTCCAGATCGTGTTTGCGATCCACAACGTCACTTTCTCCGTGGCGCTCGGGCTTGGGTCGGCGGCGGGCGTGCGCGTCGGCAACGCGGTTGGAGAAGGCGTGCCGCAACAGGCCTTTCCGCGCACGATGATCGCCGCTTCGATCGCGGCCCTGCTCACGGGGTTGCTTGCCCTGCTGCTGATGATCGGCGCGGCGGGAATCGTCGGGCTGTTTCCAGCGACGGGTGACGTGCATCTGCTCGCGCTGGCGATGGTGCCGTTATGGGCGCCGTTCATCCTGTTCGACGGGGTGCAGGTGGTGTTCGTCTATGCGCTGCGGTCGCTCGGCGACCAGGTCGTGGCCGGAGTCAACAGCATCGTCGCCTTTTTCCTGGTGACGGGCGGCGCGGGCTGGTGGCTGATCCATATCGGCTGGGGGCTGACCGGGTTGGTCTATGCCTCGGGCATCGGCATGGTCGCGGCGACGCTACTGCACGGCAGTCGCTTTCTGCTGGTCAGTTCGCGGTTTCGCCGGAAAAGCTCAGCACCAGCTGCTTCGAGTTGACTGGCACGTCGAGCTTCGCGCTGTTGAACTCCACCGTGCCGTGCGGCGCCAATGCCATCTTCTCCGGGCGGATTGTCCAGCTATAGACCAGCCGGTTCTGCGCGTCCTTCAGTTCGACCCGGATATCGGGGACGGGCTGGCGCTGGTCGGTCGGGTTCACCACCTTACCGCTGACCGCGAACATCTCGCTGCCATTGGCCAGATCGCGGCGGTCGATCGGGTTGTTGACGATCTTGAGCGGCGTCGCCGCCGCACCGATCGGCAGGCCGAACTGCTTGGCGAGGCCGGGCGCGCCCGAATAGAGGATCGCGGCGGCCCCCACCAGCATCGCGAAACCCGCGGCAAAGGCCGCCATGGTCCAGCGCCGGGCTGGATTGCGGCGTGGCCGGAAGGGCGGCTGATGAGCAAAGGCGTCATAATCCGGCGCCGTGCCCGGCGGCGCGATCTCGACATCGGGCGGCGGAGGCGGTGGTAGTGGCGCTGCGGCTGCCCGCGCGGGGCGGGGCACTGTCGCGCCCGCTTCGGCCTGGGCGACCAGATCGAGCACCTGGCCCGGCTGGAACCAGCTATGCTTGCAGCTCGCGCATCGCACGGTCCGTCCTTCGCCCCCGATTGCCGAATCGGGTACGAGGTAGCGGGTCCGGCATTGAGTGCATTCGAGGATCATCTTGGCCGCTTCCGGCGCCGCGGACCGTGCCGCGCCTGTCTTGAATCTAAGCACGCACCGGCCGCCCGTGGCAAGCTTTTCGGGACAGCCCCTTCATGCCCGCGCTTGTGGCCCGCGCCCGGAACGTGCGATGGCAGGGCTGGGGCATCAGTAATGAAGCGAGCGTTGCGCCGGTAATGGCGAATATCGTCCAGTTCGAAAATGTGGGGCTGCGCTACGGCACGGACCAGGAGACGTTGTCCGACGTCAGCTTTACGCTGTCGACCGGCTCCTTCTATTTTCTCACCGGGGCGAGCGGTGCGGGCAAGACCTCGCTGCTGAAGCTGCTCTATCTCTCACAGCGGCCGACCCGCGGGATGATCCGCCTGTTCGGTGAGGATGCGGTGACGCTGCCGCGCAAGCGGCTGCCCGGCTTCCGGCGGCGGATTGGCGTGGTGTTCCAGGATTTCCGGCTCGTTCCGCACCTTTCCGCCTATGACAATATCGCGCTCCCCCTGCGCGTTTCTGGCGTTCCCGAAAACGATGTCGAGGCGCCGGTGCGCGAGATGCTTGCCTGGGTCGGGCTATCCGACCGAGTCGAGGCCAAGCCGCAAACGCTGTCGGGCGGGGAGCAGCAGCGCGTGGCGATCGCCCGGGCCGTGATCAGCCGGCCCGAGATCCTCGTTGCCGACGAGCCGACCGGCAACGTCGATCCCGACATGGCGGAACGGCTGCTCCATCTGTTCGACTCGCTCAACCGGCTGGGCACGACGGTCGTCGTGGCAACTCATGACTTTCATTTGCTCGGGCGAATCCCCAATGCCCACATGATGCGGCTCGACAAGGGGCGCCTGCTCGATCCCACTGGATCACTGCGCTTTCCGCCGCCGGAGTCCGGATGAGTATCCGACTGATCACGTCCGCCGCCGATCGCCGCTTGCTCGACGAGAGCCGGGGCACGCGTGCGATGATGTGGATCATGGCGATCATGCTTTTCCTGACGGTGCTCGCCGCGGCGCTCGGCCTCGGCACGCTCAGCGCGGCGACCTTGCTCGACCGGCAATTGGCGGGGCGGCTGACGGTGCAGGTCGTCGAGCCAGCCGAACGCGCTCGCGAAGAGCAGACGGCCGCGGCGCTGGGCGCGCTCCGCGGTCTGCCCGAGGTATCGCGCGCCGAAGAGGTGAATCGCGCCGAGCTTGCCAAGCTGCTCGGCCCCTGGCTCGGGCCCGACGGCGCCGATCCCGACTTGCCGGTGCCGGCGATGATCGATGTCGATCTGGGCGTCGCCAGCGCGGCCGCCGTCGCCCGGGTGACGAGCGCCGTACAGGCGGCCGCGCCGGCGGCCCGGGTCGATCGTCACGAAAGCTGGATGTCGCCGGTCAGCAATTTCATGAACATGGTCACCTGGCTCGCTGCCGGGCTGGTCGCGCTGATGGCCGCTGCGACCGGGGCCGTCGTCATCCTCGCGGCGCGCGCCGGGCTCGAGACGCACCGCGACACGATCGAGGTGCTGCATATGCTCGGCTCGACCGATATCCAGGTCGCGCGGCTGTTCCAGCGGCGGATCGCACTCGATACGTTGCTCGGCGGAGCGCTGGGTACGATGGTCGCAGCCGGGATGGTCGTACTGGTCGGGTTGCAGCTGGCGGCCTTGGGATCGGATCTGCTGGGCGGGTTGCAGCTCTCGACGCGCGACTGGTTCCTGCTCGCCATGCTACCGCTCGCCTTCGCGCTGCTCGCGACCTATGCGGCGCGGCTCGCGGTGCTTGGCGCGCTGAGGCGAATCCTGTGATCGTGCGAACCCTTGGCGTGCTGGCGCTGCTATGGGCGGCGGGCTTCGCGTTGTTCCTGCTCGCCATGCCCAAGCCGCTCGAGAATGCGAAGACCGATGCGATCGTGGTGCCGACCGGTGGCGCGGGGCGGATCGACCGCGGCATCGTGCTGCTCAAGGCACATGCGGCGAAGCGCATGCTGGTCACCGGAGTCGCGCCCGAGGTTCGGCCGGTCGAGCTGGCGCATGAATATCGCGAGGCGCCGTCCTTGTTCGCCTGCTGCATCGATCTCGGCCGCGAGGCGGTCGATACGCGCTCCAATGCGGAGGAAACGGCTGACTGGGTGAAGCAGCATGGCTACAAATCGGTGCGGCTGGTCACGTCGGACTGGCACCTCGCCCGGGCGCGGATGGAACTGACCAACGCCCTCGACAATGACGTCATTGTGCTGGACGACGGTGTGCCGAGCAAACCGCGTTTTGGCCTGCTGGTTGCCGAATATAACAAGCTGCTGCTTCGCCGCGTGGCGCTCTGGCTGGGGATCGGCGCATGATCTGGGCTCGAACGATCCTGTTCATGATCGTCTTCTACGGCATTTCAATCCCCATTGTGCTGTTGACGCCCGTCACCGCGCTGTTCGGCCGCAAGGCGCTGATTGTCCACACGCATTTCTGGACGAAATTCCACGGCTGGGCGACCGAGCATATTCTCGGCATCCACCGCCGGGTGGAGGGCGAGCTGTTCGCTTCCGGCCCGGTGATCTACGCCGCTAAGCACCAGGCGATGTACGAAACGCTCGAGCTGGGCCGGCTGCTGCGCACCCCGGCGATCGTGATGAAGCAGGAGCTTGCCTCCATCCCCGTCTGGGGTTGGGCGGCACGACGTTATGGCGTCATCGTGGTCGACCGCGAAGCCTCCGCCGGCGCGCTCCGGCGCATGGTGCGCGAAGGGCAGACCGAGCTCGCGCTGGGGCGCTCGATCCTGATCTTTCCGGAAGGGACTCGGGTGCCGCCGGGCGAGCAGCCGCCGCTCCGCGCGGGTTTTGCCGGGCTCTACCAGATGCTCAAGATCCCGGTGATCCCGGTTGCGATCGACAGCGGCAAGGTCTGGCCGAAGCATGGCCCCAAGCTTTCCGGTGTCGTGACCTTCCGCTTCGGCGAGCCGATCCCCCCGGGCCTGCCCCGTGCCGAGGCCGAGCGCAGGGTACACGCGGCGATCAACGCGCTCGATACGCCCGAGCCATAGGATTATTCGTGGGTGCGGCCG
>Ga0247737_1000087_pt1 | contig 25928 bp, 26 predicted proteins | sample UWRJL028104C2_FD_180937 | JGI IMG/M metagenome (GOLD analysis project Ga0247737, IMG submission 180937) | Plant litter microbial communities from Arlington Agricultural Research Station in Wisconsin, United States - UWRJ-L028-104C-2 | ecosystem: Environmental > Terrestrial > Plant litter >...
AAGAATCAAACGCGACTGTTTCCTTTTTCCCCACGGTCACGTCTCGAGGTGTTTTGTAGTCTTTTAATTCACAGCCTTCACCTAGTATTGACCGTGAGATCTGCACTAATCTGACTGCGAGAACTCCTGCTTTGGAGAGATGTCCCATCTAACGCGAGTCGTTGTCTCTTTTCACACGGTCAGCACCTCATGATCAAGGCCTCGTATATTAGTGCTGCGAGGAGTGAACCGCAGGTTCACGAGGAGCAGCCCACAGATTAAGTATTTGGTAGATTAGTTTTCATTTTTTAAGTACGTTCACGGCTAGAACTCGTACCTGCCACGCGCATGCGATGGCAATTAGCACAAGTTGTACAAATTAATGCAAGGAAATGTCTCAGTTGGTTATGACACGAGCCAAACCCTAGCCTCAATTTTGGGTTTGACAAATCTTGTCCAAGGTCTGCACAGCTTGATGTCATTTTGCACAGCTTGGCCAGAAATTCAAAACGTCTGCCAAAATTCGAGAGTTGTGATGACAAGACCCCTACCTACGGTAGTGGGAATATATTTAGACACACAGTAAGCACTACATATGACTGCACTCAACGAGTTATTATTGTCTCAAACAAATTGGCAGAAGCGAGTGGGGGAAGTATTACGACAGTAGATAAGAGTAGAATGTAGGTTTCTATAAAGTCTTCGTCTTCGACCTTTCGGCGCGCTCCTTCACTGAAGGAGGAACGAACTGGTTGGGCTCGTCTGCAAGGACCAGTTCCGTAAGGCGACGTCTCTGTCTCTGCTCTTTCGTAGCCTTCTTCGCCGACTTCCTTTGCCACTTGATCATCTGGGCGGAGTGCATCCATCTCGCTTTCTTCTTCTTTGCACCCTCTTCCTTAACAAGCTCTCGCCACTTGAAGGCGGCATCTGCTTTGACCTGCCTCGTGGAACGACCGTCATGATATTTGAGCTCCTCATCCGTAATCTTCTTCAGTGCTGCATGGACGCCGGCCTGGTAAGACTTCCACCTCTCGTGTTTCTTGGCACGAGAGTGAGGATTGGCGAGTTCCATTTTGAGGTACACCTCGTAAGGTGCAGCGGTATTGTAGACGCCTCCGTGGTGTGGGTTGTATAGTAGGTCCAGATATTCTTGCTCAGAAGGCGTTTCTGGAACAGCTGTAGGGTTTTCCGGGTCGAAGGAAGGGAATTCATATGTGATTTTTGACACCTCGTCAATGGGTGTGTCATACAAGCCACCTGTAAAGTCGATAATTAGACACTACAGCGAAGCAAATGCTGGTAGACCCCACCTTCCGGATACTTTCGAGGCTCTATATTAGGCCAAGGGATGCGTATCTTCTGTCCACTGTACCAGGACGGAAACTTAGGAATAGTAGCAACAGCATATCGCTTCCAAATCCAACGATTCTGATGAGGATCCCAAGCTGGCTCGGAGGTACCAATTCGTGAGGCAAAGACGCTGGTATAACGTCAGAACAATAGAGAAAGAGGAAACCCAACAGCCAGACTTACCGATGCATCTCTCTTGGCCCATTTGGGTCGTTCTCTGGAGGAAGGAGGTACTTCCCTATGTACAGCTGACACCTCGAATAATGGAAGCTCTTGCTCTGAGGAGCTTGTTCACCTTTCGCTGGATGCTGTAGTCACGTCAGTGTGTATCCGACGATGAAAGCTGGACGCGTACGGTGACACCCTTAAGGAAAACCTGGTTGCTGAGGCGGTTGATACTGAGAACGTCGTGGAGAGTACCCTCCTTGTCACCGCGTAGACGAATTTGATCACCAGGCACGACATTCCACCATTTGATACGGTCAGAGTGGCGAACAGACTTGAGCTTGGGGTCGTGTTTCGTCTTGCGCATCCGCCATGCTCGAGGAATGCTCCGGAGATGGTTGAAGTTGGTAGTGACTGGGTTTTTGGTAGTCGCGTTGAGAGCGGTCCTCCGAGTCAAATATTGCAATGACATTGGGACTAGTGTTGTAGTTGCTAACTTAGTCGAGTCGCATAAGGAAGTGGCGGAAGCTGACGGACACAAAGAGCGTCGCGTCGGGAAAGTAAAATTATGGATGATCACGTGATGTCTTTGTCGGTCCGCAGTTAACTGTTCAGATTCTGAATTTAATATCTTCGTTGAACTTACACTTGATCTAACGCATGCATGCTATGACTCTCATGACAAGAAACCAAAATAAATTATTCTTCAACACACCCTTTTCACCACCGGAGATCATACAAGTTGGTGATACACAGTGCTGATACAGTAGATACTGGAGATAAATTACTCGACTCAGAGCCTACACCGACGTGAGACATCCCTAGGCGCGAATAGGTTCACCCAGCAGGTACAGGTTTCGTACCACTCCATGCTATTGATGATGAACTCGGTTCCTCCGACTCAAGCGTCTGAATGGCAGAAATGAGTATTAGAACTGGACATGAAAAGACGAGAGAGCACGTACCTCAAGCAACATTCCAAGGACCGCGTCGACTTCGCTAGGAGGGATGCCTCCACATCCAGCTCCAATTAGCCGCCTATAATCACCCATCCTTCCGCTAGTACCAGCCTCGGCCTGAAACGTAACTAGTTCATCAAACATGACCTTTCTTCTTTTGCGGTACTGGGAAACCTCTTCGCGAAGCGCTTCACAACTTTGGCGAAGCTCGTCCGGGTTGCTAGGAATGTTGGAATAAAGTGCAGTCAGGTCCGAGACATCCTCCATAGTCTTTGCCTTCCGTTTCCCTTTCGTCTTCTCACCATCGGGCGAAACATCCATCTCCCCATCGTCGTCGACGCTGAACGATGCCGTAGCAGGTGTCAAGACCAGCTCTCCGCCAGCAGCGTCACGAATTTTGTTTTCCCGAGCCTCCTCCTCTTTTACCCATTTCTCCCAACCAAGTCGATATCGACGGCCCATCTTACCTTGCAGATCTGCTTCGAGCTGCTTTAGTTGCTGCTTTCCATGAACTAAGCCTTCCGCTTGTGATTTGAGTTGACCTACTGCCCTAGCACTCTCCAAAATTTCGGCTTGAATATTTGATAATAGAGCGTGGGCCTGAGTCATATCTCGTTCCTTGTCTCTAAGTTCTTGATCGAACGATGCAGCCAGGCTGTCCATCATCGAAGCAATGTCGTTCACACAGCGCGTACTGGCTTTCTGCGCAGCGACAGAGTGGTGTAAAGGAGGCTTGTCACCATTGGCCGGGGCGTAGACGTGACCAAGATGTGCACCTGGAGGTGGAAATGCGGCATGGGCGTTTCTGAAGGACATGGAAGCGAGGCGGGAGGTAGGAACAGGTGAGTTGCGTAGTCGTTCATCTTCGAGAATATAATCTTCAGAACTTTTTCCGTCATTGTTCATAATTTTAGGGTTTGCGCCATGATCAATGAGTATTTTGACTAGACGTTTGCTTCGACACCTGGCAGCCAGAGTGAGAGGCGTCTCGCCATCCTCGTCCTGGAAGTTCATCACGTCCGCCAGCTCCCTGGGGTATTCCGAAAGTCGGGTGAGGACTGTCTCCATGTAATAACGCGCCGCATGTGTCTTGCCTTTCGACATGGCCACATCAACAATGTGATGGAACACTGTTCGATTGTAGTTATCAATGTTGAGCGTCGACCGGTGCAAGAGTTCGTAAAGTTCTGGGAATTTGCGAACGTCATAATTGTTGGCGAACATAACGCTGCGCATGAGTGGCGTCTGTCCAGCCCTGTTGACCTTGAAAATATCTGCACCTGCGGACAAGAGAAGTTTGACAATCCGAAGGCGTCCCATTGCACACGCCCAGTGAAGCGGCGTGTGTCCGTCGTCGTCAATACCCATGTTGGGGTCGAAATCTGGGGGAGGATTGACGAGAAGATCAGGTATCTGGTTGGTATCGGAGATAAAGTATTCAAGCACTTGGTCGGCGTAGGTGCGGGTGTCTTCTTCGTCCATTTCGGAAAGACGTTCGTCAATCGATCGTCGATGTTTGCTTCGTCTTGAGCCTGCATGTCGATCGATGCCATTGGATTCATATGGCCCAGGACTCCGTATAGGGGACGGAGTTCGCGAGCTCGAAGAGGCTTCCGACGGGGAGGGAGTCATCGACCCATCCTCCGAGCCACGAATGGACAATGTGTCGTGATCAGAATCTTCGTCGATAGGGTCAGCGGCATGTCTCTTCGAAGATCTAGTGGCGACAATCGCACTCGAAGCCGAAATATCCCCCACGGGTGGTTTACGCGCTGGCCGAACTGCTGCATTCGCGATCAGATGTTTCGGCGCCAGAGGTGGACTCTTCGCAGCAGGCTGAAACTCGATGATGGGACGCAAGAGAGCATCGCAGCCATATTGTTTTGCGAGGTTCAAGCCACGGTCTAGTGGGATCCACGTGCCTGGAAATTCTTTGTTGAACACGACACAAATCAAGCAGGCGAGGAGGAAAGGGGCTCACCCTGATACTTCCCGTACCCTCCTTGGACCTTCTCATGTTCGCCCTTTTGAACTTCGCGTTCCAAAACGCGAGTACGCTGCGGCTTGTCAAATCCTGCGACTTTGAGTATCTGCGTCGCGTTGAGCCAGGAATCGGAGCGTCGTCTCATTACCGCGACCCCCTTGCACATCCTCCACGTGTCATGTTAGCCAATACCGTGCCAAAAGCGCGCAGATTTGGAGCTTACATCTCGTAGACCGGTATCCCACTGTATGTGGCCTTGAAGTTTTCAAAATAGACGTGTTAGGCGTCTACGCGGCGAATACAAGGGAGAGACTGACTTTAAAAATCTGTGAGTCTGGTGGCGGCATGTTGGCTTGACCTTGCGCGATATATGCGCAGAGCGCTGGATGTGTCGAGGAGAATGCAACGACCCGGGGTGGAGACGGCCTTGGGAGGGAAGGTGATGCTCAGCGTTGTAGCTGTTCACGCCGGAAGCCCGTCTTGACGCGTGAAACAACAGTGCCAAACAACTTGCACGATGGTCTGAGGCCAAATTGGCAGAAGTGCTCCCATCCACTGGAAACAACAAATCCGACATCTGCAAATATCATCACACGTTTCTGCTCTCATAAACCCCGCTTGTAATGTTTCTGATGTTTCACTTTGTGTGCGGCATACAAGTTTTGGTTCTACAGATTTATTCATGTACAATTCGATGACCGTAGCTCTGAAAGACGCGAACTTATTGGATAAACCCCGGCGGAAACACGCGTCAATATTTGACACTTATACTTATTGTCGAATACAACCCCTAGCTGATGAGAACGGCGTTTAGATTCATATACGATATGCTTCCTTGAACATAACCTCCATCCCACTACTGTTAGGGCCACATGGAAGCAGAAAAAATTCCGTTGTTTTTCTGGCAGTGTCTTCGACAAAAAATAATCGTCCTGAACTATGACGATCAAATTTACAGTTATATTGTACTGCTTATCAGTATAGTTGGAGATATCTTGAACTTCCGTGAGAAGTAGGTCATGTGATGCTCGGCCGGCCAGTGAGCGCTTCACCTCATGGGCGCCTAGTAGTACTTACTAGTACGAGCGTCAAAGGGTTTCTTGCTGCATAGGCCCTTCAGAAGTACATAGGTGCCAATATATGTATCATTTAGCCGTATTCGTACGACCAATTGTAAATATGTACCAGACCGGCTTCATGGAATTCTCTACATGCGTCCCTGACTTTCACCGCATTTGGGCCATCACATAAAATATAAGTAAACAGGTGTTCATGATTGAGCAAATTATGGAAGCGTCTGTAACTTTGAGCTCTTTCTCAATCGTCACTCTTTTTCGTCGCTCGTTTACTTCCCCTCCCTAGTCCTCTTTCTCTACGTCCAGGTCTCCTCCTTCATACCCCCTTCTTCGATCCAGCGCCATAATGCTCAAAATGTACAAAGTTGGAGTTTTACTATTCCTTGTTCTCCTCAATGGACTAGGGGTTCTTGCCAAACCGGCAGTCATTCAGAAGCAGTCACCATCACCTGTATCTCTCGAAGGACTGACCACGAACGCTAAGCGCTTCGCTGCAGGGCTTCCTCCTCTTTCTCCCGCAAGGAGATGGACACGTACTGGCAGTAAGCAAACCCGCTGGTGAATCAATGATTGCATGATTGACCTCTCGCTTTCTCACTTAGCTGCTAGGCGAGCCGAAATTTCGAAGACTTCGTATGATCACACCTCTGCAAACGCTTTGGAACCTTTCTCATGCGTTTGAATAGGATCACCGGTCGCATTGAAGTAAGAAGGGCATCTGATGGTGTTACTGTTGGCCAAATCTCGAGGTCAACTGGAACTTTCGGAAGGTGCGTGCTGTCGAATTTTTGTCAGTTCTGATGGCGTTTAAGCATTATCCCATGTAGGTTCTTTCTCAACTCTGGCTCTATCGCAAATTCCAACAAGTTCACTACCACTGTCCAAGTGTCTGGCACAACCACTCAGCTCAACCTCAAGGACACCGTAAGTCGTTAAAGTTCTCCCCTTCTGATTTCACTCATGAAACTCAAAACCCTTCTTTTTTTCTTTTTTTATTATTTAGCAACGACTAACGTTTCTCGCTGGTATTGAGAACCCAAATCAACCACTCTCAACGACGTCAGCAGGCTCTGTGGCTTATCTCGGTTTATCAACTGCCACTATGCCCGGGTCAACTCCCCAGCCTGGAAAAAACCCATCTGGCAACCCTACTTATAACTCAGAAACCGCTATATGGTCATACAATGCTGCGAGCTTTGAGGTTACCGCTCAGTGGATCACTGGCAGCGGTTCACCCCTCACCTTTTTGATGTACGATCCTAGCGCCGCAATGTTCTTTATTACCTTGAATCCAGCTTCCGCAATGGAAACTCGAGGAAGCGCTTACCTAGTTGTGAGTTCGAATTCTACTTCCACGATTTTGACGTGCTCATTTATGTTTCTCGCAGAGATTCTTCTTCAGCTCTGAAGCATAGTAGTTTCCTGGTAGCATCTGCTCATGGATATAAAGCATATGGCCTGTGCTTGTGCATCGTCGTCGTATAATTCGTTTGCAGTCTTCTGGCCTGATCTGTTCGCCATTTCCTTTACGTATGATGCAGAACATGATCGGCACAACCTCCTAGTAGCAACAGCCTACCATCTTATATGATAATTCTGCTGACGTGGATAACTCAGTGCAATGAGTCCATTGTTAAGTTAACGAGAAGAAACGATTGTCTGTGGAAAGACTCCTAAATGGAGGTCGCGTTCGCGTGGACAAACATCGTCACGTGATGTTGTTTTCCATATTGGCCGTGTAGTTGGCAGGTGGATTCAACTTGTTCTCCGCCAGCCTGTCGCGTCCGTCGCTCCGTCCGATATCTCCTCCAGATGGCGCCCAAATGCGAGCCTCTGTGCCACTTTAGTGATAGGTGAGCAAAATACATTCACGAAGCAACATACGCGCTCTCAAAGCCCAACTCAACCTGACATGCTTTGCGTTCAATTCGAGCAGGTTGTACTTCACCTCCTTCCCCCATCCACCGCCCAGGGCAGAGGTCCTCAATAAGCTGTCAACAGAACCAGGAAACCAGCCGCGTGTCCGAGCTCGACCACGGGGTGGCCCTTCAGCATCCCCAGATGATAATGCATCATATTACTATTTCACAATCGACGACCAGCTCCTGTATCTCTCGTTCTTCCAGGACTGGGGTCCGTTGAATCTGGCCATGGTCTACAGAGCGTGCATCCTCATGCACGAACTCCTCGAGGTGTGTCGCGATATTCACCATGCTGTATCCTCGTGTGCCACTGATACACGTGCCTTTTTGTTTCCATCCACAGGATAAGGACTTGGAAAACCATAGGCTGGTGCTATATTCATCAGATGATCCTAGGCGAAAAGCCAATGCAGCGCTGTTAATGGCATTATACGTCGTATGTGCAGCTGACTGAAGACATCGTACTTTTGTTAAGCCTCCCAACAGATGATCGTTCAGCGTAGAGCGCCATGGGAAGCGTTCCATCCAATTGCAGAAGTGGAGTTTATGCCATTCCGCGACGCAGGTCGTGGCCCTTCCGACTTCAACCTCAGCATACAGGACTGTCTATGGGGGATCTGGAAAGCCATGCAAAACGGACTCTGCGATATGAATGAATTCAATGTCGAAGACTACGAATTCTACGAGAAAGTGGAAAATGGTGATTGGAACTGGTTAACACCAAATTTCATCGCATTCGCTTCGCCAGTGGACGCAAATTGGATCAAACGTGAAAAGGAAGCCAAGGAGAACTTGAAAGCACCCCCTTCTACCGCAAGTTCTCTTTCATCCTCCACCAACACTAACCTAGCACTACAACGCAAATTGCCAACTCCCTTCCTTAACTGCCTTGACTATTTCGAGAAACGGAATATTAAACTCGTGGTTCGCCTTAACACCGAATTGTATGACCGGAACACTTTCCTCGATCGCGGGATTGACCACATGGAGCTCTATTTTGACGACGGCACTAATCCCACCGACGAGATTGTCCGTACGTTCATTGACGTCGCCGACCGCGTGATCGAGAGCGGAGGAGTCGTCGCTGTTCATGTGAGTTGCTAGAATCGTCCCTCAGCATGAACTGACCATCAAAGATTTTGATGTACAGTGCAAAGCTGGTCTTGGACGAACAGGAACGCTGATTGGCGCATATCTTATCTGGAAGTACGGATTCACCGCGAACGAGGCAATTGCTTTCATGCGCATTGTGAGACCAGGAAGCGTCGTCGGCCCGCAACAACAGTACATGTATCTTAAGCAATTGGAGTGGGCGAAATGGGCCGCGGTGGACGAGATGAGGAGGGCACAAACCCAGGCTCAAGCTGCCGCTGTGCCAGTCCCCACCTCAGTTGTTACACCTGCCACACCGCCTGCAGAGACAGACGAAGATGTTGATGCCATGAACACCACACCCACTCGCGCTGCTATCCCTCTCCCACCCGTTACTCCCAGTCGACACGTCGCAGCGGCAGCGGCGAAGGCGAAGGCAATCGCTCCTCCTGGTCAACCACGAAAAACGCCTATCGCAAAGCGTGTCGCTCAAGATTCCGACGAGGAAGACGAAGCTCAAGATGTTTTACCCGCTCTCGGCATTGCTCCACCTGCGCGCAAGATCAAGACGGTGCCTGCGTCAAAGGGCGGTGCTCCGAACACTGCACCCAATACTCGTGTTACTCGATCTAGTGCAGTCAAGAAAGCTGGCGCTATCGCTCCTGTTCCCGAATCGCCCGTCAAGACATCCCGGAATGGACCTAATAAGATACCGAGACTGGCTGCTACGAGAACGACTGCTGCATCCCGAGCTCTGGCTCTGGCACAAGAAACCCGAACGCGACCTCAGCGGAATGTGCCTTCCCCCACTCCTTCACGGTTACCGACTCTCATCAATTCGAAACGGACACACACTTCTTCTCTCAGTGATGTTGCAAACATCAAATCCAAAGCTACCGCTCCCGCTAATGATGCTTGGGTAGCGAATAATGTAGCTGCAGTCGTGGTGCCTGCCTCTAAATCTGAACGACCTGGTCTACGAAGTGTTCGTCGACGACGGAGTAGTTTTAGCTCTGCAGATGTGGTGGCATGATCTGTGACCTTTGTTTCTTATCCTTTCACCTCTCACTCTCGCGTAATATCTGGTTAATGGTTCACTGCAACATACTTCCTTCTCTGCATCCTACGCACACTTCCACTGTTGTTTAGTCTCGTCTGTTGTGTCGCATTCTCCATCATTCCCCAACCAGCCATTTAAGCCATACACACATACCATTACTTTCCTCATATTTCTCACTTCATCTATGTACTATTTTTGCAGGTTACTTGTGATCGTCAATTCAATTGGGTCACATCCAACGCGCAAGGACATAGTTCAATACGATTCCACATAATATTTTATTCAAAATTGTAGCCAACGATGGGATTCCAGACGATGAGACTAAGTTGCAGAATACTTGTGTACGCATTCGAGGAACCACCTCATGTCCTCCGGGTCGACACCAGGAGTGATCCCATGTCCGAGGTTGGCAATCCATCCTCCCTTTCCAGCACGGAAGCCCTCTGACATCCTTTTGACGGCAGCTTCTATCGCATCTCGTCCACCATACAAGACGTTGGGGTCCATATTTCCCTGCAATGCGACTTTGTCTCCGACGATCTTCCTTGCCTCAACGGGATCGATACACCAGTCAAGTCCCAGCACGTCGTACCCAGCATTTTGTGCCAGAAATCCAAGTGCATAATTTGCTCCTTTGGCAAAGAGTGTCATTGGTATTTGGATACCCTCTTTTGCCAAGATCTGTTTGACATTGATGGAAATGTGCTTCAGCGATGGGTAGGAGAACTCTTCAAAGTCGTGTGGTGAGAGCTCCCCGGCCCAAGAGTCGAAGACTTGCAAGAGCTACGCAATTGCATCGTGAGTGAGAGATGTCTTCAGGTGTATGGGAAGTATCAAGGCTCACCTGAGCTCCCGCTTTGACCTGTCCCACAAGGAAATCTACACATACGGCCGCGATTCTCATCAGAAGCGCCTTTGACTGTTCAGGGTATTTGAAAATCCAGGTTTTAGCCTTCTGGAGCGTCTTGCTACCGCCACCCTCGATCATGTACGCAAACAGCGTCCATGGTGCACCACAAAACCCAATCAAGGGAACCTCACCCTTCAGTCCCATCCTCGTTTGGGTGATGGCCTGAAACACGTATCCCAACTCCTTCTCGACGTCTACTACCTCGTTTAGTTTCTTCACATCTTCTGGTGTCTCTAAAGGGTCAGGGAATTGAGGCCCGGGGTTCATCAGAACTTCCATCCCCATCGCTTGTGGGACGACGAGAATGTCGCTGAAGATGATGGAGGCATCGAGCAATCCCGAATACCGTTGGATGGGTTGTAAGGTGATTTCGGTGGCCAGGGATGGTGTGCGGCAAACCTCGAAGAATTCATGGGTTTCGCGTACTTTACGGAATTCTTTAGGTAGATGAAGTGGGCGATCGTCAGACTTGGACGATGCACACTGGATCGTGATTCTATTTACCAGGGAGGTAGCGACCAGCTTGACGCATTACCCATACGGGCGCATGCTCGGTAGTTTCGCCTTAACAAAGACAAAATGTTATGTCTACTTTTTCTCCAGATATGATTCGTTCCGACGTACCTCGAGCAGCACGGAGTAGCAGATCATTTTTGAGAGGGGGGAACGAGGTCGTCATAATGGGTGTAGAACCAAAATGGCGTTCGGATAGTTGTTCACGAGGATTTTCGAGTTTCACCCCTTGGATTTTGTAGATAAAAGGGCGTTGTGGCGCACGCCCGTATAGGTTTGAAAGAGGTTTATAGAATTACCCGATCGACGAGTCCGATGCCGCTCTAATCTAATCTTATTTTCAAATCCCGCGCCAAAGGCTTGAACGGCGTTCACCAAACCTCCCTGTCCTTTACTTCGCACGATGCCAATAGACAACCCTAATGCATTGGTAGAAGAGTGAGCATTTTCAGTACGTATTCCACGGAACCACTCATTTCTCCTCCAAATCAGATTCAAAAAGTCAGGAGAGTTCGATCGCGTTCGTGGCGAGCTGCTGTTAGAATTCCAGAAAGATGTAGGTGGTCAAATCAGTGACATATTGCAGCTGCAATGACATTCACAGAAAAGGAATCATATGCCGCATTCAAGACGCGCATAGAAGATATCGTGCGACAGCGGCTTGCCAAGGCTGCGATGCTACATTACCTACCTCAGGATCTGGTCCTCAAGGAACTCACACAAGAGGTTGAAAGGTGCAAGACGGTATTCGTACACGATATGCATCATGTTGTACTGACACGGTGGATCATTAATCCAGGTACCCCATCGTCGAACGCGCAGTGGCGGATGTGCGGATGTTTTCCGATCCGACCTTCCTTGCCAACGTCGAGAGCTCATTACAGAAGGTTCTACAAGACGAAAGGCTTGACGGGAAACTCTCAATAGCACCTCCTAAAGGTTTGTCAATTAGCTATCATCCCTCAGAATTATGGCTTAATTGCAGAAGACGAAGAGCCAGCTCCTGGACAATCACGTACACCAGTCATACAGAATGAAGCTGAGCTTTCCGGGAAGGATGATCCAAATCTTCAAAGTGACGGAGATGACCAACAAGAGGTCATTAAAATGTCCAATGACACACGGGATTCTGAAAACACCGTTCCAACTCTGCCCAGACTTTCCTCCCCAGGTCTTCCACCCTCGACCTCCGCTCCTTCTCCTAACCTAGTCAGAGAGGATGCCTCTTCGACCTCACAACCAGTCCCACCAGGCGCTGCCTCTTTTGTACCTGAACCTCCAGTCGACCCAGCCCCTTTGGAACCTATTCTTGACACGGAAGCCGACGACGGCCAACAAGACATGGACGTCGATGCAGATTGAGGAACTTAACGATGTTAACTTGAGCCCACAACTCTCTATCCCTCTCTACGAAATCTTGGGTTTGAGACCTCCTGGCTCCATGCTACATAAAATACATCTATAACTTCAAACGGACACTGTACAAAAAATTAATGAAGAGCTAGTCAGGCGAGTAGATGAGGGTATAAAAACAAGATACATAGGTTTAAAAATAATGGAAATTGGTTAGAACCACCAAAGATCAGAAATCGGCTTGAATCAGCGATATTGCCTTCTCTGACCGCGGCTTAATGCTGCAACTGAAAGGCTCGGGGTGGCTGAAAGATTCCGTATCAGTACGCTACCTTGCACATCAAGGAGAAATGCTTGCCTTATGGTCCCAGTGGTGTATTCATGTACAGGCTCAATAACAACGCCGTTCTCGACGGTCTTGGTGACGTCAAACACAGCCAAAGTCATAACGCAAGCCATGAACAACGACGCATCAGCCAAATTTGTACCTAAAAGGGGAGGAACGAGGTTGAGAATCCTTTCGATACAGGAACACTGAAACAATAATTATGTACCTGGGCAAGTTCTATAATTGAGAATCGATCAGAGTTAATAGAGGCTCGGAATGATCCAGAGAATACGCCTTACCTCCTACCAAAACCAAAGCAGACTTCACGTGGATCTGACTCAGGTGTACGCCCTTTTGTGGCCAGGAACCGTTCTGGGTTGAACTGGAATGGGTTGCTGTAAACTCTTGAGTCGTGCAGACATTTCCTGCTCCAAAATTAGCGTTCCATCAGACAAGGGTAAAGGAGAGTACATACCAGACATTCGGGATCACTAATGCGCCTTTAGGGATGAAGTATCCTTCATGAATATCATCCTGAATAAGTCTATGTGGAACAGCTACATCGAATTCGATAAATTTCTGGACGTCCGAGGCTCGAGGTAACTCACCGGTAGGCACAGCAGCGTGCCATCGTAAGACCTCTAGAACAAGAGCGTTGATGTACGGAAGATGGGGCCGGTCCTCGAAGGTCGGAAGCCTATCATTACCAACAACGGCATCGATCTCAGCCTGCGCTGCCTTGGTAACGTCGGGATGAAGAGTAAGGCCTAAGAAGAGCGAATAGATCGCCGAAACAGTCTATATCGAGTTAAACGTCAGCTTTCGCACTCGGAGCTAAGGGGAAGGAACGCACTGTATCTGCGGCGCCTAATACGTGAATGAAAAATACCACGATTAGATCACCGGCTGGTGGCCAGACTGAGAAATACACACCGGAATATAGACTCGCCGCAGTCCATTTTATATCAAACTCTTCTCCCGCACTGAGTTGCTTTCCTTCTAGTAATGCAGAGGAGAAGGAGACATCGGCTGTGCCAGCAGCCTGTAAACGTAGATCAGCCAAAAGTAACTCCGAAAAAGCATCGCGGGACATACTAGGTTTCGCTTAACGAAGTTGTGTGGATGGTCAACCATTTCCAAGAGAGTATTCGACCATTCTTGAGCAGTTCGAAGGAAGCTAGTCCCAGGAACCCAAAGGGGGAGATATTGAACTGGAGATGTAGAATTCAGAAAGTGAAAACGATGCCCAAATGGCTGGAGTCACTTACGTGCTGGAATGAGGTCGACTAACCAACCGCCTGGGGCGGATGCCAGAGAGAACTGATCAGTTGCTTTATCGGCAAGTGCTACAATTGGATCCGCCCCTTCCTGGACCTCGTATCCGTACGAGATTTTGAGGGCAACAGCGGCGACGGACCTGTATCGCAGCACTCGATCAGTTGAGTGCCTTTGCGAACATGAACGTACGTACTTTCGAACATGAGCAGCAAGGTCATCAGGTTTGGTAAGAAGGCGGCGTAAGAATCTTTTTGCTTCCAATTCCTGGCTGGGATAAAACCCTTTAACGGCCGCTGGTGTTCCAATGAGACCATGGAAAAGGCGTCGGTAGCGGCGGAAGCGATCGCCATAGGGTAAGAGGACTAGTGTGTTTTTCCAACCCACCAGCTCTCCAGCCATTTGAAGCACAGGTCGGTCGGAGTAGATGGCACTCTTCTTGTCGAGCATATCAATCGCAACCTTGGCAGAGTTGACGATAATGAGAGGTTGGCCAAGAACTGTTACAGAGCAGATATCGCCTGTGAAACCGATGTTATTATCCAGTAAATCATCGGGAAAACCAATGACTCGCCGTAAGTTTCACCCCACTGAGCAAATGTCAACCACTCTTTCGCAGTGGGCATATCCAGAATGTTTCCGACCAGCGGAAGGCCACTGGGACCAGGAGGCAAAGAGGGCCGTCTGGTCGAAAGAAGAATGGCCTTGACAACCAGTAAGACTGCAAGAACGAGAGAAAATTCAATGGCGATGATGAGATTAAACACCATAGCTGTCGGTGGGCGAAAGAGAAATAAAAAGAGGTGCTACTCTGCATAGCGATGGTTTTTGAGCTTTAAGTAAGTTATCAAGAGGGACTACCAGATAGGATCAAACCGAAAGCGGAAGGACGGACGAGATTCTGCTACCCCTTCTCACAGATCGTCCTAAATTACTATCGAAGTCCGCGGTTTAGCATTTCTGTTCCTTCCCATGGCGTCTGAAAGGCCATGAGGCAGCGACAGACATCGCATTTGTTTTCAGATTCGTCTCCAGCGTCGACTGGTAAGGCAGGGAAATGATTCCTTCAGGCCAAGTAAGACTCGTGGTTAGATCCCTTCAGATCGTCCGTATGAATCGCGCCTTGTGTCAATAGCAGCTTGGGTTCTTTCTACAAACCATCAAATTTCAGATAGCTGGTGAATCTGCTTCAAGGGGCGCTTCTGAGCGCCTTGTGGTATTGACAGAGATTAGGAAAAAAATATCCACGTCCAGATTTGCAAAAAAAGGGATTTGTACAACTAAAACGCCTGTCCATGAGGCTCGCAAGTGGCCGGAGCGGGCCGGAGCAGGTTTTTGTGTTGCCATATGTCTGCTCTAGCAAGCAATCGATACACGAGGGGCCCAAGGGTTACAGAATTGGATTTAAATTCGAAACCATCGCAGTTGGCACAGGTAAGAATCTTGGCTCAGATTCCCAGTCAAAGATAGGTGACAAAGCGGCCCCAGCCGGAATGAAGTGGCACGGCAGGACAACTTGTCTGGAAAACTACGACACCTCCGTCAGTTTCTTTGCGGTTTGTTTATTTGACAAGGGGGCCATGATTCTCACTGTCATTCAGCCTTGCATTTTCATTTAGAATGGAGAATAGATGTGCCCTGGAGATCGTGAGGTATGGAGTCGGTTAAGAGAGTTCAGGATCAAAGGCTAATGATGGTTTGAAGTCAAGTCGTAAACAAACATCATTTTTCGTTACTACTACAAACATCCGAGTCCTACATCATCCAGTAAGTGTCTGTGGTGGTGTGAAGGCTTCGTTAATGTAGGAAAATATGGTACACCAAGAACTGCCGAAATATTATAGTACAAGTGTATGCTACATCATGGGTAGGGGCTGAGAAACTAGAATGGTTCAGAGCGTTCTGTCACTGCAGACTGTCCATCGCGACATCAGTTAACTACTGGGGCATACAGAGAGATTAGATTAATGAGTACCAACCTCGGGGTCTGCTGCACCATCAATCGCATTCTGACGCTGTTCCCGTATGAACTCATGAATTGTATCGATCTTGATCGAGATGTTCGCCGATCTCTAGAACACATTCAGCGATAATGTAGACCGATAGAAATGGTGTTTACCGCCGTCGAGTTGATAGCGCGTTGTCCTGTTTTTGATATGGTCTGTAAGGAGAAGGACAATTCATCGCTGTTTTCTCCCAGCCGTCTGATGATCTGTCTGGCATTCAAAGTGGCGAGAACCGAGTTGCTGTACACTGCGTAGTGTTATTGGGCGCATACACCGACAGGATCGACTGCTGAACTCACGGCGACCCAAGCAGAAGTAGAAGGTAACATATATAAGCGTATTCCCAAACGCCAGAATCTGTGCAAAAGATGTCAGCATTAGAAGAACCACCGGTGGAACTGAAAGACTTACAGATACCAACGAAGCAACGGCACAAATGCTGGTCAGCAGACCGGTGCTGACCGTAAATGCAATCTAAGAAACAATGCACTTAAGGATAGCTTTGTAGCGCTCTTGAGGGTAGACTCACTAATTTACTGATCATAGTGTCAGATCTAAGCATTCTCCGCTAGTTAGTATGAATCGAAGGGGTAAGTTAAACGTAGAACGCACTTCTTGAAGCCTGTTCTTGACCTGTGCAGGAAGAAAAATAGCGCCGCGGCGATGATAACGTCGGTCACTGCGCCTAATAAATTTACTGCCATCGAGAGGCCCTGATTCAAATTGCAGTGGGATTCTTTAAATTTGATTGGTTTAAAGATACAAAGACCAGTCTTACCTTTAGGTCGTCCAGCTGCGCCCACGTATCCAGCTTCAACCTAAACGGAGATGAACTTCCACTACTTCTCGGAGATCAGATATGAACCTACGATTGTGCCGTGAAAGCTGTTTAATTGATGGTCGGTCAGCATTGAATTTGAGCAAAGTCACAGTGGATGCGTACCAACAGAGCAACCTGATTGAAGAAACTCGGTCAGATCACCGCAACCACCATGACGTCAAAAGCCCTTACCAAAGCCTCCCAGAATCAATCCTCCCTTATAAATTGCGTAAGTTGAAGATGACCACGGCAAAAACTTGCGTTCGCTTACCAGAAGGATAGTCAAAGGGATGTTGTTGCTGCTCACTGTAAGGTGCGTAAGATACTATACTGCGGCTCAGAAGAGCTACTCACATCTCCACACGCGTAATAGAAGGAAGCTGGATTACGTTGAGAGGTACGCTCCATCGTCAGGGGGAATCCCTACTCACCCTTGAACCAAGAGGCCGACGAATCCCTGTCATTGGACATCAGCAAAACGTTAACAGTAAATCATCATGAAAGGAAACGTACGTTGAATAGCACTTCAAGCTACCATCGAACAATATGAGTACACTGATATTTTGTCTTCGAAAGAAAACGCACAAGAATACTCCTACAGAGATACCATTTAGTGCCGTGCGGTGACTGGGTTCAAATAGCATACCAAACCATATTGCCTAGGGACGCAGGGTTGTTATAATTCGAGATCACATAGTGATACACTTGGGGAAATCAGTTGACGGCCACGACAGACGATGGTCAGCGAACCGACCAGTATGAGAAATCAATATCTGGTGCACTGTCTCGAAGGCTAAGACGGCCCCCACCTGCGAAACAATCAGTCAAAGCTGTCTCGTGCACAAGCAAGCAGTACGAACAAGAGTTTTTATGTACCAGACGTCCTAGAAATTTGTTAACCAACTACAGATGGGCATTGAACAGAAATGCGTACCTGCCGGTACTTGTTGAAATAGTACCATGTTTGCACGAATGTCACTGAAAATTTTTCGATATGAATGAGCTTGCAGTCTAGGCAGATACTGACCTCCATATAAACTGAAAATAATCCAGTTTAACTGTTGGAGAAGTTCTGGGAGTTTAAAAGTTACTCACATCGCCGCAGCAATCACGCCAATCAGTGCGGCTCCCATCCTGAAAGAAACGATGAGATAGAAACGGAGCATCAGCAAACAGTACCAACGTATTGTCGACCCGTACGACAGAATCTGTAAATCTTGCCATTTTGTTAAGGGGGACGCAAAGTATACAGGTCTTCAGCCTTGAGGTATAGACGGCGGGGGAACAACAGCCGTTATGGCTCGTCCTGCAAGGTCTTAAAGGAAAGCGGGATAGGACAAGGAAGCCTAGGGAATCATACAAGATTCCTGTACTACATTCGTTCTTTCCTATACGTACGCAAAGGCAGCAGTGAGGCCACACGGTACGATCCACTGGAACACGCCCCATTCCACCTTCTGGATAAAGAACGAGTGATAGCACACCCTTCCTTCGCACCGTCCGACTCCGAGAACCTCCCCCAGCCACGCCAGCCGTGGATCTTGGCCGGCTGTAAGCTGCAACCAGCGAAGGCGAGTTTGCTGGAAACAAGCTCGAGGACTACCATTCTCGACGGCAAGAAGGTTCTGAACCAATTTAGTGCAAATCAAGACACGTAAAAGCCTCAAGTCCACGTTCTGAATAGAAAGCAGGCCAAATTTTTTTGGTGGCGAAGAATTCTTCTGCGTACGCCATGCGCTACGAACCTCTTGCAGTATTGTAATTTACATAAGAGTTGTGATGCTGACCTCCATTGTCTTCATGGGTTTCTTCTCTCCGGAGGTTGCAGAGGCGGAGGGTTATTTATCCTCGAAGGGACACAAACATCAGCTCGAGGCGCTGTACGATAACAAAAGCACGTCGTAACGAGCAGACGATCCTTGATGGGACGTTAGGGGATGAGCGTTCGATTTCGACCATCTCGATGTACTGAGGATGTATCGAATCCGATAGCTCGTATGCATTGTAATTGTCTCTGCTTTCATCGCATGGAATGAATGAAATGTAAATGTCTGCAGCCGCCATTTCGGCTTTGAGAGAGCAAGTTTGAGTTTGAGCTTATCATCCTATAGACTTCAGCTTTGGAAAAGACAGAAAGCAGACGCCTTTCCGCCAGCCCAACGCAACAGAAGACATTGACAACCTCGAGAGCCTCTCGTGGGCGACGGTTCGCTCCCCAGGATATCAGTCAATACCGTGAAAATCCAGAATGAGGCTTTCAGCATGGACCTTGGCATGAGATTTTCCGTGGTCGAAAAGAAAGGGCATACGAAGCTGTGATGTGGCAAATAAGGTTATCACGGAAGTGAGTCCTGGCGTGAATGACGGTAGATTGCGAGTAAGAGCAGAGCTGGGATTTCGGATTGCGAGAATATGTCTAGCGAATGGGCACATTTTATGGTACCACCAATAGGAATGGTAGCGTTCGCAGACAAGCTCGAGTTCAGGAACACGCTTGGCAACGACATCATGCGAACCTGAGTTTAAACCGCACGAAGCTCCAACTATGCACCTAGATTTAAAATTACTACACCTTAAGTTTTATCTCCGGGGAAACCATCGCCATTGAGTAGATGTATACACGAGATACAAGCGTGCATGAAAGGAAGAAAGAATTACTTAGTAGTGTCGCCGCAAGGCAGATACAATACATACAATAAGGAATGTCTGATCATGAGTGAGATGAGAAATAGGATACGAGGAGAGGAAATCATCATGGCAGAAGAAAAGAGAGATAAAGAGCAGTCAAAGGCAGAACGAATATTGACGCCAGAAAAGAGAAGAAAATAGGCCAAGCAGCGACCATCACAAAGAAGGGTCCAATCAGTCTGCATAGAGTACATGCTTGTCGGTCCCTTCCATCCAGGCCCTCAGCTCCTCATTCGAGTCAAGCCCGACAAAAGTGTTCGTCATGCTATCGCGATATCTCAGATTAGACAAATCGCCACCCAACCGAGCTTGGACTTTGTCCATCAGTTCCGTGTGCGTCACCTTTGGATGTACGCGTATGGCGATGAGGTCGTCTGCCACCCGGTCGAAGATCTTAATCTTGACAAATGCAGTCTGGGGATTTGCAGCAGAGATAGGGGGAGTGTTGAGGTTGGTCGTCGCCGTTGACTGAGACCGCGACCTAGAGCTGGAGGACATGGCCTGCGATGTGCGGAATGACGAATCGATGGAAGGTGTCGAGCCGTGCTGTTGGTAGCTGCCTTCGTTCCATCTTGATTGGCTGCCAGCGCCATTACGTGGGGGTTGAGGAGATCCATTGCGTTCTCTTTGGTATGGTGACTCCGATCGTGAATTGTAGTTGTTGGAATTATTGAAGGAAGTCGTCGAGCCTGATCGTGAATGGTTTTGCGCATGCATCCGGGGGCCATTCTCTTCAGGATATCGCTGATTCCCTTGCGCGTACGGATGTCGTTCTTTCTCTTGAGTCTGTCGTTGAGGCGATGGAGCATAACCCTCGTCTTCGTACTCATCACCTTCACCTAGAGTCATGCGTCCCATCTGATCCTGCATATAATCGCGGCCATCTCCATAACCGTCATCTGCAGACTCGTCGTCGAAAAGGGCGTCGATTTCTGCGGTCCGAGGTTCCCCTTCGTTTTCGACATCACCAGGCTTCAGGGCCAAAAAGCTCCTAACAACTTCATGTTCCAGAATGTACCTGCCCCCTGACTTGGCCAAACTGCAGAGTGCATGCATGTAGTCGTCAAGTTCACTTCGTCGAGTGGCTGTTAGGGTGTCATCGACATCCTGAGCAGGCCCTGGCATATAAGGCAAAGTCCTAGGCTCCGGAGGCTGTCGGCCTGCCTCTCGAGGGAAGGTTTCTAGTAACGAGACTTGAAAGTCATAGAAGTCGTTATAGACTCGGAACAGAATGAGGGACTTGCAGGGAGGTAGTCTCGTCTGACCAGGTCGGTTGTAGGGCTGGTAGATTGCGTCGATGCGGAACCAGTACTCGTCCATCTCATAATGAAAGGATACTACATCCGCGGATAGAAGAATGCCTTCGGGTAGGACATCAGGTGATTGTGAGCGTGGAGGTTGAGTCCGAGGTGGAGAAGCCTGTTGCGGTGGTGGCACCTGGGGTTGCTGTTGTGGGTTTGGATTGTATGAAGCAGGTCCCTTTGCGGCAGGAGCATCAATGACACCGAGAGCGATGCTATTCTGCTTGTAGCTGAGCATAGCACGTTTCCAGTCTTCGACTTTTGGCAAGTCTCCACGGTCCATGAGTCCCTCAACATCGGGAACTGCTTTCCCCGTAGATGGGTCATGGATCTCAACGAAGGATACGGGAATTAGACCTGGTCGACCGAGACGACCGATGGGCTTCGCAACAAACCATTCACGGTTCGACTGTGCGACGACAGTGATTGCATCGCCGCGCTTCGCATCCAATTCATCCGCCCTTTCAGCGATGAAATCATGGAGGACGATTGCGTAGAAAACTTGAGATTTGGGCAATGCTGAGGAGGGCTCCGATCGAACAGGCGAGATCAGTGGAGAGGTTGAGATGTTCGGAGCAGCTTGAGATGTGCGATTTCTGAAAGTCGATTTTATTAGAGTTATTGCGCTTGGATATTATGGGTACTCACGGTATGGCACCCTTGCCAAACTCTTCGAACATTGAGCGGGGCACGAGTCCCCTTGCGCCGCTGACTGGGTTGTGGGCTTCATACCAGGTGCCTGCTACATCTCCATCCTTGATGACATAGAAAAAGTCGCCCTTGACAAATGAGAGCTCCTGGGGGGCCTGCGATCTATAGGTAGAGAGTGCGCGGATGACTTTTTGCGGTGGAAGTATTGCTGTTGGGGGTTTTGAGACTGGCGGCAAAGGGAGGGGTGTAGATATTTGGGGGCGGGACGAAGTGTCCTTGTTACTGTTGAGGGACCTTCTGAGCGACTTCATGGTGCAGAAGCAAGCTGTGGACACGGGCGGTGGACTGAGCACACGGCGGACATTGTCCAGATTTCCCTATCGGGGTTGATATACACCACGTGATATCTCAACAATTGGCTCGACAACGAGCTCTATAGCACTGTGACTTTGCTTCTTGGAACTTAGGGACCGTATCAAACGCCGTCAAGTTGAGCCTTTAACATCGGCATTCAATACATGATGAGCACGAAGATTTCAAATATGAAACGCGACAAGTTCCCGTGACTCCGTAAGTAGGCTGTACTGATCCTTCATGACAATCGTCATGCAGAGCGCCTGTCAGGACTCAGGTTTGTAATCGGCTTGGTTGACAGTTTCCGAAGCCGACTCTTTTAGATCGAATGGTTTGTCCTCGTTGCTGCTACAGTCGGAATGCCCTTGTCTTTGCGCAGCTGATAATAAGTGGATTCAATTCAGTGAGACTAAATGAGTTCACACATGTGGGTTGCCATGCCCTCAGTCTTAAACTTGCAATCGAAGCTGGAAGGACGTGGTCGACGCGTCGCGAGGAAGGAGATGCGCCCGAAAAGGGAAATTGCAATTGATGATGTGAGCAAACAAGGGTACATGACCCATCCAATGCCACTCACTGGCACGACAACATAAGTCTTCACGGCAACATACATAGAATAGATCGATTTTCATCTGTTTATTTGGTCAGTCAAGAGACCAGTAACACACTTTCTCGATTTCCGGGCAGGAAGGGCCCATTGTGGGCGACTGGGCGAGAATGTTCACTACATGACGTTCATGGAACCTCGTTTACTTCAATCAATAGGGAAAGGTCGCAACTTAATAGACCCTCCATTGTATGTACCCAAGCTCTATTCTACACTCAAGCCAGACGCATTTACCCCCTCGCTCTCTTATTATACTCTATTCCGATGTAGATTCTACTTGCTGAATGGCCCACAAGTCGGCACCTAATATCCGAAATGAACATACGGGACCCATGTGAGGAGACCTTGCTCTGTGTGACCGACGCGGTCTCGAATGCCCTGGATAGCATGATGTAGGGCGCGTGCAGCACTCGCGCTGTCGAATCCAAAATTCCCGAACGTCCTCTCCGTTTCTACAAGATATTTGTAGAAGCTTTCTGCCACCACAGGGCCGTACTGATCTTTGATGGACCACATAGTGGCTACCACGCCCTGATACCCAACTGCAAGCATTCCGGCCGCCAGGTGGACTGCCTCTTCTGAAAGTCTTTCGTCCCCTGTGCTTGTCTGACATGCCGACAGAAAGGCGAGCTCACAATGGGAAATTTTCTGTCTCATAATCTCCGCGAGCTCAAGCCGTCCGTCGTGGAGGTAAAATCCACTCCTGAGTGGGTTCTCCATGTCCTGGCTTGCATGGCAGGCAAAGTGAATCGAACTGTGGGATTTCATTTCTGATATCACCCTACTAACAGTTGCAGCTTCTGCTTCTAGACAGAGAGAGTCGAACTTAGCTGGCCCGATGGTTTGCCATATGGCATTCATTTCTACTGTGGTGCCTGGAATCCGAGAACGACCTGGTGTATTTGGCTGGCTAACGATAAGGAGGTTGGATGTCGATAGTGGCCGCTCATAGGTGGACCCTTTGAAATTCTGAACGAGTGTACTGACAGTGGGTGTGTATGATGATACCGCGAAATCTGAAATGCAGGATCCTGGTGGGGGTGTCTCATTTTGACTGTAAATTCCCGCTGCGTGAAGTGGAAGGAATGCAAGGGGACCGGTTGGGCACCACCAGATTCGAGCCGGGTCAAGCGGGGTATGAGACTTGGACAAAATAATCAGCAAAATAATATCATATCGATGGGATATAACTCACAGAATATGCAAGACCATCTAGGATGGGCTTCACCACACACACCCAAAGTGTCTCGAGAACGGCATGTATTTCACTTGGCGTTTCAGAATCATGGTCCACTACTGGACGTGGGCCACGATCTTCACTTCGAAACCGAACCTGGCGGGACGATAGGAAGTTACGCAAACGCTCTCTAAGCCCCAATCCCTGCTTATAGGTGAAATTGTCAAGAGGGATATGGATGGGTGTGTCGGAGCCAAATGTGAGGGCTAGGGCATCACATCGTGATTCGTGAACATTTATGAGAATGATAGGGCCATCTGGTGGGAGGTTTCTCAAAAGGTCTGACGTTAGAGGCGGTCGAAGAAAGTCACGGAACCCGGGTATGAGGCGGATTTCTTCGAGCAGTTGGTTCCATTCGTCGGCCAGTTTGACATGGATACGAGCTTCATCTTGTAAGGTTATTTTTTGAGACATCAGGGTATCCGGGTTGAAATTTCCAGGACCATGACGGGATCCAGATGATTCTAAATCTCTTGAAATGTCCAAGAAGCGTACCGCCAAGGTTTCATTGTGAGCGCGGAGATCGTCAACGGGCGTACGAAGCTGGTTGAGTTGACCCCAGACAAGGCAACGACCTTGTTCAAGCCATTCGAGAGCTTTTTCGAACTCTCCCTCGGCGAATGCAGCCGAAGCAGCGGCGGTAGTTAAACTGGATATGTGGACAAGATCTGTGTGACGCTGCTCGACAGTGCGATCCATACCAGCAATCTGCGATATGAGATCAATCATGATACCACATGCCTCCATGGATTGTTGGTGATCATGAGCTATGGAGGCATGCGCCCATTTATGGGCAGCATCGAGACGAACGGAGGGAGATCCGAGAGTGGTTGCGGATTTTCGAAATAGAGATATTGCGGTGTAGATATCAGGGAGATCGCCTTTGCGTTGGAAGCGATGTTGAAACGACACTCCAAGGCTGGTCAGATATGCTGGCATGCCAGCGTGACCATCAGGTGTTAGTTGGATTGCTCTCTGCTGAGTCAAGATGGCTTCCGAAATGTCAGATAATTCGCCCGTGCGTTGGAAGAGATACTGAAATGAAATCCCAAGGTTGTTCAGGTGGGCCGGCATACTGACGTGACCATCAGGTGTCAGATGAATTGCTCGCTGCAGAGTCGAGATGGCTTCCGTGATGTCGGATAAGTCGCCTGTGCGTCGGAAACGATTCTGGAACGAAAGTCCGAGATTGTTCAACCGCCCAGCCATGTTGGTGTGGTCATTGGGAGTGAGCCGAACTGCTCGCTGTTGGTTTGAGATCGCTTCTGAGATGTCCGACGGATCATCTGTGGATTGAAAGCGTCGTAGGAATGAAATTCCAAGGTTATTCAGCCATCTCGAACGGTCGGAAGTGTGATCATTGGGGGTGAGTTGAACTGCTTGCTGCTGCGCCGAGATGGCTTCTGAGATGTCCGAAAGGTCGCTTGTGCGTAAAAATCGGTGCTGATAGGACAGTCCAAGGTTGTTCAGTTGTGCTGGCAGGTCAGCATGGCCCTTGGGTGTGAGTTGAACTGTTCGCTGCAGGGCTGAGATGGCCTCTGAGACGTCAGACAAAGCACCTGTACGGTTGAAGCGAGACAGAAGTGAATTTCCGAGGTTGTTCAGCCGTCCCGGCATATCTGCATGGCCATTGGGAGTGAGTTGAACCGCTTGCCGCAGGATTGAGATGGCTTCTGAGATGTCAGAGAGATCGCCTGTGAGTTCGAAACGACACCGAAATGAACTTCCAAGGTTGTTTAGTACTATCGGCTTAGTGGAGTGCCCCTTTGGAGTGAGCTGAATTGCTCGCTGTTTGATTGTAATGGCTTGCGTAATGTCAGAGGGGTTGCCTGTGCGTTCAAAGCGACGCTGAAATAAATTCCCAAGGTTATTCAGGTGTCCAGGCATTTCTTCATGATCATCTGGAGTGATCTGAATGGCCCGCTGTTGTGTTAAGATGGCTTCGAAGATGTCGGAGAGGTCGCCTGTGCTTTCGAAACGGCGCAGGAATGAACTTGCCAGATTGTTCAAGCGTCCTGACATATACGGGTGGCCATTAGGAGTCAGCCGAATCGCCTGCTGCTTGGCTTTGATGGCGTCCGAAATGTCAGAGATGTTGCCTGTGCATTCGAAGCGATACTGCAGTGAATCCCCGAGGTTATTCAAGCGTCCTGGCACATCTGAGTGGCCATTAGGCGTGAGCTGAATCGCCTGCTGCTTGGCTTTGATGGCATCCGAAATATCAGAGAGGTTGCCTGTGCGCTCGAAGCGATACTGCAGTGAATTCCCGAGGTTATTCCACTGGCCTGGCACGAAAGT